>Ga0334895_1002369_pt1 | contig 16250 bp, 12 predicted proteins | sample GraSluR3_MG_7_FD_207229 | JGI IMG/M metagenome (GOLD analysis project Ga0334895, IMG submission 207229) | Sludge microbial communities from methane-producing bioreactor in Wageningen University, Netherlands - Granular Sludge_31_05-R3 | ecosystem: Engineered > Bioreactor > Anaerobic >... | reverse complement strand
TCCAGCACAATGCCAATGTCTTTGCCCGGCTTGATTCTGTTGAACGCCGACAGATCGCCTTTGAGTCGGAGACGGAAAAGAACTTTGAAAAAGTTTTCAAGGCATTGGAGTCAGGCGAGCAGCCTAAACAGGGTATTTTTTACAACGGTCAGGTTTATGATGCCTACACTTTTGTCTGCGATCTGATTCGCAAAGCCGGAAAGCCTCTGGTTCTCATTGATAATTACGTGGATGACTCTGTACTGACCCTGCTCAGCAAGCGAAAAAGCGGAGTGTCGGCACTCATCTACTCCAAAAATGTTTCAAAACAGCTTTCCTTGGATCTGAAAAAGCATAATGAACAATACCCGGCAATTAATGCCAGGACCTTAAAAAGTTCACATGACCGCTTTCTGATTATTGACGAAAAGGAGATTTATCATATCGGTGCATCTCTGAAGGATCTGGGTAAGAAGTGGTTTGCCTTTTCAAAATTTGAAACCGGCGCGGTTGAGATGCTGAAGAAACTTGGAGAGAATGAATGAGGGCTAAATTACACGGGGCAAAAGGAAGTTGGAGATCTTGGGCTATGGAGAGTGATCTATTATTAAACAAAAAGCTATTTTCGTTTAATATCGTCAAACCTTATTTAACAATCGATAAATATGGAGCAACCGGATTATGAGGCGCGGTTCTACCGGCCAGCAGCGCAACCGGGTTTTTACCTACCAGCAGTACCTGAATATCTTGAACGAAGGGGCGGAACGGTGATGAGGGATAAGAATTTGCCTGCCTGTCGAAGTCAGTTCGGTGCAGGCAGGGAGGTATTGGGCTATGGGGAGTGAATGGCCGGTTGCATCTTTTCACAGTGCACCTCTTGAAATTATTGATGGTGATCGTGGAAAAAACTATCCGAAGCAGGAAGAGTTCTCTGTAAGCGGGCATTGCTTATTCTTGAACGCAGGTAATGTCACTGTCAATGGATTCAATTTCTCAGACTGCGCTTTCATCACTGAACAGAAAGACTCTTTGTTACGTAAGGGAAAGATGATTCGTCAAGATGTAATTTTAACGACGCGTGGGACAGTTGGTAATGTAGCATTTTTTGACGATACCGTTCCGTTCGAGCACATTCGAATCAATTCCGGAATGGTGATTCTTCGGCCGCGACCTTCGGTGCTGCATCCAAGGTATTTATATTTATTTGTTCGTTCTCCAGATTTCCATTCACAAGCGTTGTCTCTTCGGACCGGCAGTGCTCAGCCACAACTACCTATAAGAGATATTAAAAAGATAGAAATTCCAATTCCCCCTCTTCCTGAACAACGCGCCATAGCCCATATACTCGGCTCGCTGGACGACAAGATCGAATTGAATCGCCGCATGAACCGGACGCTGGAAGCCATAGCCCAGGCTATCTTCAAGTCCTGGTTTGTGGATTTTGATCCGGTACGAGCCAAAGCCGAAGGACGCCCGACAGGTCTGCCGGATGATATTGCAGCGCTCTTCCCTGACAATTTCGAGGACTCGGAGCTTGGGGAGATTCCGAAGGGATGGAGAGTCATGCCGCTATCCGAAGTTGTGAATATTATTGGCGGCGGGACTCCAAAAACAAAAGTGAAAGAGTACTGGGGGGGGAATATCCCATGGTTCTCAGTTGTAGATGCGCCCACTGAAACAGACGTATTCGTTATTGATACAGAGAAACACATTACAAAGCTTGGGGTAGACAAATCATCGACCAAAGTGCTGCGTAAAGGGACAACGATAATTAGCGCACGAGGGACGGTTGGGAAGTGTGCTCTTGTTGGACGTCCAATGGCTATGAACCAATCTTGCTACGGCATTCAAGGCAAGAACGGAGAAAGCGATTATTTCGTTTATTTCAATATCAGAAGGCAAGTTTCGGATCTGCAGAGAAGTGGACATGGATCAGTATTTAATACGATTACACGGGACACCTTCAAAACTATCCGAATCGCATGCCCAACAACGAATATTACCACTTCATACGAGGAAATTGTACATCCCGTGATGGAATTGGTTTTAGCAATTCTACATGACAACGCGACGCTTACCTCTCTCCGCGAGACCCTCCTTCCCAAGCTCATTTCCGGCGAGCTGCGCATCTCTGATGCAGAGAAGTTCGTTGAGGAGGCCGGGGTATGAGCAATAGAAAAAAGCTCAGCAACCCTTTTTCAACAGGCGCTGGCGGTGTACATTTTGAAGCACATGTTCAGGCTTCATTTGTCGCGTTAATGCTCACAGGGGGGAACGCCCCCTGTCTTCCCTGCTGGCCCATTTCGGAAATAAAACTTCAGGGCAAGATTGACGGCTTTGATACCGACGACCTCGTTGTTGTAGTGGAAAACGTGAACAGTAAGGAAAGGCGGAAACTTCTCGGGCAGGTTAAGCATTCCATAGCCATCACGCATGGCAGCACCCTGTTTGGTGAGGTGATGCAGGCCGCCTGGAATGATTTTAATAATCCTGATGTGTTCACAATAGGTAAGGATATAATTGCCCTGATCACAGGGCCGCTCAGCGCGACTGATGTACACAATGTGCAATGGTTGCTGAACCAGGCAAGGCACACCAAAAACGTTTATGAGTTTTTTAGAAACGTCCAACAGGCAAATTTCAGCCCACCCAGGGGTGCTGAGAAACTGGAGGTCATTCAGTACCACCTGAAGGCTGCAAACGGTGGCAACGATGTTTCAAGGGACAAACTCTATGATTTCCTGAACCATTTCCATCTGCTTGGTTACGATCTTGGTAACGAGTTCGGTGTTGTCCTGTCTCTGCTGCATTCCCACATTTCCCAATTTCAGCAGCATCAGCAGTGGGTCTGGTCACGGGTTGTCGATATTGTACAAACATGGAATCAAGATGCTGGTACGATCACGCCCGGCAAGCTGCCGGATGACCTTCTGGAAGCATTTAAGCAAAAGGCCGTGGCTGAAATGCCCGAAGAATTCAAGGCGGCACAGGAGCAACCTAAAACCGATTGGACTCAGCACCCTGATGCCACCTATCTGACACTGGCAGTTTTGATTGGCGCTTGGCAAGATAAAAGTCAATGCGACCTTGAGGCGATAACACAACTGCTCGGCATCAGTTATGACGAGTGGTTAAAGAAGGCGCGGGAAATATTACACTGCCCTGACAGCCCGTTGGCTCTCAAAAACGGTGTCTGGAAAGTTGTTAATCGAGCCGAGCTTTGGAGCCTGCTGGGATCGCGCATCCTTGATCAGAACCTCGATACTTTCAGGTCGCTTGCTGTTACCGTGCTGAAGGAGCCGGACTCCGCTTTTGAACTGCCCCCCGAAGAGCGATACGCGGCAAGCATTCATGGCAAGGTGCTGAAACGTTCACGCGTATTTCGAAAAGGCATTGCCGAGGGTTTGGCCATTCTGGGCAGCCAGCCGGAGTCGTGCGCTAACTGCTCACAAGGAAAACCTGAAGCAACCTGCGCATTGGTGATACGTGAACTTCTGACCGATGCTGACTGGGTTTTGTGGGGCAGCCTGAACGGTTTGCTGCCCACTCTGGCCGAAGCCGCCCCGGGTGAATTTCTTGATTCGGTCGAGATGTCGATGCGTTTATCGCCTTGTCCTTTTGATGAGCTTTTTTCTCAGGAAGGCAACGGCATCACCGGCGGAAATTATTTAACCGGCCTGCTCTGGGCGTTGGAAGGGCTGGCCTGGGATGAACAATATCTGGTTCGAGTCTGTGTTGCGCTTGGTGAACTTGCCAGCCATGACCCCGGCGGCCAGTGGGCCAATCGTCCATCCAATTCGCTTACAACCATTTTGCTGCCTTGGATGCCACAAACGCTGGCACCTGTTGAAAAGCACAAGGTGGCGGTGCGAACGATCCTTAATGAATGGCCGGATATCGCCTGGAATTTGATCATTCAGCTTCTTCCCGGTCAACACCAGACCTCTTCTGGATCACATAAACCGAGCTGGCGCAAGACACTCCCCGATGATTGGGAAAAAGGCGTGACGTATCAGGAATACTGGCAGCAGGCATCATTTTACGCGGAACTTGCAGTGGCTGCAGCGGGCCAAGATACCGCTCGGCTTTCCGAATTGATTGATCATTTTGATAATCTACCTAAACCTGCTTTTGATCAACTTCTCCAGGCTCTTGCCTCCCAGCCCATTTCAGAACTCCCTGAAGAGCAACGACTTTCCATTTGGGACCATCTCACAAAATTCACAAACAAACATCGACGGTTTTCCGATGCGAAATGGGCCTTGCCCGACGAACTAATTACCTGCATTGAACAAGTTGCTGAACAACTATCCCCAACTAACCCGTTCAATTTATACCAGCACGTTTTTGCTAATGACTTCAATAACTACGATGAGGATGGCGATTGGGAGGAACAGCAAAAAAGTCTCGAAATAAGACGTGAAACGGCCATTTCGGAAATCTTTCAGCAAGATGGTGCCGAAGGTGTTATCCGATTTGCCGAATCCGTTTCTTCACCTGTCCAGGTGGGGTACGCGCTTGGCGTTATTGCCGATTCAGTCATTGAGCGGACCCTTTTGCCTCACTTCCTGGATTCTGCGGACAGCAAGCGCAAGGCATTGGTAAGCGGTTTTATCTGGAGGTGTTACCATCTCAAAGGCTGGGAGTGGTGCGACGACCTCGATAAATCTGATTGGACGCCCGAGCAAGTAGGTCAATTCTTGACTTGTTTGCCGTTTACCAAGGAAACATGGGATCGCGCTTCTGGATGGCTTCAGGCGCACGAGAGTGAATATTGGACCCGCACCGGCGCGAATGCATATCAGACCGATGGTGATCTTGCCATTGCTATTGAGAAGCTCATTGAACAAGGCAGACCACACGCGGCAATCAAATGCCTATACAGAATGCGACGTGCCAAGCAGCCTATCGATAGTAATCAATGTGTTCGAGCGTTGCTCGCAGCGCTTTCCTCCAGTGAGCCCAGCTACACCATGAATGGGTACCGCATCATCGAACTGATCAAGTTTCTTCAGGCAGAGCCTTCGGTTAACCAAGATGACCTCTTTAGAGTCGAGTGGGCATATATTCCCCTTCTCGACGGGCATAGAGGTGCCGCCCCCCAACTCATTGAAAGCAGACTGGCTAATGACCCGGAGTTTTTTTGCGAGGTAATTCGACTGATCTACCGATCCAAGAAAGAAGATCAGCCGCCGAGAGAACCCACCGAGCAATCAAAAGCATTCGCAACAAATGCCTGGCGGCTGCTGCATGAGTGGAAGACACCGCCGGGAACACAAAAAGATGGAACGTTCAGCGAAGAGCGTTTCAGCGAATGGCTCCAAAGAGTAAAGGAAGTCTGTACAGAATCCGGCCACCTGGAAGTCGCACTCATCAATATTGGCGAAGTATTGATTCACACCCCACCCGATATAGGCGGTTTATGGATACGCCGCGCTGTCGCTGCTGCATTGAATGACCGTGAGGCCAAGGACATGCGCGAGGGTTATAGGATGGGGACATACAACTCACGCGGTTTTCATTGGGTTAACCCAACTGGAAAACCGGAAAGAGAACTGGCTAAACAGTTCCTAAGTAAAGCCGAGGAAGTAGAAAACGCCGGTTTTCTGAGATTTGCCATTACCTTAAGAGATTTGGCAGACAACTACGGCCGTGAGGCTGAACGCATCGTCATTGAACACCGACAGGAGGACGGGGAATGAACATTTTAACCCTCCTTCCCAAGCTCATTTCCGGCGAGCTGCGCATCTCTGATGCAGAGAAGTTCATTAAGGAGGCCGGGGTATGACGGGCGCCCTCGACGATATTGCCCCCGCCTTCAAAGCGGCAGCCACCCGCTGGCCGGATGCGCCCAATATTCAGGCGCATTATACCGATTTTGCAAGCACCTTTGAAAGCAACGGCAGCAGTCTGATTGAGTTGTGCAAATCGTTTCTGGAGATGGTCTGCATTACCATTGTGACGGAGTTGGACAAAGACCTTCCTGCCTCGTCAAGTCCGACCACAACGGAATATTTGGCATGCGCTCTGGATGCGCTGGGGATTCGCAACCAAAGAGGGTCAAGCGCCTTAGGCACAATTCTTTCCGGTTACAACAAGCTGTCAAATGGCTTGTCCGATATACGGAACCAGGAAGGCTCGGTTGGACATGGCAAGGACGGTTTCATTGATGCAATATCAGACCGTCATTCACGGGTTTACATTTTGTCCGCCGATACGATCATCGCGTTGTTGCTACAAGCCTACGACGGCGTTGAGCCCTCCATTTTAAAAACCCGCGAGTCACACAGCCGATTTTCTCATCATAACGAAAAAATTGATGCAGCGACTCAGGTTGAAGCCAAGGTAGACGAAGACGGGGTCGTGGAATTGTCCTTTCGTGCCGGCACGCTTGAAGATGGATTCGATATTCGCGTTCCTGCAAGCGAATTGCTGTATTATCTGGATCGTCAGGCCTATGTGGACATTCTTGATGCGCTGCGGGGTATTGCGACCCAACCCGAAGAAGAGGAAATACCAGAAACAGAAGAGACAGCCCCCGGGCCCGAGCCTGAGGTAAAGCCGGAGGTAGCCGCCGTTGGGCACAAGGAGCCTTTAACCAGAAAGCTTCAACCTGTTACTGATTATCAAGGAAAATACGCGGAGCAGGTTTCGCCGCTTTACGATTTTATATTTCATTCCATTCTGGGCGGCAAATCCGAGTATGCAACACAAATCCAGAATCTTACCTACACCCTGCTCAACGGTATGGAAGATCTGGCGGTCATCGATTGGAATAAACGTACCTCCACCCATGCCGAGGTACGTCTTTTTCTGAAGAAACTAACAAAGCTCTTTTCCATAGAGGAAATTGAAGACAGTTCCATCGACCGGATTGTTGAATGGCTGGCCAAGCGCATACCCGGAGGGGAAACATGAAAGAAAACAACGAAATAATCCTCTACAGCACTCCGGAAGGCGACAAGAAAGTCGGCGTTCTGTATCATGATGAAAACTTTTGGCTGACCCAGAAGGCCCTGGCCGGGCTGTTCAATGTAAATGTGCCGGCGGTTAGTAAGCATTTGAAAAACATCTTTGATTCAGGCGAATTGGTTGAAGATTCAGTTGTTTCCATTTTGGAAACAACTGCCGCTGACGGCAAGAACTATAAAACCAAATATTACAACCTCGACGCCATCATTGCCGTGGGATACCGGGTGAACAGCTATCAGGCCACCCAGTTCCGTGTCTGGGCGACTAAGACCCTGAAGGAATTCATCATCAAGGGATTTGTGCTGGATGATGAACGGCTCAAACAGGGAAAGCATTTCGGCAGGGATTATTTCGATGAGCTCCTGGAGCGGATTCGTGAAATCCGTGCCAGCGAGCGCCGATTTTACCAGAAGATAACCGACATCTACGCGCTTTCGGCGGATTACGATAAAAACGCGCCCATTACCCAGGAATTTTTCGCCACGGTACAGAATAAGCTGCACTGGGCTATCACCGGAAAAACGGCCGCGGAAATCATCTATGACTCAGCGGATGCCGAAAAAATACATATGGGGCTCACAAGCTGGAAGGGGGCGCCTGAAGGGAAAATCCTGAAATCCGATGTCTCTGTGGCTAAAAATTATCTGAGCGAAGCGCATATCAGGGAACTGAACCGGATAGTGACCGCCTACCTCGACCTTGCCGAAAACCGGGCTGAGCGACAGATTGTGATGAAGATGCAAGACTGGGTTCAGTTTCTACACAGCTTTCTGGAGCTTTCCAACTACCCGATCCTTAATGACAAAGGCAGGGTGAGTGCAGTGGAGGCGAAATTGAAGGCCGAGCAGGAATACGAAAGCTACCGCAAAAAACAGGATGAGGTGTATGTTTCCGACTTTGACCGGGAAATAAAACGAATTCAGGGTAAGCAAGAGAAAGACGATGAGTAAAACCTCCGAAACAACTCTCGAACAAACCGCCCTCGGCTGGTTTGAATCATTAGGCTGGCAGATCGCCTTCGGACCGGATTTGAACCCGGACGGTCCGGACTGTGAGCGCCGGGATTACGATCAGGTCGTCTTGATCGACAGGCTAGAGACCGCGCTCGAAAACATCAATTCGGATATACCCCCCAATGTTATTGAAGAAGCCGTCAAGAAAATAATGCGCACCGAATCCCCCATCCTGATCGAGAACAACCGGCGTTTCCATCGGATGCTGACCGATGGCGTGGATGTTTCGTACATACAGGAAGGTCGCGAGGTACACAACAAGGTATGGCTTTTTGATCTTGACGACATCGGAAACAACGACTGGCTCGCCGTCAATCAGTTCACGGTTATCGAGGAGCGAAAGAATCGACGACCCGACATGGTGATCTTTGTTAATGGCCTGCCCCTTGGCGTGATTGAGCTCAAGAATCCTGCGGATGAAAAGGCCACCCTTCGTCATGCTTTCAAACAGCTTCAGACCTACAAAAGCGATATCCCCGGTCTATTTGTCTACAACGAGCTACTTGTCATCTCCGACGGCCTTGAAGCCCGGGGCGGGACGCTTACCAGCGGGTGGGACCGGTTTATGCCATGGCGTACCATTGACGGAAAAGAAGTCGCTCCGCGAGGGACCGTGGAACTTGAAGTGCTGCTTAAGGGGGTTTTTGAAAAGCGGCGGTTTCTCGACCTTGTATTGAATTTCGTCGTGTTTGACGATGACGGAGCAGCTGTCGCCAAGAAAGCGGCGGCCTATCACCAGTTCCATGCTGTGAACAAAGCGCTTGAATGTACCTTGTCTGCCTGCGGTATCGATGCTGATGCAGATCTTCTGTATGCACGCTTCCCGGAGTATAACAAACACAACCCGTATGAAGCATACGAGCTGCGGAATGCGTATGGTGCCGGGACTGAACACTTCGGCGATCGCCGTATCGGGGTAATCTGGCACACTCAAGGAAGCGGGAAGAGCCTTTTGATGGCCTTCTTCGCCGGAAAGGTCATCCGTCATCCCGCCATGGAGAACCCTACATTGTTGGTTATAACCGACCGGAACGATCTGGATGATCAGCTCTTTGGAACCTTTTCATCCTGCCGTGACCTTCTTCGCCAGACTCCCGTCCAGGCGGAAAACCGGGAACATTTGAGGGAGCTTCTTCAGGTTCCTTCAGGCGGGGTTGTTTTTACGACAATTCAGAAATTTCTGCCTGACGAGAGAGGCCGGCAATACCCCGAACTATCCATTCGTCGAAATATTGTGGTCATTGCCGATGAAGCGCACCGCAGTCAGTATGACTTTATCGACGGATTCGCGCGCCACATGCACGACGCTCTGCCGAATGCGTCTTTCATCGGGTTTACTGGTACGCCCATCGAACGTGGCGACCGCAGTACGCCGGCGGTCTTTGGTGATTACATTGATAAATACGACATCCTGCGGGCGGTTGAGGATGGCGCTACTGTTCCCATATTTTACGAAGGACGGCTGGCAAAGATCGATTTGCGGGAAGAGGAAAAGCCGAAAATCGACCCGGAGTTTGAAGAGATCACCGAGGGTGAGGAAGAGTCCCTAAAGCAGAAGCTGCGTTCCAAGTGGGCTGCTCTTGAAGCCATGGTCGGCACGGAAAAGAGGATCGCCCTTGTTGCGGAAGACCTGGTTCACCATTTTGAAGACCGCCTGCTGGCATTAGACGGCAAAGCAATGGTTGTCTGCATGAGCCGTCGAATCTGTGCTGATATGTACAATGCCATGGTTAAGCTGCGGCCTGATTGGCACAGCGAAGATGACGACAAGGGCGTGGTTAAGATTGTCATGTCCGGCTCCGCATCGGATCGTGCTGAATGGCAAACCCATATTCGGAACAAACCACGGCGTGAGGCTCTGGCCAAGAGGTTTAAAAACGCGGGCGATTCCATGAAGGTGGTGATCGTGCGGGATATGTGGCTGACAGGTTTTGACTGTCCGTCGCTGCATACGATGTACGTCGACAAGCCGATGCGGGGCCACGGCCTTATGCAGGCGATTGCCCGGGTAAACCGGGTGTTCAAGGATAAGCCGGGTGGACTGGTCGTTGACTACCTGGGCCTTGCGGACCAGCTGAAACGGGCCCTTGCGGATTACACCGAAGCGGGCGGTCACGGCAAAGCGGCCATCAACCAGGAAGAAGCCGCCCGGGTGATGTTGGAGAAGTTCGAAATTGTTGTCTCCATGTTCCACGGTTTTGATTACACCACTCTTCTTAAAGCGGAACCGGCAAAGCGTATTGCCGGTATCGCCGCCTCCATGGAACACATCCTTCAGTTGGAGGATGGAAAGAAGCGCTATCTGAAAGAGGTGACTGCTCTGTCCAGGGCTTTTGCTCTCGCTGTTCCCCATGAGGAGGCACTCAAAATTCGTGACGACGTGGGATTCTTCCAGGAGGTCCGCGCCGGACTGGCAAAAGCAACGGTTGATGGAGAAGGCAGGAGCCCTGAGGATATGGATACCGCGATTCGCCAGCTGGTATCCCGGGCCGTGGCCTCGGAAGAGGTCGTGGACATTTTCGCTGTGGCGGGATTGAAGAAACCGGATATCTCGATTCTCTCGGACGACTTCCTCCAGGAAGTGCGGCAGCTTCCATACCGGAATCTTGCGGTGGAACTCTTAAGAAAACTCTTGAACGATGAGATCAAAACAAACTCTCGCAAAAACGTTGTCCAGGCGCGGTCTTTTGCAGAGATGCTGGAGAAAGCCATACGAAAATACCGGAACCGTGCCATTGAGGCAGCACAGGTGATTGAAGAACTGATCAAATTAGCCGGAGAGATGCGCGAGGCTCAACAGCGCGGCGAAAACCTTGGCATGACCGATGATGAAATCGCCTTTTACGATGCGCTGGAGGTTAACGACAGTGCGGTGAAGGTACTGGGGGATGAAACACTGAAGCTGATTGCTCACGAACTGGTTGAAGCAGTCAGGCGGAGCGTAACCATAGATTGGACTGTTCGCCAGAATGCCCGCGCCCAGATACGTGTGATCGTAAAAAGAATTCTTCGCAAATACGGCTATCCACCTGACAAGCAGGAAAAAGCAACTCAGACCGTTCTGGAACAAGCGGAGGTCCTTTGTAGGGAATGGTCTCATTAAACAGGCATAGAAACTCGAGCTTCGCCCAATGTTACCTGGTTATAAAAGCTTATGTTCAATCTATCCTAAGGCTTGGTGTGCTATCTATACTTCCAGCTCTATCGAGACAGGACAGTGGTCCGATCCCATCACATCCGCATGGATGGAGGATGATTTTACCGCCCCGGCGAAGCCGTCGTTGACGCAGGCGTAGTCGATACGCCAGCCGATGTTCTTCGGTCTGGCCCCGGCCCGGTAGGACCACCAGGTGTAGTTGCCGCCTTCGCCGGTAAACATGCGGAAGGTGTCGGTAAAACCGTCGGCGGTAAAACTGTCCATCCAGGCCCGTTCCTCCGGAAGGTAGCCGGGGTTCTTTTCGTTCTGGTCGGGCCTGGCAAGGTCGATGGGTTTGTGGGCGATATTGTAGTCCCCGACAATGACGATGTTCTCTCCCGCGGCGACCCGTTCTTTGGCGGCTTCATGAAGAAAGGAACAGAAATCCAGTTTATAATCGAGCCGGGCTCCCTCAGGCTGGCTGTTGGGAAAGTAGCAGTTAAAGAGGGTGAACTCAGGAAAGGTGAGGACAAGTCCCCGGCCTTCGGAGTCGAACTCATCCGCCCCCAGGGTATCCACTTTCAGGGGTTCCTCTTTGCTGTAGACACAGACCCCGCTGTAGCCTTTCTTCTGAGCGCTGGCCCACAGGGCGGTGTAGCCTTCGGGGGAGATCAGCTCCTCATCCAGCTGTTCCGGCTGGGCCTTGGTCTCCTGAAGGGCGAGGATATCCGGCTGTATTCCGCCGAACCATTCCATCAGCCCCTTCTTCCGGGCCGCCCGGATTCCGTTGACGTTCCACGAGTAGACGGTAATCATTTTTTTCTCCTTAGCTGATCTCTCACCCTAATAGTGGTGTCCAAGCACGATAAAGAGCTCGTAATTCTCTCCTCCCCAGTCGCCTTCGTCGATAACCGCCTTCAGGTCGATTCCCAAGGATGCTCTAATATAATATCCCCTGGCGAAAAAGGGAAACCCGATGGCCTCGAGTCCCAGGCCCATCTTGAAGTGCCTGTCCGGGTCAAAGGCCGTATTCTGCTCCTTGACCCATCCGGCATCGAAGAAGACCGATCCCTGTCCCTCCACAAAATCAGGGATCGTAAAGGCCCGCATGGTAAGATCGGTATTGATGAATCCCCCATATTCCACAGCCTCACCCATCTTCAAATCCCGGATACCCCGGATATAGCTTGCCGCTTCTTCCTCAAATTCACCGTCGAACTCGGCAAAGCCCGCCGCCCGTCCGGAAACCATGAAAGGCCAGAAGAGGATTTTAAAGGGAAGGGGATAGAATCCCGAGAGGGAGGCTCTGGCGTCCCGGTTCCAGTAGAGGTGCTGCAGATTCCAGGTGTTGCTGTTCTCGATCCGCAGGTCCACTCCCTTTCTGAAGTTCCCGATCCAGTCCACCTGCCCCGCCGTCAGGAGCTGTCCGTAGCCGATGCCGGGGCCCTCCTTCTCCCGGGAGATCGGCTTGTCAAGCTTGTAATCGATCTCCGTGTAGATTCCCGGGGTATAGATGAACTCGCCGAATCCGGGAAGGAAGAGCCCTGTGGAGAAATCCTCCGCCAGTTCAAGCCGGGAGTTAAACCAGTTTCTGTCTATATCGCTGCTCTCGTAGTTGTAGGTCTCCCTGAAGCTCAGGGTGGGGGTGTAGCCTTTTATGGGTAGATCAATTCCTACTGAGGTGTAGGACTCGAGATCGTGCTCCCCGGCTGCGTACTCCCAGTAGACCGCGGTATCCCAGTGCCACTGATGCTTCAGCCACTGAAAGGGTAGGATAAATTCCAGCTCCAGGCGGTTGTTCGTATCCCCCTCCTGGCGTTCCCAGGCGATATCCAGGGCGAAGCGTTCCAGGGTTCCGAAAAGGTTCAGGTCCCGGTATTTGAGGGTCAGGGAAAAGCCGTTGTTGGAATCGTACTCAGGGATCGGCAGTATGATGATGTTCCAGCTGTCTTCGGTGTAGATGTCCAGGCTTACCGGATAGTGTCCGTTGATCTTTTCTTCAATTGAATACTCTATCCGGGAGCTCTCCTTCAGCTGCCTCAGATTCAGGAGAAGCTGCTGCTGTCCGGCGATAAACTCCTGAAGTTCGTCTTCACTCCGGAAGGAGATTCCCGTCCTCAGGTCTCCGAGCTTCTTTAAAAGAGCTCCCTCCCGGGTTATTCCGTCGATGTGGCAGGTAATCTCTTGTATCGTGTATGGTCCTTCGGCGCTCTCCGCTCCCGGGACCTGGGAAAAAAGGCCGATAGAAAGGCTCAGCAGAAGAACGATACCAGAACAGAGTCGGACAGTGGTTCTCACGTACAGCTCCTTGAACAGTTCATGTCCCTATGTATGTACCACAGGAGAACAAAAAATCACAGGCTGCCCTTTCTTTCCTTTTTTTTCGCCCTGATAGAATCGGGGGGGCTTTTCGCCGGTTTACTCTGTATATGAAAGAAAAAAGGCGCAAGCCTGTCTGCGGAACAGCTACTGCTCTGCTCTGTCTGATTGCCGGTATGGAGATTTACTCCCTGATCCGTGTAAAAACCGCTTTTACTGATCTTCATACGTTCCTCCTTTCTCAGCATAACGCACATAAGCGGTTGGTTCTGGACTCGGTTCTGGACCTTGAGGAGGTGATGGCCAAGGGGTTCGAGCATAATGCCGATGCAGTCTATACCCTTGAGTCCGGACAGCGTTCCCTGAGTGCGCATCTCAGGGTAATGGAAAGACGCCTCGCTGCTGATCTTGCGGATATCAGCCTCAGCCAGGGAGCATTGGAGGCGGCTGTACAGGCAGGCGAGTTGAGGTCGATGGCCCCGAAGGACGATTTGCTCGTGCAGCACCTGTTCAGCACGGGGAAAGACCATTTCGCCGGGGAGCGCTACGCCCAGGCAGCTGTCAGCATGGCGGATGTACTGTCCCGCGCGCCGGATTACCACGAAGCCCGCCTGATCCATGCGGTCGCACTGTTTCGGGATAATCCTCTGGACTCCAGCAGCCATAAAGAGATTAAGGCTGATCTTGTCTCGATTATATGCCGGGATCCCCATAACATTCCCGCCCTGGAGACCCTGGGCAGTGTTGCAGTGGAAGAACAGGACTGGCCTGCTGTACGACAGTATTATCGGCGCCTTATCGGACTGGATTCCCGGAACAGAGAGTATTACCGGATGTTCGGCATAGCTTGTCGCTCAGATGGCAGCCGCGAAGCGCAAGAGGAACTGTCCCTGATCTGTCAATCAGAAGCGGACCCGCTGCTGTGTGAAGATGCACGGAATCTTCCTGAGAGTCCGGAAGGCGAAGATGAGTGATACTTTGATGCCCCGGCTTCTGCATAATGCCCGGTTTTTCGCTTGTATTGTCATTCTTCTTGCAGCTGGAAAGCTGGAAGCCCTGGATATCCGTGTCGCGCCCCTGGCCGTGGATGGGCGTGAGACGGGGACCGGTTTTTCAGCTGAAAAGAATCCCCAGAAAGAACTTGTCCATCTCCTGCATAGCGGCGATCACCAGGGTGCTGTTTCCGTGACAATCCTGCCGGAGCGCACGTACAGCAGTCCCCGCAGCTTTCTGGAAGCCGCCGAACTATGCGAGGCCGCCGGTATCGACTATCTGCTCTACGGCTACATCAGGAAGGGGGAATACAGCTGGGACTGCGAGATAAAACTCTACGCCAGGGAAACGAATACGGTAGCCCAGCTCTTTTTCGGCCGGGACGGCAGGGATCACTATGAGCGGATGCTGGAGGAGCTCAGCGCTAAGATCCTGGACTATTTTTATGGGGAGGTCGGACTTGCCCCCTGCGTCCCGGCTCCGGAACCGGACCGCAAGATTTTTTCCATTCCCATCCTTTTAGGCTACTGGTCCCCAGGCGGAGAAGAGTGGGGAGAGCTGAGCATCGGGATCGGACGCTTGGAGTCGGGGGTTCTGTTTGTGCCTGTCTCGCCCCTGTGGTACCACGGGGATGTCCCCTGGGAGCTTGAGACCGGGATTACCCTTTCATATTCCCTGGCTGTAAATGACAAGGAGTATGAAAGCTTCCTCCTCCACAGCCTGAGAATCAACCTGCCGCTTCTGGCGGCAGCGGAGCTTGGCGCGGATCACGGCATTGCCTTTGGCGGGGGACTGAGCATGCAGTTCGATATTCTGAACCAGGACCGGCAGTACTACGGCAGCTACAGAGCATTCAGCGCGGCACCGGGGGCTTTTGTCGAGGCTGCTTACCGCTACCGGTTGAGCGACTCCTGGAAACTCGGATTTCGTGCCGCTCTTGAGTTTGCCTTTTTTACTGAGCTTCAGAGCAATGTGGTTACCGGGGTGTACGGATTATACGAATTCGCGCCTCTGAAACCATCAAAGGAAGGGAGGAATAGATGAAAAGAGGAACCCTGATACTGTGTGTGCTCACAGCCTGTGCGGGATGCTCCGACGGTCTCGTGACAGAGATGGACCGCCTCGCCGCCGACCCGGAGATTGTCTCTCCTGAGGTAACATCCTTTCAACAGGAACTGACGGTTTCTGTAAGCTGGGATGAGGATGAAGCGGCGGATGAGTATGTTCTTCGGCGGGCAGAGGATACAGCGGGAGTCCTGAGCTACGAAATTTTGTATGAAGGACCGATGAACCGGTACCAGGATAACGATGTGACAAATGAGGGACGCTACCTGTATACCCTGGCCAAAAAGAAGGGCAACCGGGAGTTCGGTCCATCCAGGCCGGTTCTGGGGGTGGGGAGCGACTGTATCGGAGATATCTGGGAGCCGAACAATACGAAAGAGCAGGCGACGCTGCTTGATCACGAGCTTGCCGCAAACAGCTTTTATTATGAAGATGCAGCTACCCACAGTACCGTCCGGGACACTGACTGGTACAGGATCAGCATTCCGCCGCGCTGCAGCGCCTCCATTGTGGTGGTCCAGTCGGACCCGATACCGGCCCAGAACTCCTCGCATTTAAGCTATCTCCTGGAAGGGGCAGGCCCCGCTGAGACCATTGCCAGCGGCGTCTTGTATCCCATCGAGAACACAGGTTTAAGCCCGGCGACCTTCCTGTTCTGCATACGCCCCCGGGCGGAGGAGTGCCGGGATGATCTCAGCTTGAGCGGCGGAACGGTCATCAAATATACCCTGCGGATCAGCAGGTTTGATTTTCTATGAAAGGCTTGCTGCCTG
>Ga0334895_1002367_pt1 | contig 16263 bp, 24 predicted proteins | sample GraSluR3_MG_7_FD_207229 | JGI IMG/M metagenome (GOLD analysis project Ga0334895, IMG submission 207229) | Sludge microbial communities from methane-producing bioreactor in Wageningen University, Netherlands - Granular Sludge_31_05-R3 | ecosystem: Engineered > Bioreactor > Anaerobic >... | reverse complement strand
ACTCCTATTTTTAAAATATCCTTTTTTTCTTCCCATTATAAAATTGGCCCTATCTTTGAACTAAATTCTTATTGTTTAAATCTAAATAAGAAAAAGTTTCTACTGGTACAAAATTATTTTCTTCTGCCCAATCTTGAACTTTTCCTGTTGAAGTAATAACTGCTGCTTTTTCATGTAAAGAATTAATTTGATCTTCTATTCGGGTTAATTCATGTTTAAGATTATAAATCTTGTAATCAGCAGAAATATTTTGTCCAAATATTAAAAGCCAAAAACCGCCAACCATAATAATAGGAGCTAAAAAGAAAAAAGTTAATTTAATATGACCCAAATATTCACCAGCTCCATTAACAAAAGATCTCCATTTTCTTTTATTATTTCTTGAAGATAATCTTCTTTGAGAATTTAAAATAATGGACTGATTCTTACGATTATTGTTGTGACTATAAATAATGGTCATTGGACTAATTGTATTTTAATAATTAATTGATTTGAGCAGCTCTTAATTTTGCTGAACGCGAACGAGGATTTTTTTTAATTTCTTCTATTGAAGGAGAAATTGGCTTTTTAGTAAGAATTTGTAATTTATTATTTTTCTCCTGCTCTTTAAAAAAATTCTTAACAATTCTATCTTCTAAAGAGTGAAAAGAAATGACAACAATTTTTGACTTAGGCTCTAATATTTCTATTGCCTCTTTTAGCCCTTGCTTAATATTTTCTAATTCTTGGTTAACAGCAATTCGTAAAGCTTGAAAAACACGAGTCGCAAAATGAATTCTTTTATTATCATAGTTTTTTGGAAGAGTTCTTTTTAAAATATCTATTAATTGCTGAGTACCAATAATTCTTTCTTTTTTTCTTGCCTCTTTTAGAGCTAAAGCAATGCGATGAGAATATCTTTCTTCTCCATACTCTCTTAAAACTTTTTCTATCTTTTCCATTTCCCAAAAATTTATAATCTCTGCTGCTGTTAAATCTTGATTGGGATTAAAGCGCATGTCTAAAGGCTCATCTTTTTGGTAAGAAAAACCCTTGCCTGACGATTCTATCTGCCAAGAACAAATGCCTAAGTCAAAGACAATTCCACGAACCGGATGAAAATCATTCTCTCTAACAATCTCTCTTAAATTAGCATAAGAATTATTAACCACTATCAATCTTTTTTTTATATTCAATTCAGGATTTTCATCTTGAACTCTTTGTAGCTTTTGAAAAAGCTCAGGATTTATTTCAATACCCAAAACTTTACCATTTGGTTTATTCTTTTCTAGAATAGCCATTGTATGCCCTGCTTCTCCAATCGTTGCATCAATAAAATTTTCATTCGGTTGTGGGTCTAAATAATGAATTACTTCTTTTAAAAGAACTGGAACGTGAGACATGTAATTTTTATTAAATTCCTAAGTCTCCTAACTTTTCTGCTATATTTCCTGATTCCTTCTCAGTTCTCTGTTTATACTTCATCCATTCTTTTTCATCCCAAACTTCTAAACGATTATAAATACCTGCCAAGACTATTTTTTTTCCTAAACCAGCATACTTTCTTAAGTAGTCAGGAATTAAAATTCTTCCTTGATTATCTAATTTTACATCCATTGCTCCTGCAAGCATTAGCCGAGAAAAAGCTCGAGAGTTAGCTTGACTTAACGGCAAGCTTTTTATTTTCTCTGCCATTTGTTGCCAATCTTTAGAAGAAAAAATAAAAAGACAATTGTCTAATCCTCTAGTTAAAACTGCTCCTTGTAAAAGTTCTTTACGTAACTTAGAAGGAATAGCTACTCTTCCTTTTGGATCTATGGTATAACAATACTCACCAATAAACATCTTAACTTTATTATTTTTAATAAATGGAATATGCTCTAAAATTGTTATCCCCAAAAAATATGTTTTTCCCCACAGTTATCCACATCAATCCACTTTATCCCATTTTACCCCCTACAGCCCCATTAAGTCAAGAAGCAAAAACAAAAATACTCCCTAAATTAAATAGAAAGTATTTTGGCTCTAATAAAGGATTAATCCTCTTTTTAGCTTTTCCCCACTAAAATAATATCCCCATTTTATCCACAATTAATGTAAAAGGCAATTTTATAATCAAAAATGCCTTTTATTATAGCCTTTATTCTTCTAAAAATTATTCATCTAATTTTATTGCTGTACCATAAACAAGTAATTCTGCTGCTCCTGCCATAATTTGAGATGTGGTAAAACGAACACCAACAATAGCATCTGCCTCTAGTTCTTCAGCGTTTTTAATCATTCTTTGTATTGCTTCTTCACGAGCTTCATTAAGCGCTTCTGTATATTCTTTAATCTCACCACCAACAAGATTTCTTAAACCAGCAATAATATCCTTTCCTATGTGCTTAGCTCTAATAGTATTACCTTTTACTAAACCTAAAGCTTGTTTTGTTGTTTTTCCAAAAACTTGTTCAGAAGTAGTAATAATCATAATTATTAATTTATTTATTATTTTTAATATCTTTAAATCTTTCAATTGTTAAAGAGATAATCATAATTACTGTTCCTAATATTAAACCCATTATCCCCCATCTTATAATCAAAGGAACCGAAGACTCGCCAAAAAACTTATACAGCCCAAATCCTAAAATTATTAAAAGGCCTAAGCAAAAAAGAAACAATCCTAAATTTTTTAATATTTTCATTTTTTAAAATATCAACTTTATATTATTATACCATTTTTGTAAAAATCAACCAATAAAAAAAGAGCTCATTTAAGAGCTCTTTTTGTAAGAAAAACTTTTAAAAGCTTTTCTTCATTGGTCTGGCTTCGTCTACTATGAGAGTTCTTCCATCTAATTCTTTACCATTTAACATCTCAACGGCTTTTTTAGCTTCTTCTTCAGAAGCCATTTCTACAAAACCAAATCCTTTAGATCTACCTGACATTTTATCCATAATGACACTGGCAGAAGTAACGGCTCCAGCTTGTGAGAAAAATTCCTTGAGACCGTCATCATTGGTGTCATAAGAAAGACTGCCTACATAAAGTTTATTACTCATCTTTTGTACTTAACTTAATTTACGACCTACTCCCTTACCTAACTGCTAGACAGCATCTTTCTTACCGTGTTTGCAAAATTAAGAGAGCTGAGCTATTCCTTTAGGGAATACTACCCTTACATCCTACCGGGTATATCTCTCTTTGTCAAATGATATTTTTAAAACTCTATCCCTGTCGGACAATGATCAGAGCCCATTGTTTTATCAAGGATAAAAGCATTTTTAACATTTTGCGAAAAAGCTCGGGAAACAAAGATATAATCTATTCTCCATCCTAAATTTCTTTTTCTAGCATTTGCAAAATAAGGCCACCATGTATAATTTTCTCCTTTCTTATTAAACATTCTAAAACTATCTTTGAAGTCCAGTTTAATAATTTTTTCTATTTGATTTCTTTCTTCTCGAGTAAACATTATATTATTTTTATTTTCTTCTGGTCTAGCTAAATCAATTTCCCGATGAGCAATATTAAAATCACCAGTTAAAACAACCTTTTTATTTTTTATTTTTTGAAAATATTTCAAAAGATGTTTATAAACTTCTAATTTATAATCAAGATTTTCTTTACTTCTTCCACCATGAGGCAAATAAAGATTAATTAAAATGAAATCAGTATATTCTAATTTTAAAAGCCTACCTTCTTGATCAAATTTTTTTATCCCTAACTTAGATTCAACTTTTAGTGGCTTTTCTTTTGTATAGACAGCTACCCCAGCATATCCCTTTTTCTCGGCTTCATTAAAATAAAGATAATAATTTTTTATTTTAAGCAAATCTAATGGTAATTCTTTCTGAAGAACTCTTGTTTCTTGTAAACAAACAATATCAGCCTTTACTGTATTAAACCATTTTAAAAATCCTTTTTTATAAATCGATCTTAATCCATTTACATTCCAAGAGACAATCTTCATATTTTTAAAATAATTACAAAAAACCGCCAAAAGGCGGTTTTAAGTTAATGTTATTTTTTAACTTGATGAACAACTCTCTGAGGAAAAGGAATTTCTATTTTCTCTTTATCAAAAGCCATTTTAAGACGTTTTCGAAGTTCCCCAGTAACAGCCCATTGTTTTAATGACTTAGTTTCTCCTGCAATCTTTACAATAATTGCTGATTCAGCAAAATCATTAACTCTTAAAAATTGAGGTGTTTTTAAAATATCATCTCTCCATTCTGGATCTTTAGCCAAAGCTTCACCAACTTTATTAATTACTTTAATTACTTTTTCCAAATTAGAATTATAAGAAACACCAATATCTAAATTAATACGAGCAAAATATTTTGATAAATTTGACACTTTTTTAATTTCTCCATGGGGCACATGATGGACCACTCCATCAAGATCCCGCAAAGTAGTCATCCTCATACTAATATCTTCAACAGAGCCACAGGTACCATCAAAGCAAACCACATCCCCAATACGATACTGATTTTCCATAATAATAAAGATTCCAGTAATTAAATCTCGAATAAGGTATTGTCCACCAAAACCAAAAGCAATACCAGCAATCCCTGCAGCAGCAAGAAGAGGTCCAACAGCAATCCCTATTTCTTGAAGAATCATTGAAACAGTTAAAATCCAAATTAGAACATCTAAAAAAGATGAAAAAATACGAATTAATGTATCCTCTCTCTTTTTTTCACTCTCTTTTTCTGTTATTGAGTCAGAACAAACAACTCTCCTTATAATTTTTTCAATGAATATTTTTCCAAATCTTTTTAACAATAAAGCAAAAACGATAATTGCTAAAATTTTAGGACCATGATTTGTTATCCAAGGAATAATAATATTATTAATAATTTCTGAAAACATAATTTTTATTTAACTTATTTTATTTTTATTAATTTAAAAGCCAAATAGAATAATTTAAATAAGCAGCAAAACTAACCCAAAGAAGATATGGCATTAATAAACAAGCTGCTAAACGAGATATTTTATAAAAAGAGAATATCGTCCAAATAATTATTAACCATAAAATAATAATTTCTACAAAAGCTAAGAACGGATTCTGGAATCCAAAAAATATAATAGACCATATTACATTTAATATAAGCTGAGCACTAAATATAGTAAGGGCAACCCTTGTTCTTCTCTGTCTTAATCCATGCCGCCAAATTAAAAAAGCGGATACTCCCATTAAAGCATAAAGAGCTGTCCAAACAGGAGCAAATATCCAATTAGGAGGATTTAATACTGGCTTTACAAGGGTTGGATACCAATTAGAAATTGATGAGGTTGTAAAAAAAGAACCAACTATTCCAGCTAATTCTACAATCAGAACAGCGACTATTAATTTAAAAATATCTTTTAATTTCATTGATTTATTTTAACAAGAAAACTATTTAATCACAAGTTAAAATTATTAAATTATAAATAAAAAGCGGGGGTTTATTTCCCTGCTATCTTTTGGAGTCCCCGGCTGGACTCGAACCAGCGACCTCGGGCTTTAAGATTGCTGTATTTTAATTAGGAACAACTCAATCAACAACTCTCTTAAAACTTCTCATAAAGAGCCGTTTACCAGACGGGCGCTCTGCCAACTGAGCTACGGGGACAAATCAACGTTATCTATTGCATTAATGATTAACCTTTTTACGGTAACTGACAATCACATCTCCAACAAATATCATCAACCAAAAAAGTTCCATCTTCTTTTTCAATTACCCTGATATCAAAACACTCAACTCCACAATTTGGACAAATTAAAACTATTGAAGGTTCATTCTTCACTACCCTTTTTTCTTTTTCCATTTCCTTTTTCCTTCTTTCAATCTTCTAATCTATTTTTGGAAATTCAATTAATTCCCTTATTAATTCAATAACAAAAATAACTGTTAACATTCCTGCCGTTAGACAAACAATAAAAGGCTTAAAAGAAATTAAAAAAATTAACCCTAAAATAATAAGCAATCCAAACAACATAATTCCTAAAATTGAAAAACCTGTTTCTTCTTTTTTCTTTATACAGATAATTAAAGGAATCAAGCTTATAAAAATTAATATTAAAACAAATCCTTGACTTGTTCCCATTTTTTTCTCCTTTTTAAATTTTCAAGAGTGCTTAATAGTTATAAAAAACAACCTTAAGAGATTGTTTTAATAATTCAGATGGTAACAGATTATAGATTAAGAGTCAATGATAATTTAACTAATAAAATAAATTAATTAGGAAATAAGCGATAAGACTAGTAAGCCCGGTTACGATAATCCCCCACCCGATATCAACAATAGTTACTAAAGTCGGCCAACCAGCAATAGTCGCCTGATTTGTTAAATCATAGGCACCGTAAGCAAGAAGACCAATTAAAGCCCCTTTCCATAATGCCTCGACCCACAAGACCCAGAAGAAACAGCAGGTAAAACAGCCAAGATCATCACCCCGAAAGCATAAATAGGATAAAACACCATTACTGGAATAAAATTGATACTTTTACTAAATAAAAATTCCATTTGCTTGGCATAAAACCCTTTAGCGATTAAAAGAAGCCAAATGGAGTCAAGAAGGATAAATGTTATCAATATTGAGATATAAAAAATTAATGTTTTTATATTATTTTAAACATTCATTAAATTTTTTTCTGTGTTATTTTATTTTTATGAATTAATCCCCCGACAACAAAACCTGTTAATAAAAACAAAATAATATTAATTAATGCTAAATCAGAACAAGTTAGACCTTGAATTGGGTTCCAAATACAATCAAATTCTCTTGAACCTTCTATAAGAAACATTCTGTTCATTTTTATTTGAAGAGCAAAAATAAGCCCAATACATAAACCCAAGTAACTCCCCCAAAGTTTAAAAATAATTAAATAGTTGTTTTTATTTTCTTTATTTTTAAATTCCATAATAGTTGTTAAACACCCAAGCCTAAATATAAGCTATAAATGACCCCGTTTCTATTCTTGGAACTATAATAATAAATTCCCTGATTAAAATAATTTTAAAATCTACTTTTTCTTCTTATTAAAAGAGTCTTAACGGCAATTATTACCCATATTATATTTAGGACCATTATTGGCCAAGCTTGCTGAACAAAAGTATTGTAAATAAGACAGACAGCTCCAACAAAATTTAATGCTTGATAAAGATTAGACTCCCCTGTAACCTTTTTTGTTGAAACAAGATAATACGCTGCCAGAATCATCATCATCCCTATCCAGCCAGCAATTGTAGACAAAATATTGTACATATAGATAATTTTTAAATTTAATCTCTTATCGTCTCTTATTATAACAAATAACTATTGCTATTAGAAATAAATTAATGAATTAACAGAATATCTGTTCTTTTTCCATTTTGTTTTAGATACAGACATATTGCACTCCTAATCTAAGGACTTGGTTAGGAGTTTTTCCATTTAATCCACAATGCTCTAAATCGTTGTAATACATATTCCATAGTTTAAGCTTGTATTGTAATTCTTCGAAACTCTTAAATTTTAATTGGTCGTAGAAAGATTCCTGATCTGTTCTATGGCTTCTTTCCACTTTTCCATTCTGAGCAGGTTTGCCTGGATCAATTAGATAATGTTGTATACCCAGTTTAGCGCATAAAACATCAAAAGCATGCAATTTAGGATTAAGCGGATCAGATGATTTAAGATATCCTGTATATCTATTGGTAAAGTATGAACCATTGTCTGTCTTAACAGCGTGTATTTTAAATGGAGCAATTTTTAATACTTTCCTCAAAAACTTGATAGCAGAATTATTGCTAATATCATCATATACTTTAAGATATCTCCACCTGGAAGCGCAATCAATAGCTGTAAATTGATAGAGCTTCTTGCTACCTATTGTTTGGGGCACATATTTAACATCTATTTCAACTAATTCACCAATTCTTAAAGGAGTTTTAACGTATTTGTATTTAATCTTTCTTGTCCTGTATTTTCTAGTTAATCCTTCTCTCTTAATTATCTTTTGAATAGTTTGATAATGTATATTAACACCCTCTTTTTTTAATTGCCAACACAGCTTTTTAGCGCAGCATTTGTTTTGTTTTCTTAACTCTATTATTTTTTCTTTAATTCTAATAGATGTTTCTTTTAAATTGGTTTTAGGCCTCCTGGATTTATTGTCTAATCCTTTTATTCCATTTTCCCTAAATCTAGACAACCAATACTTTAAAGACCTTTCAGAAAAAGGACAAACCTTTGCCATATTCTTAATGGTGATTTCTTTATTCAGGATTGGCTTTATCCATCTATATTTTTCTTCTGATGTTGTTTTTGGCATAGTTTTCATATGCCTTTAGATTATCAGAAAAGTGCAATATGTGTGTATACATTACCATTTACCATTTACAAAAAACTAAATTCCAAATATAATTTATCATATAATTTAATTATTCTAAATTAATTTATGCCTGAATTTAAATTTGAAAATATACCAATTGAACCAACCAAAGAGGAAAAACTAGCCAAAGAAACTGAAAAAGAAAAGACTAAAGAAAAAGTAGACGCTGAATTAGAAAAAACTACAAAGCTCATTAATTTAAAACAAGGAGATGAATTTTTGATTCCTGATTCAGATACTCCATATAGAGTTTCAGTAAAATATGCAAAAAACAGAATAGCCGCCAGAGAAAAAGGAACTATGAATATAATTAATCTGGATGGGGATTTAGAAGTTATCCCTACATTAATTAAAGAAAAAAAATAAGAGCTCTGCTATCCATAAAATAATCTTTTCTTATTTCGTAAGCTCTATAATTGCCAAAATTTTTTCTCTAAGCATTATATAACCATTTTACCAAAAAACCACCTTCATTAAAAGGTGGTTTTAACTAGTTTAACTAATTTGCAATCAGTACCCCTGAAAGCTGAATGATGTTAAAATTTAGTTAATAAAAACAGAGATGCTAGTTTACCCAGCATCTCTATGAAACAGAACTGATTCCTGAAATATTAATATTCTTTGGCACAATCCTTCGAATAATTCTTTGGAGCACATTACTAGACCCTATTTCGCTGAACATACAAGCACCATCCGCAACCATATTTAACACAGTTTGATACCAGCAAACAGGAGAAGTCAACTGAGCAATCAGATTCTCGCAAATAACAGCTGGGGTAATGGTGGGTTTCCCATTTACATTTTGATAGATAGGACAAATTGGCTGATTGAAAGTAGTCTTGTTAATAGCTTTTGCCAATTCAACATGCGCCGGCTTCATTAAAGGTGAATGAAATGCGCCACCTACATTCAGAGAAACAATACGTTTAGCGCCAGCTTCTTTTAGTTTTTGAGAAGCAATCTCTACCCCCTTTAGTGAACCAGAAATTACAATCTGTTGGGAATCATTATAATTGGCTGGAACCACTACTTCATTAATAGAGCCGAGTATTTCTTCTACGATATTGCTTTCTAGTCCCTGAATAGCCGCCATAGTTGAAGGTTCGGCATCACAGGCTTTTTGCATGGCTTTAGCACGAACCATTACAAGCCGCAATCCATCTTCAAACGACAGCGCTTTAGCTGCTACCAACGCGGAAAATTCTCCAAGAGAATGACCGGCTACCATATCTGGCACGAATTGATCATCAAGAATGGTGGCTAGGATTACCGAGTTTAAAAATATTGCAGGTTGGGTAACCTCTGTTTTCCTCAAATCTTTATCTGTTCCTTCAAACATTAAATTTGTGATTCGAAATTCTAGAATTTTGTTTGCTTTCTCAAACAATTCTTTTCCAATCAGGGAATTGGCATATAAATCCTTACCCATTCCCACAAACTGAGTTCCTTGCCCAGGAAAAACATATGCTTTCATATTAAGTTACCTCCTTATTTGTTAATGTACAATTTTTATAAAAATTTTACTTCTAATTTGCATTGCGCATAAATTAGTAGCTCTATGCTTTGTATAATAAAGTTCGTTCGAACCTATTTATTGGATGCAAATATTTAAAAACCCATCCAAAGCAACCAACCGCCCAAAAGTATCAATAAAATAGCGCTAAAGATCTGTTTTTTAAACCTTTGTGTCTGTCTATTAATTATCTCAGGAAAACCGATTTTTAAAACACCCTTAATAAGAGTAAACCAGCTTAAAATGGTAATCACAATTCTCCAGTCAGTAACCCAAACATTACATAAAATAACCGTAACCAAACCCATAAGCAGATTTATATAACCAGTAGAGATAACAAATGCCTTATTATCAGTCATTTCTATGGTCTTATCTAATTGTCTTGTAATAATAAACAAAAAACCCAAATATTACGAAATAGCTACTCCAAAGTTGTGCAAAAAAAAGATGTATTATCCACATTTTTTAACCATATTATAGCAATTTTCTTTGTTATGAACACTATCAAATGCTTTAATTTCTTCACATGCTTTTCTTACTTTTTCTTTATCACAGAAAGAAACTACTTGAGCGACATATTCAAAACAGCTGTCTTTTTTAAGAGCATCTTCCATATCTCTGCATAATTGCATTGCTTTTCCAAAATCTGACTTCTCAGGATTAGCGCTTATTACCTCCATCATTTCATAAAAATTATAAATATTCTTCCCATAAATAATCCTGCATTTAATATTGGAATCCAGCCCAGCCCAAACACCAAAAAACAATCCTCCAATAACTACAAATATGATGACAATTTCAATAGAAGTCTTCATATTGTTCATTATATCAAAAACCGCTTCAAAAAGAAACAATCTTTTAAGTTAGATTAAGCTCTAATTGGCTCCAGGAATCGGACAATAATAGAATCTATTTAATAATTATCTTAACTTAGAAAATAAAACCTGGAATCTCTTAGAAAGCTTCTTTGTTAAATAACAAACAAATCTTCAACTTTTATCTTTAATTCTTTGGCTATTTTCATCGCTAATCTTAGAGATGGATTATATTTACCTTGTTCTAAAAAAACAATTGTTTCTCTTCTAACATTAACACGACGAGCTAATTCTTCTTGAGTTATATCAATTTTTTGTCTTAATTCTTTTATTTTATTCTGCATTTTATTTTTTTTGGCTTAAATATCTAAATATAACAACATTCAAAATAAACAAAAAACAAATACTAAAAGCTAAATATTGACTTAAGATATAAATAAAATCTTCTTTTCCTCCTGATAAAGCCATTAAAATAAAGATTCCAAAAACTCCAATTAAGCCATAAGTAGTAATGGTGTATCGTGCAGCATCCCCTGCTAGCTTATAATCCCTCTCATCTGCCATCACTTCTATTGTTTTTAATTGCTTACGAAGATAATACATTGTGGTCATGCCAATTATTACAAGAACAATGGGTAAATAATAGTTTTCTAATGTTATGGAAAGACTAATAGACATTCCCAAAATTACAACTACTATAATTCTATAAATTTTATATTGTTTGAAAGTCATATTTTTTATTGTTAATTATTTCTGACTATTGATATGTTATATTATTCTAACATCATTGTCAAGAATAATAATAAAAAAACTACCTTTTCAAAGGTGGTTCTATTTTTATTTAGTTTCTCGAACTAAAAAACGTTTTATTTATGGCTCCGAGGACTAGACAATGCTAGAATCTATTTCAATTATTAAACATTAAAATAAGAAGTCTCTGGATAGGCTTATAATTAACCCCTTAGATACATAATAGATTATTTTTCGAACAATTTTAAGTATTCGGAAAACACAAAGAGCCTGTTTCTTTTAAATCCCGTATTTTCCTTTAGAATCCCGATCCTTTCGAACTGTTTAACAAGCATATTTGCTGAGGGATAAGTGATTTGTAATCTCTCGGCTATTTGTTTAGTGCTTACAATGGGATGAGAATACAAGTGTTTTAATAATTCTTGGCTTATTTTTGCTCTTTTTCCAAGAGATATAATTTTTTGTTCTGATTGATGCCTAAGAGCAATAATTTTTTCAAACGTCAATTTACCATTTTTTGCTATTTCTGCAATGCCAATCAAAAAGAATTTAATCCAATGTTCCAGATCATTCGAAGTCCTCACAACGGTAAGCGCATCATAATAAACACTTTTATTTCTTTCAAAGAAATCCGACAAATACAATGTTGGTTTTTGCAAAATACCTTGTGATACAAAATAAAGAACAATAAGTAATCGGCCAATACGACCATTACCATCTAAAAAGGGATGTATAGTTTCAAATTGATAATGGCTGATAGCCGCCTTAATTAAGTGTGGCATATCAATCCTCGTGTTGTGCCAAAACTTTTCTAAATCGCTAAGTAAATCTGGCACTTCATTAGGATGAGGTGGAATAAAGACAGCATCTTCTAGCGTTGCGCCACCAATCCAGTTTTGACTGATACGAATTTCTCCTGGATTTTTATATTTACCACGAACGCCGGCTAATAAAATCTTATGAGTATTTTTAACTAATCGTATTGAAAGCGGAAGTTTTTCTAATTCAGCAATTGCAAAATCCATTGCCTTTGTATAATTTTGGACTTCTGCCCAATCGTCTCTTCTCTCGGGGTTTACTTCTTCTTTAGGTAAAAGTGCTTCATCCATTCCCGTCTTGGTGCCTTCGATTCTACTAGACGTTATAGCCTCCTTATAAATATGCATGCGAATATAAAAATCCACGTCAGGCACAAGCAAAGAGTAAGCGTTTAATTCTCCCAGGTATCTTATTGCTTCTTCAAGTAATACATTGATCTTCGGTTCTGACCATTTGAATGCAGTATTAATTAAAGACGGAGAAAAACTTTTATATCCATCCTGTTGTTTATATGTGCCTGATTTAAATATTACGTTTTTCATAATAACTAACTTTACATAAGAATATTTATATGTAAAGTTTAGCACCCAACTTTACATATGTCAAGTTATACTAAAAGTTAAATTGTAAATATAAAGAGTTTAATATGACTCTATTATACCACAAGTTCGAACATCCTGTATGCGATAAAATAAAAAGCTTCAATAATAGAAGCTTTTTTATTGGCTCTGGGCACTAGACGATGTTAGAACCTATTTTGATTAGTAATTTAGCTTAAAACAAGGTTTATCTTTATCAATTCTTTTTAAAAAGACTCAATTTATGGCTTCTTTGGTTTAACTCTTCCAACTAACACAAGCTATCTCACTTTTTTATTCTACCAAAAGTGAAATATGTTTATCTACTCCATTCTTCTACTCACTATCATCTTAAAAAAATTATTTTTGATAAAAGTGTAATATATCTATACACATTACGCCAAGCCCTTGACAAATATCATTATTTTGATATACTTATGACAAAGTATCGAGAAAAGGCGTCGACCGTTAGGACGATGGCCTTTTTTCTTTTTATTGTCTTTTTTTATTAAATATTGGTAGCAATCTTTGTTTTAAATCTTTATCTACAAAAATATTAAACATATAACTCCTAAAACCATCTACAAAACTCTTATCTTTTAAACCAATCATTTCTTTAAAATATTTTACAAAACTTTTTTTATATTTATCACCATTTAAAATTGTGCCGGTTGATAATTTTAAATCATAACTTATCGCTCCTACTATAAGGTCGGCTATTTGTAATAAATCGTTTGATTTCGAATCAAAACGACATACTCCCGCAACAGCCAGCCTTTTTAATTTCTCATTTATTTTTCTTTTAACACTTATTTCAAAACGAATATTTCTAGGGGTTGTGATATAATCAGCAAGGACAATTAAAATTTCGTTATCTGGAATGGCTGACTCTAAAACTCTTATAGAAATATCTTCATAGGCTTGCCAGGGGTTACTATTAAATTTTTTATTAAAATAACCTCCTTGTTTATCTAATGAATAGGAATGAAACCATAAACTTCTCGTAGCAAAAAGAGCATCGATAGCAAGTTTTGCAAAATCAATATTCTTTTTAGAAAGTTTATTAAAATGCATTTCATCAAAAAAACTTCTTTTTCGTCTCTCGTATAAAATTTTATTTTGTAAATAATATGGCTGAGAACATTTTATAAACCCAACAGTAAAAAATGGGTCTTTTGGATTATTTAAACTTCCGCTTTCATCAAGAAAACAAAATTTTGTCCAAATACTTTTATAATCCCCTAGGGTTAAATCTCTTCCTTTTTTATCTTTTTGAAAAATTTTACCTAACATATTTTAATCATACCACAAAACAAAAACCCAAGAAAGTAATTCTTGGACTTCTCTTATAAAACCCCTATTTGGCTCCGCGGGTAGGACTCGAACCTACAACCCACTGGTTACACCTAATCTCTAAGTTTCCTTAAAGGGTGGACTATATCTTCACCTTGCCCATTAGCAGGTTTAGGTGTCTCGGTATCTAGTCTCTACGGCGCCCTTCTTTATATTAATTAAGAAGGTTCCCACGGTATTAGCATAATTTAATATTATTAAATTTTAGCTTTTACCGTTATCCCGAGATGTACATTCCAAAATTTCTTTTAGAAGCTGCAAAATTCCAGCATGCAATTCTCTGTGACAATTTGCGCAAACAAGAATACATTTATCTAGCTCTTTTGAAATCTTTTTCCAAGACCTCGTAAGTCCCCTAACAGAAAGACCAAATTCTTTTTCTCTTGAATTAATGTGATGAAAATCTAAGGCATCATTACATTTACCATACCCGCAAAAAATACATTTTCCTCCCTTATGCTCAATCGCCATTGCTTTTAATCTTTTTCTTCTTGCTGTTACTGCTTTTTTAAGATACTCTGCACGCTGTTGATAATTTCTTTTATCCATAACGATGGGGCTTAGGTTATTTACAGCCAGTCGCTCTACCATTGAGCTACCGCGGAATATATTGATTATACTATTATTTGATTAATTTATCAAATATTTAATAAAAAAAGATTTTTAAAAATATGTACTTAAAATCATTATGGAAAAATACAAATAAAGCAAAAACGCAGAAAACATAAAAAAATTAGTAATTAAACCTGGGCGTAAAGGTTTTGGTAATTTAAAATTATTAAAATATATTAAAATCGGCACATAAATAGTCATCACAAAACCACCAAGGACTGAAGTAGTGATAATAAAAACAAAAGGCTCTTCAAAAGGAAGTAAAATTGCACTAATTATCACAAATCCAATAATCAATCCATAATAAAGGTGATGGATGGAAATATTTTTGATTTTCCTAAAATATTTTTGAGGGGGTTTTGTTTTAAAACGAGTATATAAAATATCGCTAATAATTCGAGCTGCAACATCAAGAATCGTCCACATTGTAGAAAAAAGCATTAAAAAGGCCATGAAGAGAAATAGTTTTGATCCAAAAACACCCCATGTTTCTTCAAAAATCATTGCTTGAAGAGTAGCTAATTGTAATCCTTCTGGCACTAACCCTCTTGGTGACAGAACAACATAAGCATTAGCGCTTAGAAGAATTAATGTTATCAACCCAAGAAACCAAAAAATAATTCCCTGATCTATAAAAACATACTTCATCCATTTACGCCATTTTTTTAAATTTTCAGCAGTATTTTCAAAAGCATATCCTTTATAATCCACTGCTTCAGTTTTACCAGTAACAGGATTAGTAATATGCCCAGCATATTTTGCCATTCCTAAACCTTTATCTCTGTACCACAAAGAAATACAAAGATTTAATAAACCACCAGCACCAGCAAAAACAATTGCTCCTAAAAGAACTTCCATGTCAATATTAACCGGTATCCAGCCAAAATTTATTAATCCTAAAAATATTTCTTTAAAATGATAAATTTTTAAATTTAAAAAGCTAAAGAAAAGAAGCAAAACAAAAAAGACAGGAACAATTATTTTTAATGCTGTTTCTAGCACTTTATATGCCCTTTTCCCAATAAAAGTGATAATTAAAACACTAAATAAAGAAATCCAGGCCCAAATTAAATAATTACCAAAACCAAAAAGCTCAGCTAAAACAGTGCCTAAAGTACCAGCCCAAGCAGGCCAAATATAAAGAATGATTGTTGATAATAACCAAAAAAATGGCAGCCAACTCCATATTCTTCCTGTAGAAGCAAAAATACTTTCACCTGTAGCTAACGTGTGACGTGCCACTTCTTGATTAATAAAATATTGTAAAGTAATACCTACTAAAGCTAACCAAAGCAACCCTAAACCAAACTTTGTAATTAAATGAGGCCATAAAATTAATTCACCAGTTCCAATTGCTAATCCCATTACAATAACTCCTACTCCTAAAGCCCTTCTTAACAAAGGGGGCTGAGGTAAATCACGTTTTTCATAAGATGAATAAAAATCTTTACCTTTCATTATTTATAATCAAATAAATTATTAGTATTGGCAGCTTTTG
>Ga0334895_1002363_pt1 | contig 16296 bp, 14 predicted proteins | sample GraSluR3_MG_7_FD_207229 | JGI IMG/M metagenome (GOLD analysis project Ga0334895, IMG submission 207229) | Sludge microbial communities from methane-producing bioreactor in Wageningen University, Netherlands - Granular Sludge_31_05-R3 | ecosystem: Engineered > Bioreactor > Anaerobic >... | reverse complement strand
GGTGACAATGTACATCAGTGAGTTGGTGGCGGTTTCTGTTAGTTTTGGCACGACTCCTGATTCTTTGATCAGGTTCCCGAACATTAGCATGCCTATTAGGGCTGCGGCTGAGGGTAGTAGCAATACACAAAAGATGGTCACCACGATGGGGAAGACGACTTTTTCTGTTTTGCTAACGATTCTTAGTTGTTCCATTTTGACTTTCCGCTCTTCAGGCGTGGTGAGTGCCCGAATGATTGGCGGTTGGATGATGGGGACTAGCGCCATGTATGAATAGGCGGCTATGGCTATTGGCCCTAGTAGGTCTGAGGCTAGCATGGAGGTGATGTATAGGGCGGTTGGTCCGTCGGCTCCTCCTATGATGCCTATGGAGGCGGCTTCTGGTCCGCTAAATCCTAGTAGTATCGCGCCTACAAAGGTGAAGAAGATCCCAAATTGCGCGGCTGCGCCTAGAAGAATGCTTCTTGGGTTGGCGATTAAGGGCCCAAAGTCTGTGCTGGCTCCTACGCATAGAAAGATTAGGGGCGGGTAGATGCCTTTTTCTGTCCCGGTGTAGATGAGTTTTAATAGGCCTTCTCCTTCCATCAGTCCGGATAGGGGCATGTTGACTAGTAGCATTCCAAAGGCGATTGGAATGAGTAGGTAGGGTTCGTATCCTTTGGCGATGGCTAGGTATAAAAAGATACAGGCTACCACGATCATGATTAGCTCTTTGTAGGTGATGGCGGAGTATCCGGTGCTGAGCCAAAAGTTTTGTACTATTTCTCCCATTTGGATGCCTCCTTTAGCCCAGTGTGACTAGCGGGTCTCCACTGCTGACACTGGCTCCTTTTGTGGCATGTATGCTTGTGATTTTACCATCTACTGGTGCGACGATTTCGTTTTCCATTTTCATGGCTTCTAGTATGAGTAGGATGTCTCCTGCTTTTACGCTTTGGCCTTCTGTGACTTTTACTTCCCAGATGGTGCCTGGCATGGGCGCGGCTACTATTTCTCCTGCTCCGGTTGCGCTTGGGGCTGGTTTGGCTGCTGGCGCGGGCGTGGCTTGTGGGGCTGGCGCGGGCGTGGCTTGTGGGGCTGGCGCTACTGGCGCTGCTGGCGCTGGGTTGGCGCTGTTGGCTTCTTCTACTTGTACTTGGTAGGTTTTTCCGTTGACGGTGATGTTGTATTGTTTCATGTGTTTCCTCCTATTTCATTTGGTCTAGTCTGCCTATTTGGGCCCAGATGGGTTCTTGGCTTTTGATTGGTTTGATGCTTTTGATGATAAGCTTGCTTTTTGGTGTTTGTGTGTAGGCCGCGATGGCTCCGGTGATGATGGCGATGAGTTCGTCTTGTTTGTCTTGTTCGTCTTGTTCTGCCTTCATTGGGGCTTGGCTTTCTATTGCCGGCGCGGGGTTTGTTTGGGGCTTTTTTTCTTTGAATATGATTTTGAATAGGTCGAGTATTAGCGATATCACCACTAGCGTTAAAAATACTACGCCCATGCTAAATAGGGTGATGATGGCGGCTTCTCCCATTTCTATGGTTGGTCCAAACATTTTTTCCTCCTTATACCGGGTTGTTGCCGTGCTTTTTGGCTGGTCGGCTTTCTCTTTTTCCGGATAGCATTTCGTAGGCGCTGATGATGCGTTTCCTTGTTTCTGATGGTTGGATTACATCGTCTAGATAGCCTCTTGCTGCTGCTATATACGGGTTGGCTACGGTGTCGCTGTAGGTTTGTATTTTTTCTTGTCGCTTGGCTTCTTGGTCTTGTGCGTCTGCGATTTCTTTTCTGAAGATGATGTTTGCGGCGCCTGAGGGGCCCATTACGGCGATTTCTGCTGTTGGCCAGCCTAGTACAACGTCTGCTCCTAGGTGCTTGGAGCACATGGCGATGTAGGAGCCTCCGTAGGCTTTTCGTGTGATGACGGTTACTTTTGGTACGGTGGCTTCTGAGTAGGCGTAGAGCATCTTGGCTCCGTGTCGTATGATGCCTCCGTATTCTTGCCCTGTTCCTGGTAGAAATCCGGGGGTGTCCATCAGGGTTAGCAAGGGGATGTTGAAGGCGTCACAGGTTCGTATGAAGTGGGCGCCTTTGTCTGAGGCGTTGATGTCTAAACACCCGGCTAGTTTGTTGGGTTGGTTGGCGATGACGCCTATGCTTTTTCCGTTTAGTCGCATGTAGCCGGTGACGATGTTTTCTGCGTAGTAGGGTTGGTATTCTAAAAATTCGCCGTTGTCGGATAGACTGCTGATGACTTCTTTGATGTTGTAGGCTTTGTTGGGACTTTCTGGCACGAGGGTGTCTAGTCTTTCGTCTATTCGGTTTAGATCGTCTGTGTTGGCTTTTTCTGGCGCTTGTTCTAGGTTGTTTTGCGGTAGAAAGCTTAATAGATGCCGTATCTTTTCGAAACAGGCTTCTTCTGTTTGATCATAAAATTGCGCGACTCCACTGATTTTGTTATGGGTCATGGCGCCTCCTAGTTGTTCGGCTGTTACTTCTTCTCCGGTCACGGTTTTGATGACTTGTGGTCCGGTTATGAACATCTTTGAGGTCTTGTCTACCATGAAGATGAAGTCGGTAAGTGCGGGTGAGTAGACTGCCCCTCCTGCACAGGGCCCGAGTATCACGGATATTTGTGGCACGACGCCTGAGGCGATGGTGTTGTGGTAGAAGATGTCTCCGTATCCTTTTAGTGCGTCTACTCCTTCTTGGATCCGTGCTCCGCCTGAGTCGTTGATCCCGATGATCGGTGCGCCTACTTTCATGGCCATTTGTTGTGCTTTTACGATCTTGGCTGCGTGCATTTCTCCTAGTGAGCCTCCTATGACGGTGAAGTCTTGGGCGAATAGGTATACTAGGCGTCCGTCTATGGTCCCGTATCCTGTTACGACTCCGTCTCCTGGCGCTTCGGTTTTTTCCATCCCAAAGTTGACACTTCGATGGCTTACAAAGGTGTCTATCTCTACGAAACTGCCTGCGTCTAGTAGCTTTTCTATCCGTTCTCTTGCTGTGTATTTCCCATTCTCATGTTGCTTTTGGATCCCTTTGTCTCCTCCTGCTTTTGCTATCGCCGCTTTTTTTTCTATTAACTGGGCTAATTTTTCATTTGCCAATTTTTTACCTCCTATTCTGATTGTTTTATTTATAAACATACAAATAATTAAAGAAAATGTCAATAAGTCTTTTATTAATTCTTTCATTAATTTAAATTATTTGTATTTTATAAGTTGTTATTGAATAATACCTTCTTTAATTAGGTTGTCTATCTCCTTTTCCTCCATAAACAACTTCTCTCGCAACAATTCTTTTGTATGTTGCCCCAACAAAGGAGCCGAAACGTTTTGAGGCCCATCGTCAGAACTAAATCGGATAGGCGAGCTTGGTGCTGTAATTCTTCCACCTTTGTCATGAGTGATATCCATCAACATCTTCCTAGCTTTTATCTGTTCATTGCCAAATAGTTTGTCAATGGAATTTATGGGACTGTTGGGTATTTTTACATCATCAAGTTTTCTCTGCCATTCTTCTGTTGTATGCTCAATGAAAACCTTATTGAGTATCGGTTTTAATTCGTGATAGTATTCAAGTCTTTTCTTATTGGTACTAAATCGGTAATCGTTGATCATGTCCTCTCTCTTCACCAGCTTGCAAAAATCAACCCACATGCGATTATTGCCTATTGCTACCATGATATGGTTGTTGCGAGTCATAAACGTTTCAAAGGGGACGATAGAAGCGTGACGATTGCCTATTAATTCCGGTACCTCTCCCAAAACATCGTATCGAACAATGGCATTCTCCAAAACAGACACTTGACTGTCAAGTATTGCAATATCTAATCTATCACCAACGCCAGTTGTCTCTCTTTTGTATAAGGCCCCCATTATTGCGATGGCACCATACAATGCTGCTGTCATATCGCCAACAGGCGCCCCCACTCGTGTTGGTTGTCCATCTGATTGACCAGTTATGCTCATTATGCCACTCATTGCCTGGATGACCGCATCATACGCAGGTTTCTCGCTTAAAGGTCCATCCTGTCCGTATCCGGAAATGGAACAATAGATGATTCTTTCATTGATTGCCTTGACATGGGAATATCCGATTCCCAATCTTTGCATTGTCCCCGGTATGTAATTTTCAACAAATATATCCGCTTCTTTTACCAATTGCTGAAAAATTTGTATTCCTTCTTTTTTTGACAAGTCAAGTGCCAAGCTTTTCTTATTCCGATTCACGCTCATAAAATAAGCGCTCTCGTTATGTACAAATGGTCCAAACGATCTTGAATCATCTCCTTTACCTGGCTGTTCTATTTTGATAATTTCAGCTCCCATGTCTCCTAACACCATCGTGCAAAACGGACCAGATACCCCTTGAGTTAATTCTAATACTTTGATTCCTTTTAATACTTTCATTCATGTCACCTCCTTCAAAAAACAAAAACAAGAAAATGGTCTCCCATTTGCTTGTTTTCTATCCTCTGTACTCTATGCAAGCATCATCACAACTGATGATAAACCTTCTTTTATTTAATTGATTTAAAATCCATCTAGCTATGTCTGAGGTCTTCTTCTCTATACTCTATTCATGCCTCAGCGCATAAGCTTTTCACATTGCAAGTCTTCTAATATTCAAAACACCTCTTAACTTAACACATCGTTACAATATTGTCAATTTAAAACTTGTTTCATTTTTAAATATTTACATACCCTAGACCTAATCTGCTATGATTGGTCAATATATGATAAGCTGAGTTTCCATACATGGAAACCGCTATCCAATGATCACTTCTGACAATGGCAATTTTAATGTGCAAATTGGCATCAAGTGGCATATCCAACATCAATCCCCTACCTGCTTCTTGAGCCGCATGTATCAATCCATGAATTTGATGGCCCTCCTTGTCGATCACATCAATGTTCAAAGCAGCACCAACACAGGAATTGATAATTTTCTTTTTAAGATCTCTTCCTGATCCGGCAACTTCTGTTATGACGACTTTAAGACCTATTTCTTCAATATATGCCTTTACAAGGCTTTCTTTTTCTTTTTTCTCAATCATCGAAATGAATACAGCGGCTTTTCCTATGTCTACTCGACCATCCTTGGTTATCGTTTCTCTAATAAATTCTCTATTCATCTTTCAAATCAAGAACCAATGACTGAATAATTTCTTCACAACTTAGTATCTCATTCAACTTATTCAAACTTTGCCCAACTTCAACAAGTCCGTTTTCAACATCTCCGTCAATAACCGCTTTCTCATATCTTCCCTTCATCTTGCCCTTCAAAGCTTCTCTTGGTTCATCACTATATTCAACGGCCAAATACTCATCTGTATAAGTGTTTCTAAGCCCTCTAACATCATGCCCGATTGTATGTCCTACAACTACAGAGTCCGTGTCAGTCGCTTGCGCTATCTTTCTTTTTACATTGATATGTGCTGGGCATTCATTTGACATCAAAAATCTTGAGCCCATTTGAACCGCGCTAGCACCCATTTTCATAGCCGCTTTGATCCCTCGACTATCCACTATTCCACCTGCAACAACCACAGGAATATTGACTGCATCAATCACATTCGTCATAAGTGACATGGTTGTCTGTCTCCCAATGTGACCTCCTGCTTCCATTCCTTCCACGACAACCGCATCTCCTCCGGCAGCTTCCACTTTTTTTGCTTGCTTCAAATTAGCAACGACAGGCATTGCTATGATGCCCGCTTTTTTTATCACGTCAATGTATGGCACTGGATTGCCTGCTCCAAAAGTCACAAATTTAGGTTTTTCTTCCAAAATAACTTCAATGATCTCATCTTTATCTTCTGCCGCAAGAACCACATTTACCCCAAAAGGCTTATTGGTTAGCCTTCTAGCTTTATTGATCTGTTCCCTAACCCATTTGGCATCATGCCCTCCGGAACCAATGATTCCTGCTCCTCCAGCATTTGAAACAGCTGCAGCAAGGGTTGCGTCAGAAACAGATGCAAGTGCTCCTTGTATAATCGGGTGTTCAATCCCCAGCATTTCTGTCAGTTTTGTTTTCATGACGTCCTCCTATTTCGTTCTATATTTTTCAATCAATTTCTGTTTTTCTAGCCATAAATCATAGGACAGGTTAACAAAATACCGATCCGGACTTTCTAATCGCAGCAAATCATCCCAAAGTTTGGACATGGATTCCTTTAAATGCGCCCTTATGCTCTCTAACTCTGGCAATTTGTAGATCAATTTCCCATTTTCAATGATTTTTTCTTGCAAAAGTTTTGCTGTAAAATTCTTAGCCCGTTTGTTAATCCATGGGGAAATGGGATCAAATAGCTTATATGGTTCTTCTACTTTCTCTCCCTTAAAGGTAATCAAATCCGCAAAAGCATTGCCATTTCGATTATCATAAAGTCTCCAAACCTCTTTGAAACCTGGATTAGTTACTTTTTCCGCTTCTTCGCTTAATTTGATTCGTGAGATGATCTGCCCATCTTTCTCAACAGCAACCAACTTATAGACACCTCCGAAAACAGCTTCGGACCTAGCTGTGATCATTCTTTCACCCACTCCATATGCATCTATGGGCGCTCCTTGTACTTCTAATTCCCGGATTCGATATTCATCCAATGCATTTGATGCAGTAATCCTGGCATCTTCAAATCCTTCGCGGTCAAGTTTGTTTCTTGCACGCCTTGATAAATACCCTAAATCTCCACTATCAATTCTAATTCCTTTTTTACTTTCTGGTTTCATTTCTCTAAAAACATTTATTGCTTCTGGCAATCCAGATTTAAGCACATTATAAGTATCAACCAGAAACACCACATTGTCTGGAAATGCTTTCACATAAGCTCGAAAAGCTTCTAGATCACTATCAAAAAACTGGATCCAACTATGCGCCATAGTTCCAACCGCAGGTATTTTGAACATTTTTGATGCCAACAAATTAGATGTCCCAGAGCAACCCGCGATATAGCAAGCTCTCGCACCAAAGTTTGCGGCATCTGCACCATGTGCTCTTCTCGCTCCAAAGTCCACCACAGTTTTTCCATTTGCAGCTCTCACTATACGATTAGCTTTAGTTGCAATTAAACTTTGATGGTTGATTGTCAACAGCAACATAGTCTCGATCAATTGCGCTTCTAGAATGGGTGCTCTAACCGTGACGATTGGCGTATTGGGAAATACAGGGGTTCCCTCAGGAATCGCCCATATATCTCCTGTGAATCGAAAATCCTTTAGGTATTCTACAAACTCTGGCCGAAATATTTTCATACTTCGTATATAGTCAAGGTCTTCCTTGGAAAATGTTATATTCATCACATAATCCACAAACTGTTCTAAGCCTGCTGTTATTGCAAAACCACCTTTATCAGGGACTCGTCTGAAAAAATAATCAAAATAGACGATGTGTTGGTCGACTTCATTAACCAAGTAACCATTTGTCATAGTCAATTCATACAAATCCACTAACATTCCCAAGTTTTTTTTATTCTTCCAGTCAAGTTTCTTCATCTTTGCTCCTCCGTCCGTGAGAATACAACTATTATAACTCAAGTGTTTCTTTTTTTCTATCCTTTTAACATAAAAGGACCGATTTCTCGGTCCTTTATGTTTTTTATTAATTATGCCATCAACTGATCCAAGTCATCTTCAACTGTCGTAATACCGTTGATTCCAAATGTTTCAACCAGTACTTTCGCCACATTTGGTGATAAAAATGCTGGGAGAGTTGGTCCAAGTTTGATGTTTTTAACTCCCAAGAATAGCAATGCCAACAACACAATTACTGCTTTTTGCTCATACCAAGCTATGTTGTATGCAATAGGCAATTCATTGATATCATTCAACTCGAATACCTCTTTAAGTTTAAGCGCGATCACTGCCAATGAATAAGAGTCATTACATTGTCCTGCATCTAAAACTCGTGGTATGCCACCAATATCGCCTAATTCCAATTTGTTATATCTATATTTTGCACAACCAGCTGTTAGAATAACTGTATCTTTTGGTAGTTTTTCTGCAAAGTCTGTATAATAATCTCTTGATTTCATTCTTCCATCGCATCCTGCCATGACAAAGAATTTCTTAATAGCGCCTGATTTAACCGCATCTACTACTTTGTCCGCCAAGGCAAACACTTGAGAGTGAGCAAATCCTCCAACAATTGTCCCTTCTTCTATTGATTGTGGCGCAGGCAATCTTTTTGCATGGTCGATCACTTCACTGAAATCTTTCTTGCCTTCTTTGTTAGGTTCAATATGCTTACAACCTGGATATCCTGATGCTCCTGTTGTATAAATACGCTCCACATGTGCTTCTTTTGGAGGAACGATACAATTGGTAGTAAATAGAATGGGGCCATTGAATGTTTCAAATTCTTCTTTTTGTTTCCACCAAGAATTTCCATAATTGCCAACAAAATGATCGTATTTTTTAAATGCAGGGTAGTAATTGGCCGGCAACATTTCGCCATGTGTGTATATATCTACTCCACTGTCTTTTGTCTGCTCTAATAATTGCTCCATGTCTTTAAGGTCATGTCCAGAAATCAAAATAGCTGGGTTGTTTCTTACGCCAATATTAACTTCGGTGATTTCAGGATTCCCATAAGTGCTCGTATTGGCTTTATCTAGTAGAGCCATCACATCCACGCCATATTTACCAGTCTCTAATGTCAAAGCAACCAGTTCGTCTGCCCCTAAGGTTTCATCTAAAGTTGACGCCAACGCCTTTGTTATGAAATCATAAACTTCTTGACTTTCATATTTTAGATTATAAGCATGTTCAGCATAAGCCGCTATTCCTTTCAATCCATATATGATCAACTCTCTCAATGATCGAATGTCTTCATTTTCAGTCGCCAATACTCCAACTTCAGCTGCCTCTGCTTTGGCTCTTATGGCATCATCTGCTTCTGCAGTCCATGTCACACAGTCATGTTTTGTTGAGTAGCTTACATTGTTCTCTGCTAGCTTACGCTTCATGTCTTCTCTTAGTTGGATACCTTTCTTTATTTGATCAATGATTACTTGATCATCGAAGTTGGCATTTGTGATGGTCATAAAAAGAGAAGTCATCGTAAAATGATCATTCTCTGGGAAAGTCACTCCAGCCTCTTTTCCGGCTTCTGCCAGAACAGCTGTGCCTTTGGTTATATAAATCAACAAATCTTGAAGATTGGCCACCTCATCAGTTTTTCCACAAACCCCTCTTATAGTACAACCCGTTCCTTTGGATGCTTCTTGACATTGATAACAGAACATACTCATTATTTCATCCTCCTTAGCTTTTTTACTCTACATGTATTATAATCAAAATGTTTTTCAAATTGCGTAACCTTTGTTACAAAAAACAAAAGGTGTGATATCACACCTTTTGTTTCCCTATAATCTAAGTTTCTTGATGTCTTCTTTTAAGCGATCCAAGTCTGCCAAGAAATCTTCTATATCGTGTTCATGTTCCAACTCGTCATTCAAAATGGTTATAGCCATTTGATAGGTTGCGTGATCCTTGCCATCTGTATATTCAGCGATATCTTGATATCTCTGAATCGCACATCTTTCCCCATCAAGGTTTTGCTTCAGGATTTCTTCTACATAAGGATCTGTCGGCTCTTCATAATCGCATTTTGCAAACTTTGTCCATTGGTCAGGATTTAATAATGGCGTCCCTCCCAATTGTATAATTCTGTCTACAACCAACTCAGCGTGTCCTAGCTCTTCGGTAGCATGCAACAACAACTCTGGTTCAATTTCACTTCTCATAGGTCCTTCTAACATTCTAGCTCCTATCCAATACTGATAGTAAGCCAACCACTCCTCTGCCAAAGCTTCATTTAGCATCTGAATCAACTTCTCAACATCCAGTTGAGCAATATCTACTGCTTTTTTTCCCATAAAATAACCTCCTTACTTTTATCGCGAAGTTTGCTTCACCCTTACATTATACATGTATTTACGCTTTTTTTCAACCCAACTCCTCTTTGGAGTGCCACTATAAATTATTTCAACCCGTATGCTTTCAATCTGTACTGTAATGTTCTTCGCGAGATCCCTAATGATTCTGCTGTCTTTTCTCTATGTCCGCCATTTTGTTCCAATGCCTTTACAATAGCTTCATATTCAGAAGAGTTTGATATGTTTTCACATGAATTGTTCAACTCGATACGACTGTTTAATCCCTCCACTGTTATTGTATTTTCACTACTCATGGCCACTTCTCGTTCAATGATATTTTCCAACTCCCTAACATTTCCAGGCCAGCTATATTGAGAAAACAAGTTCAAAACTTCTTCATCAATTCGCCCGACTTGTTTTCCGTGCAGTTTGTTGTATTTTTTCAAAAAATGCCCTGCTAACAAAGGAATGTCTTCTACTCGATCCTTTAAAGGCAGACACGGGATTGAGATAACATTTAATCTATAAAACAAATCTTTCCTAAAATGCCCTTTCTCAACTTCTTTGTAGATGTCTTCATTTGTTGCGGCTATTATTCTCGCCTTAAGGTATTGTGTCTTTCCAGATCCAATCTTTTCAAATCGTTTCTCTTGGAGCACAGTTAGAAGTTTAGCCTGTAATTGCTTATCCAACAAACTAATTTCATCAAGAAAGATTGTTCCTCCTTCCGCGATCTCAAATTTCCCTTTTTTGTCTTCATGCGCACCTGTAAAAGCACCTTTTACATGTCCAAATAATTCGCTTTCAATTAGATTGACCGGAAGCGTAGCACAATTGATGTGGATAAACGGTTTGTCTCTTCTATTTCCCTTCATATGAATTTCTTTTGCAACCACCCCTTTTCCAGTACCACTTTCTCCTGTTATCAAAAGGGTTGTATTGATATCCTTTACACGATTTATGAATTGCACCGTCTCTTCGAAAGCTTTTCCTGCTCCTATGAGCCTAGAAAAGAAATGTTCTTTTTTATCTTTCTCTATCAATGGTTTTGTTGCAGTCAAATGATGATTGATTTTAGTCAACATCTCATCTGTATCAAAAGGTTTTGTAATATAATCACTTGCTCCAAGCTTCATAGCCTCGACTGCATGATCAATTGAACCATATGCGGTCATCATGATAACAACCATGTCCTTGTTTTCTTTATTCAAGCGCTTTAAGACTGTCAAACCATCAACTTTTGGCATTTTATTGTCTAATATAATCACTTGAAAATCCTGCATTTCAATTGCTTCTATCGCTTTTTCACCATTAATGACTGTTGTCACTTCGCATCCTGCTTGTGACAACTCTTCTTTTAAAACTTGTCTTATTGTTTTTTCGTCATCTGCAACAAGAATGTGGCAAATTTCTGTTTTAAAGAGCGGCTTATTCATTCCTTTTCACTCCTATTGGTATTTCCATTTTTATCATTGTTCCTTGGCCTCTTTTGGATTGAATGCTAATGTTACCACCAATTTCGTCCAGAACCTTTTTGGCAATGGGTAAACCTAATCCTGTGCCACGAACCTTTGTCGTATAAAAAGGGTCGAATATCTTTCCATACTCCCTCTCATCAATGCCTATCCCATTGTCTCCGATCGTGACCTCAATACGGTCTGTTTCGTAAATACGTTGAGTCTTAATGCGAATTTCTCCTCCATCATTGATTGCTTGAATCGCATTCAACAATATATTCATGAAAGCCTGTTGCATGCGGATATCGCTTGCTTCAACAAATGGCAACTCTTCTCTATAATCTTTGATAATGCTTATCTGTTTGAATTGTTTGTGGAAAGAGACCGCATCAATACATTTGTCTACCAAAGCATTCACGTCAACAAACTTAAAGCTACTGTCAATCGTCATTTTCGAGTAGGCCAACATTTGTTCAACAATTTGATTAATCCTATCAACTTCTTGAATGATAGGCGACAAGTAATTCTCTGACAATTGTTTTTCAGTCTTTTTTTGTAGTAATCTAGCACACCCTCTTATCCCCATCAGCGGGTTTTTGATATCATGTGCCACTTCTGCGCTTATTTCTCCAAGAAGAGCATACTGTCTCATTTGTTCTATCTCTTTCTCATATATCTTTTGTTTAGTAACATCTACTCCTAAGACTACAACGCCAATGACATCTTTATTGGCATCCACCATTGGAGATAATGTGTAGCTCAAATATCTTTTCTTCCCATCTCCAAAAACAAACTCTGTCTCTCCACCAACTGGCCTGTTTTCAAACACAACTTGTTGATAGATGATTTTCGCTTGTTCGTATCGATCTTTTGATAAAAGTTGACCCAATCCTTTTCCTACTAGTGCGGTTTGGTTTCCAACCAAAAGTCCAGCGTTTTTATTTGCAGCAATGATGGTTCCATTCAAATCCAAAGTGACAATATATGAGTTTGTGCTGTCAAAAATACTTTGCAAATAGTTTCTTTCTTTGACAATCTCATAGTCAAGCATCACATTTTCATAAATGGCTTCCGTAATAAATGCCGCAATCCTCAAATCTCGTTGTTCTAATTTCCCATTTTTCTTGCACATAAAAGTAAAGACAAAATAGTTTTCAAAATACCTTATAGGGACAAATAACATATCTAAAAAATCTTTGCCTAAACACTTACGAGTAATGAATCCCTCTTTTATCTGTTTCAAATCATTTACTTGCTCCTTGACCCATTCTATCACTTCTCTATCTTCAATTTGCCAGGTGTCATTATGAGACTGACTTCCGTCCACTTGTATTCTCCCATAATTTGTAACTGTTATGATTGCTGAAAAATCAATATCCATCATGGTGGATACTTGATGTTCTTTTAATTTTTTTAAACTTTTTTCTACATTGCAACTAATTTTCGAATAATACAAACCCTCACCTACTTTGCTCTTGCTTTCTACTGATAATCATAACATTTTTTAGTTTGAAACGCCAAGACTCTAAAATGCTTCATACAATTACCTTAACAACCATAAGTTGATTTGTACTCATTACATATTTATATTTGTTATGGATAAAAGCGACTCTATATGTTATAATTGATCAAAGGAGGGATTTCCATGAATCCAATCAAACAAATTACCCAACAACTGATATCATTAAACATTCGTCCTTCCTTCCAAAGAATCAAAGTGCTTGAATACTTGATTGACCATCAGACGCATCCCTCAGCTGATGATATTTATAAAGCATTAGTAAGCACTATCCCTACATTATCAAAATCGACGGTTTATAATACCCTTGAATTGTTTATTGAAAAAGGTCTTGTTAAACCTTTGATGATAGAAGAAAATGAAGCCCTTTATGATATCATTTTAGAACAACATGGGCATTTCAAATGCACTTCTTGTGGATCCATTTTTAATTTTGATGTCTCTCTGACATTACCAAGTGACGACACCTTATTGGGATTCAAAATCGTAGATCAAAATGTTTGTTTTAAAGGCATTTGTAATAAATGTCTTATGAATACTTAAATCTTAAAGGAGGTATTATTTTGGAAGACAAAAAAAAGAAGAAGCTCACCACGGTTACCGGTTCACCTGTTCCAAACAATCAAGATTCTTTAACTGCAGGGCCTAGAGGACCACTTTTGATGCAAGATTTGTGGTTCTTAGAAAAATTGGCGCATTTTGACAGAGAAGTTATCCCTGAAAGAAGAATGCACGCAAAAGGGTCTGGTGCTTTTGGCACATTTACCGTTACCCACGACATTACAAAGTACACAAGAGCAAAAATGTTTTCTGATATTGGGAAAAAAACCGATATGTTGGTTAGATTCTCCACTGTGGCCGGCGAAAGAGGTGCAGCAGACGCAGAACGTGATATTCGTGGTTTTGCAATGAAGTTTTACACCGAAGAAGGCAACTGGGACTTAGTTGGAAACAACACACCCGTCTTCTTTTTTAGAGATCCTTTGAAATTTCCTGACCTAAATCACGCTGTAAAAAGAGATCCAAGAACCAACATGAGAAGCCCTCAAAACAACTGGGATTTCTGGTCATCTTTGCCTGAAGCATTGCATCAAGTCACAATCACCATGAGTGACCGCGGCATCCCTTGTTCTTATCGTCACATGCATGGCTTTGGAAGTCATACCTTTAGCATGGTGAATAAAGACAATCAGCGTGTGTGGGTAAAATTCCATTTTACAAGTCAACAAGGCATCAAAAATCTCACCGATCAAGAAGCTGAAGAAGTCGTTGGGAAAGATCGCGAGAGTCATCAACGTGATCTATATGAGAGTATTGAAAAAGGCGATTTTCCTAAATGGACCATGTACATACAAGTCATGACAGAAGAGCAAGCGAAAGAAATGCCTTATAATCCTTTTGACCTGACAAAAGTATGGTATAAGAAAGACTTCCCATTAATAGAAGTTGGTTATTTTGAATTGAACAAAAATCCTGACAACTATTTTGCTCAAATCGAGCAAGCTGCTTTCAATCCTGCTAGCTTAGTCCCAGGTATTGGCATTTCGCCTGACAAGATGCTCCAAGGAAGACTGTTTTCATATGGCGATGCCCAACGTTACAGATTGGGTGTCAACCATCACTTGATCCCAGTCAATGCGCCAAAATCTCCTGTCCACAGTTATCACCGAGATGGTCTTATGCGCGTGGACGATAATCAAGGCAGCCTTTTACACTATGAGCCAAACAGCTATGGCGAATGGCAAGAACAACCTGAATACAAAGAGCCACCACTTGAGCTAGATGGATCAGCTGATCGATGGGACTTCAGAGAAGATGATGACGATTATTATACACAGCCTGGTAAACTGTTCAATCTTATGTCTCCAGAACAGCAACAAGTGTTATTTGACAACACTGCAAGAAACATGCAAGGAACCACTAAAGAAGTACAGATCAGACATATCACCAATTGCTACAAGGCAGACCCTGCTTATGGCCAAGGTGTAGCTAAGGCTCTAGGCGTTTCCATGGAAGACGTGAAAATCTAATAATCCTTTAACCCTTCCCTCTGAGGTCCCCTCAGAGGGAATTTTTTTTGCTTGTCTGTTTGTTATATGTCCTATTAGATGCTATAATTACAACTAGCAAAATCTGATATAGGAGTGTGCTTATGGTTTATTTTTCTGACATATTTTTGACCTATGGTCTATCTAGACTATTTGCTGAGCTATTGTCATTCTTAATTGTTTTTTCAATGGTTCTATTTGTAAGCTTTATCATTCATTTCATTGTAAAAAAAGCCTTCTTACCTATTCTTGTTCGCTATATCACATCCAATAAATACCAGTGGGACAACGTACTATTGAAAAGGTCTGTGATCCATAGAGTCACATTGCTAATTCCATTGATTATTCTACATAATGCGGGTTTTTTATTCTCAACTATTCAAGGTGTCTACCAAAAGATTACCTCTACTCTATTGCTAGCTCTAATCATTGGCATTGTAAGCGCTGTGTTAAATGCTGTTAATGACATTTACACAACTTTTGAAATCTCAAAAGAACGCCCAATAAAAGGATTCATTCAAATCATAAAAATTATATTCTTTATTGTCCTAAGCATTGTTCTTCTTGCCAATCTACTCGGACAAAACCCTCTTGTATACTTAAGTGGTCTAGGAGCCATGGCTGCTGTTTTCTCTTTTATTTTCAAAGACTCTATTCTTGGCTTAGTTGCCGGCATTCTTTTATCTCTTAATGACATGCTTCGCATTGGCGACTGGATAGAAATGCCTCAATATGGTGCAGATGGAGATGTAATCGATGTAACCATGAACACGGTTAAAGTGCAAAATTTTGATAGAACCATTACCACCATTCCCGCTTATGCGCTAGTATCAGACTCTTTCAAAAACTGGCGTGGCATGCAAGAAACGGGTGGTCGTCGTATCAAACGGTCCATTTTTATTGATACATCCAGCATTCATTTTTGTACTGAAGCCATGTTGGATAAATTTAAGCGCATCCATTATTTGACAGATTATATTAATGAAAAGCAACAAGAAATTGACGCATATAACATCACTCACGACATCGATACCGATATTTTAGTCAATGGCCGACACATGACTAACCTAGGAACTTTTAGAGCCTATATTGCTAACTATCTGAAACATCACCCTAAAATTCATCAAGGTCTCATTCAGATTGTTAGACAGCTTCCTCCTACAGAAGATGGTATACCTCTCGAAGTTTATGCTTTCACCAATGACATAGATTGGGTGAATTTCGAAGGCATTCAAGCCGATATATTTGATCATATTCTAGCTGTAGCGAAAGAATTTGATCTAGTGGTGTTCCAAAATCCTTCAGGTAACGACATCCGACAAATCAATCGAGTAGGAGGTAGATGATTATTTCATCTACCGACCTCTCACAGCACCGTACGTACGGTTCCGTATACGGCG
>Ga0334895_1002361_pt1 | contig 16302 bp, 14 predicted proteins | sample GraSluR3_MG_7_FD_207229 | JGI IMG/M metagenome (GOLD analysis project Ga0334895, IMG submission 207229) | Sludge microbial communities from methane-producing bioreactor in Wageningen University, Netherlands - Granular Sludge_31_05-R3 | ecosystem: Engineered > Bioreactor > Anaerobic >... | reverse complement strand
TCTTTTCAGTTTGTTTAAAAAAGGCGTTATCTCTTTTCCATTATACGACAGATCGATGACTTTCTGATCAAGCGATTCAACCTGTATTAGAATAATGTTTGTTACCCGTCTAACCCTCTCATCGCTGTAATTCTCTTCATTGATCAGGGGCTTGGGCGGATCCATTGAAGGGGATTCTTTTTCCGGGACATGATGCATAGTAATGAATTCCACAAAAAAAAGAGGTAGAAAACCGTAAACGTTGACGAATGCCGAAGTGCTCTGTTTAAAAAGAGAAACAGGATTCTGTTGCCCAAGGGTAAGAGCGTTGTTGATTAATACTTGAATTGAAAAGACGAACAGTAAGATTGCTACGGGAACGGTACCAGGCCGGTAGACGGGAACATCCTTGGCTGAAGAAAATTGTTTTTTTCCCTGACGGCAAAGAAAAAGGAAAAGTATATAGTCAAGGACGAATAAAACATCCGTTGGCCGGGCTATCTGCCAGAGAAGGACTTTAAACGGTCGTATGCCCCGACCCATGAGAATGTCACTTAAACTTAAATAGTTTCCAAAATAACGATTATACCAGATGTTGGCAAAGAAATAGACCATAAAGACCGAATAAACAATGAATACTATTTTCTGCCCCTTGTTGCTTCTGAACTCGGGAACAACGATCAGGAGGAAAAACAGGAAAAGAAAGATATTTTTGATGATCAAACCAGGTAATGAGGGTACTAGAAAGATATTAAGAAGCAGATAATTGTATTTAATAATAAAAACTGAAAAAAGGGCCGCCGCAAATATTATCTGCCTTCTGGACATTTCTTTCCATTTTTTCACGCCCGTCCTCCTGGCTGTCGACCCCTTAGCCAGATTAAGGGGTGAAAACAATCATATAAAAAAGGTGCTGCAGCATCAAGACACGGGTTTGTCGGAGAGGGTATCCGGAATGGTCATTCTCCAGGAAATAGTCGGAGCTGCTGTATTGTCTTAACGCCGGTGGGCACAATCCCGCACTTTTCATTTCGTTTAACCCGCATTTCTCACAAACCGCGAGGAACCTGATTATCCTGTATACGGATCGCTTCCGTGTCCAGACGGGAATACTCCCGACGCATATTCTCCGGGGTAAAATGGAAGGGGACGGCTTTCGTGGACTCCCAGACGGAATAGTCTTGTCCCTTGAGGCAGCGGACCATCTGCTCGGCATTATAGATTCTGATTCCGTAAACCCAGTTCGCCATAATCATTATCGAAGCCATGTGTCCGCCTTCGCAGGTCGTGGCGCACATATCTTTTACCAGGTGAATTTGAAAATCCCGGTAATATCCGTCGATTACGGAGGTCATAAGGCAGCCGTCGGTAACGAGCCCGCCGATAATGATATTCTCCGCTCCCATACTCTGAAGAAAAAGCTCGAGACTGGTCTTGTAAAAAGCGCTCCAGCGATACTTGTCGACTACGATGTCCTTTTCGTCAGGAGCAATATCATCGATAATTTCGATGGCATCGGTATTGGTACAGTAAAATACCGGGTTACCACTATTGTCCAACTCTTCTCCCCTGGAAAGACCGACGCCGTCCTGCCGATTTATCTGCCTGGTGTAGATAAGCGGGATGCCAAGGGAACGGCAGGTATCGATAAGCTTCCTGGAAATATTTACAACCGTAAGTATATTCTCAACGCCAAAACGAGACTCTTTTTGAATATCGATAAGTACCAGAACGTACTTTTCCTTGTCGAGCATAATAAGTCCTTGCATGGATTAAGATTGATTTACAGTAGTATAGATAATTGGAAATGTAGAGTCAAGTGGGTGCAAAATCTGTTTGAATTACAAAAGAATTTAAGTGTAGTACACAAAGTAAAAGAGGGGTTGTTACTCTGTGGGCGGGAGTTTTTTTGGCCTGAGGTGTCGGATTGACACTATATATTACGTTGCGAATCGGAAAGGTTCATTTTCGTGAAGAGAACCTTTTTAGTTCTAATTAGAAAAATGAACCCAAAAGGTTCTTATAAACAAGTCTGAGTATGGGTGGTAGGATTGAGATATGCAGTAAGTGTGGGTCATGATAGCCGACATTGTCGACTCCCGCTCTGTAAAGGATCGCGGTGTCTTTCAGCGGTGCTTGAAACAGACTCTGAAGCAGCTCTCCGAGGACTCGCCGGATGTTTACCTTTCTCCGCCGACTATAACCCTGGGGGATGAGTTCCAGGCGGTTTATGGGGACTTCTCCGTGGTTTTTCCTCATATGCTGGAGATCCTTCAGTTTCTTTCTCCTCACAAGCTGCGCGTAGCCCTGGCTTACGGGGAATTGACCACCGATATCAACCTGAACGCTGCGTTGGAGATGGACGGCCCTGCCTTCAACCTGGCCCGGAACTGCATGGAAGGCCTGAAAGAACGGCGAAGCACCGCTCTTCTGATGGACGGACTTCAGGAGGGGAAGTCTGTACTGACTCTCTCCGAAATGCTCGGGATTACCCCCAGGGCGGTACACAAGAACATTGCCACTAACTATGTACGTGACGTCCTCGCGGCCATGGACTCCATAAGCCGAGAAGTCCGGGGCCTGACGGAAGAGCAGGGCGGAAGCAGGGTATGATTGCGTCTCATCTACCCTACGCGTTACTTGTGACGATTCCCCTTCCGCACAATCTTATGCATCTTCGCCGGTATCACCGGGCTTTAAGACAGCTGCGTCTGCTCTGGCTGTCAGCCCCGGAGAGATAGAAAGCTTTTTGTTCTACGGGATGGGAATAATGCTGGTTTCCGTGGGTCTGAACGATCCCATAGCCCTCTTTCTGAAACGTTCACACCTGATGCCAGGGGCCCCTAAAAGGGGGCCTTTGTCATTTGCACGCCCAAGAGGATTCTTTCTCCTCCGCCTGCGGCGTCGGACTGGCACTTTGTCCCTTGGCCAAAGTGCTACGCTACGGTTCGAATCCTCTTGGACGTAAAAAAAGAGCCCGCAGCACCTTTGGTACTACGGACTCTTTTACTGCACGCCCAAGAGGATTCGAACCTCTGACCCACGGCTTAGAAGGCCGTTGCTCTATCCAACTGAGCTATGGGCGCATGGTATACATCGGGATGAGAGGATTCTTATCCTTGCCCATGTTCCATGGGCTGCGGACTGGCGTTTCCGGTAAACGGAAACGCTACGCCAAGGTTCGAATCCTCAGCTTAATCCGCATAAAACCAGATCACTCTTTATCTCGATGTTCATCGGGATGAGAGGATTCGAACCTCCGATCCCCTGGTCCCAAACCAGGTGCCCTAGCCACTGGGCCACATCCCGTACAGGTGGATCAGTATATCGATTCGCCGCTTCAGGGTCAATATTCCTGGAATCTGATTGACACTGAGGGCGGCATCGGGTCTAGTCATTTCATGGAGTATCTCCGTTCCAGAATTCTGAAGATCTACGATATACTGAACAAACGTTACCCCGATCCCCGTACCCTGCTGCACTTTCGAAATCCCTTTGAGCTGCTCATTTCGGTAATCCTCTCCGCCCAGACAACGGACCGGCAGGTCAACGAGGTTACCCCGGCTCTTTTTGAAGCCTATCCTGACGCCGCATCTTTGAGCAGGGCGGAGCAGGAAAGCGTGGAGAATCTGGTCCGCAGCACAGGGTTTTACCGGCAGAAGGCAAAGAATATTGTTGGAACGGCCAGACAGCTGGTGGAGGTTCACGGTGGCGCAGTCCCGGCCGGCATGGACGAACTTACCCGTCTGCCCGGGGTGGGCAGAAAAAGCGCCAACGTTGTGCTGGGACATATTTATAATCGTCCTGCCGTAATCGTGGATACCCATTTTTCCCGGGTGGTAAGGAGATTGGGATTAACACAGGCCGAACAGCCGGAGAAAATAGAAAAAGAGCTGGCCGGGCTGCTGCCGAAGGAGTTTCATACCCGCTTTTCCATGGTGATTAATTACCACGGCAGGGATCTGTGTCTTGCCAGGAGGCCGAAGTGTGCTGAATGTCCCTTGAATACACTGTGTCCCTGGTATGCCGAAACACCTGGAGCTGTGCTCAGCGATTAATTCCGGGCTCTAGGGTAAATTGATTTCCTGCTCTTCGTATACGGCAAAGCTGTGGGTTTTTCCCTGTTTTCTACCGATTATCTCCCTGCTTACTGCTTCGATTCTCTCTATATCACCGTCGGAGTGGTCGGGATCGTGGTGAAATATGCCGTAGTTTTTGACCTCGGAATGAAGAGCAAAAAGGGCGGCATCAACGAAGGTGGAGTGGCCCCATCCTTTGCTGCGTTTATACTCCTGGGGAGTGTACTGGGCGTCGTGCAAAAGCAGGTCCGCGTTCTTCGCGAAGTTGATGTATTCGGTATAGGAGCGTCTGCCATCATGATCGTGGCCCAGCTCATTATCCGTCAGGAACACAAAGGAGGCATCCTTATCCTGTAATCTGAAACCAAAGCCTCCGTTGGGATGACTAAGGGGAATAGGAATTAATTCAGCTGTTCCAATCCTGCGCACAATGGGTATGCCGTGACTGAAGTCAAAATTTGCTTTGAGGGAACTGAAGCGGGCGGGAAAATAGGGGGCTTCCATCTGATGTTCCAGGTACTTTTTTACCGATTCCTTTGCGATGGGACCGCCCCGGACGTTTATGGTAAAGGTTTCTCTGTACGCGGGTAAAAAGAAGGGAAAACCCATCAAATGGTCCCAGTGGGAGTGGGTAAGGACCAGATACAACTCCCTGCAGGATTCTTCCCTGATGATTTTTTTGCCCAGTTTCCGTATTCCGGATCCAGCGTCGAAGATTATGACGCTGCCGTCTTTCAGGCGGACTTCGATACAGCTGGTGTTGCCGCCGTATTTGATGGTGGATTTCCCGGGAGTCGGAATGGACCCGCGGCATCCCCATATCTTGATCTTCATCATACCAGTATAGCATATATGTCGGGATCCGGGACCTGGCGGAGATATCCGCAAGGTTCATCAGGGTATGTACTGATGAAAATCCTTAAGCGATTCAAGTCTTTCTTTTTCCATATAGGCCTTGATTCCCGCAAGGACTTTTACCGGGGCTGCCGGATCGACGAAGGTCGCGGTCCCTATCTGAACGGCCGAGGCTCCCGCCAGCAGGTACTCGATGGCATCGTCGGCGCCCTGAATACCTCCGATTCCAATAACGGGAATATGTATCGCCCTTTTAACGCGGTATACGGCGGCTATCCCGACAGGCTTGATCGCCGGGCCGGAGAGTCCGCCCGTACCCGCCGGGAGTACCGGTGCCTTTTTGTGTATATCGATAACCATTCCCACCAGGGTGTTTATACAGCTGACGGCGTCGGCGCCCCCGGCTTCGGCGGCCTTCGCAATGGAGGCGATATCCGTTACGTTGGGGGTAAGCTTTATTATCATCGGTTTTGTGCTTAAATCCCGCAGCTTCCGGGTGAGTCCCTCCACATACGCGGGATTGCTTCCGAAGGCCAGGCAGCCTTCCTTTACATTGGGACAGCTTAAGTTTATCTCGTAGCCCCAGACTTCATCGTATTCGTCAAGTTCCTCTACAACCCTGCAGTAGTCCTCATCGTTTTTTCCTGCAACGTTGACGATAACCGGACAGGGAAAACGGCGGAAGAGGGGGAGTTTTTCCGAGATAAAACGGTCGAGCCCCACGTTGGCAAGGCCGATGGAGTTCAGCAGCCCCGCGGGGGTTTCTATAATGCGGGGTATGTCGTTCCCCGGGCGCGGTTCCGGGGTTACCGCTTTTGAATAGATTGCCCCCAGACCTGAAAGGTCAACCAGCTCCTCGTATTCACTACCGTAGCCGAAGGTCCCGGAGGCGACACCCACCGGGTTGGGGAGCTTTCTGTTTCCGATCCGTACTGTCAGTTCCATTGAATGTCCCTGCTGTCAAAGATTGGTCCGTCCGCACAGACCCGTGCATAGCGTTCATGACCTGTAAGCCGGATTACGCAGCCCATGCAGGCCCCGACTCCGCAGGCCATGGTCTGCTCCATGGAGACGCTGCAGGGTGCATCGAGTTCCAGGGCTTTCCGGTGAATAGCCCACATCATCGGGTTCGGACCGCAGGCGTAGAAACGGGGAGGGGCGGGGTACTGTGAGGGCAGGGCATCCACGACAGTGCCGTGAATACCAATGCTGCCGTCGTCAGTGGCAAAAAGGGCGGCCAGGTTTTCTATTGCCGAAGAATCCGGCAGATACTCCCCGGTGCGGGCGCCGATGATCAGGGTAAAATCCCGGTATTTCTCCTTAAGGCTGCGGGCGAAGTAGAGAATCGGCCCCATACCGATGCCGCCGGCGACAAGTACCGGGTGCTCGTTCTTTTCCGGTTCAGGCCAGGCGTTCCCCAGGGGAGCGATAATATCCAGGCCGTCTCCTTCGCGCATTCCAGCGAGCATGTCAGTCCCAGGGCCCCGGCGCTGGTAGATCATGCGCGCTCTTCCGTTCTCATAACCTGCAAAGGCAAAGGGCCGCCTTAAGAGCGGGGCCGGTCCTTCCCCGATTTTCACTGTAAGGAACTGTCCGGGAAGCGGGATATTTGTTTCTGTAAAATGGCAGGAGAACTCAAGCTCAAAATAGTCCCTGGCAATCTCCCTGTTGTGCCTCAGGTGTACCTTCTGTTGGACCACAGTGCCCTCCGTCTTGATCAGGGGATTTCTGGTACAAATCGGTCCATAGTGCTACTATAGTTCCATATGCAGTCCCATGCAGCTTCGGATACCGGTTCCAGCTGTTTTCAGTATAGCCCGGGTTTCCCCTGCTGATAAAGTGCCCGGTAATTTTATCCCGGCTGAACGGAGGAAGATCGACATGCCGTCGGCGTTTTTTCTAAGCCCGGCAGGCAGCATGTCGATATTGTAGATATATGGCTAATCTCGCGCTTATAAATTGTACATCCCTTGCACCCGAGGCCTTTCTGCCTCTCTGCGACGGGAAATCGGCTTTTGATATGGTCCTGGAGCTTGCCGGAAAGCTACCGAATATTTCCGGACTTGTATGCCTCTGCTCGAAAGAGGATGACCTCCATGGAAAGATAGACAGTGTCCCCTGTATTTCCGGACTAAACAGCCCCGGGGAGCTCTTTGTCGCCCTGCAGTCCTTATGCGAAAAGCAGCCGGAGTTGAACTCCTTGTTTTATCTGTACGGGGATGCGCCTTTTCTTGACCCCGCTCTTTCGGAACGGATGTGGAACAACCACCGCCGTTACCACGCGGACTATACCTTTGCCGACGCCTACCCGGCAGGAACAGCCCCGGAAATCATCCGTGCTTCCTCTGTCTCCGCCCTGGCACGCCTGGCGGAGGGCGTGAGGGGGCCGGTAAAACGGGATACGGTGTTCGAGGTGCTTCGAAGGGATATAAATGCCTTCGAGATAGAGACGGAAATCCCTCCTCTGGATCTCAGAATGCTCCGTATCTGCCTGGCCGCGGAAGACAAGGCCGGCTACATGCTGGTCAAACGGGTCTGCGATGCGGGAGTCCGGGGCGCAGAAGCGCTGCTGCGCTATATCCACGAAAACCAGAGGGTCCTCAGGACGCTTCCCTCCTACCTTTCGGTGCAGATCAGTGCCGGATGTCCCCAGACCTGTTCTTATTGTCCCTATCCCGGGGTGGCGGGGGATGTGCAGAGCCTCACGGATACCATGCCTCTGGAACGATTCAGGGAACTCATACAAAACTACTCCGATTTTGCAGGACGGGGATACGTCAACCTTTCGCCCTGGGGCGATCCGGCCCTGCACCCGGAGATCTACGACATTCTGGACGCGCTGCTTGAGTATCCGAATCTGACGGCTGTCCTGGAAACCGCCGGTATCGGCTGGGATCGGCAAGCTCTTCAAAAGCTGGCGGACAAGAGCGGAGAACGGCTTATCTGGATCGTTTCCCTCGATGCCCTCACCGAAGAGACCTACCGCAGGCTCAGGGGGAAGGGCTTTCAGGAGGCGGTGGATACCGCAAAATTCCTGCTTGAGCTCTTTCCCTCCAGCGCCTGGGTGCAGGCAGTCCGCATGGACAGCAACGAAGAAGAACTTGAGCAGTTCTACCGTTCCTGGAAGGAGCGTACGGAGAACATCATCATTCAGAAGTACGACCATTTTTGCGGCAGACTCCCCCAGCGCCGGGTTGCGGATATATCTCCCCTCAAGCGGAATCCCTGCTGGCATCTGAAGCGCGACCTGGTGGTGCGAATAAATGGCGATGTCCCCATGTGCCGGGAGGACCTTGACGGTCATTATTCCTTGGGAAATATATTCAGAGACGGTTTCGAAACAGTCTGGAACAGGGGGGAGGACTACTATATTCAGCATCTGGAACAGAAATATCCGGCTTTGTGCAGTGAATGCGATGAGTACTACACCTTCAACTACTGACAAACGGACCAAGGTCCCCTATACCGTTCTCGGCGGTGACAGGGAACGTGAGGGGAATCCTGATCTGCCCCTCACGGTACTGCTTCTGAACCGGGGTACCCGGGTCTACCGCAGCGAGGTTCTGCAGGAGATCGAACGGCTGCGGCCTGCGGAGATCATCTCCATTGAGGGAGCCCGTAACACCTACGATCTGGAACCTCTGGCCCGCAAGTTTCCACGGGTCCGGTTTATCCGGCTCCACAAGCAGGTAAGCCTGGGTGAGTACCTGAATATCGGTATGGACGAAGCCCGGGGTACCTACGTGCTGGTCATCTGGAACGAGATGCGAATCAGCCATGTTACCCCCAGGGTCCTGGAGCGGGTGGCGGAACAGCCCGGGGTCTGTACGGTTCCCGTTCTTCTGAATCAGCGGAACGAAACCATCCCCACCATGATAGCTCCGGGATTTCACAAAAAGCGGCTCAAGGTGCTGCCCTTTATTCCCAAGAGCGACGGCATGCTGAGTCTCTTTCCCTATGATCATTGCGGTCTCTACCGTCGCAGTCAGTTCAATCTGCTTGGCGGCTTTGATCCGAAAATCGAGAACCCCTACTGGCAGCTTCTTGACTTCGGCTTCCGGGCCTATCTGTGGGGAGAACGGATAAGCTCATCAAACCAGTTTCGTATAATCATGACCAGTGATCCTCCGCCGCAGGATACTACCCCCGATGCGGGGTATCGCCGCTTTTTTCTGAAGAACCTGGCCCTGCGTTTTGACAAGGACCGTGGAATTCTGCCGAAATCACGCTTTCTTCCCTTTTATCTGCGTTCAGGAGCAACCTTTGTCGAGGCTCTCAGAGAGTTCCGTGAGGCTGCAGCCTGGATACAGCTCCACCAGTACCGCTTTGTGCAGGATGCCCGGACTATCGCCGATCTATGGGAGGTCCCGGAAGCGTGACCGGAGTAATTCTTCAGGCACGTCTGGATTCTTCCCGGCTGCCGGCAAAGGCTATGCTGGATCTTCAGGGCAAAACCGTAGTCGAACATGCCATGGCGGCGCTCAGGAGAATCTCTTCCGCAGAGGTTTTCATTCTGGCTACGGACCCGGAGAGTGCCGGTTTTTTTCGCGACAAAGCACGATCGGAGGACTTTGAGCTGCATATCGGCCCGAAGGAGGATGTCCTGCGTCGCTTTTCCGATGCTTCCCGTTACTACGGGCTCGATCTTATTGTACGTGCCACCGGCGACAATCCTCTGGTCTCCTGGGAGATAGCCGGAGATGCCCTCGTTTTGCAAAAAGAAACCGGCGCCGATTACGCCGCATACACGGATGCTCCTTTGGGCACCGGGGTGGAGGTGGTCTCAGTCAGGGCCCTGCTTGAGGCGGACAGACTGGCCCTGGATCCCTATGAACGGGAACATGTCTGTCCTTTTCTCTACCGGAGGCCGGAGCAGTATCGAATCAGCCTCTCTCCGGTAACGCTATCCCGTCGCCTGCCTGATGTGCGTCTGACCCTGGATACGCTGGAGGATTACCGGCGTATCTCAGCAATCTTCAGGGATCTGTATCGGGGAATCCCCATAGGAATAGACGAAGTTCTTGGCTACCTTGAAACAGAAGCCCCCGGGAACGCTGACAGGACAGGGTAAACGGAAAGGCTATGAGTAAAGAAGGGAGTAAAAAAATACTGGCTGTTCCCTCGGTACGGAGGGGAAACGGAAGCGGTCATCTGCATCGCATGCTGCATCTTGCAGCCAAGTATCCCCGCAGGGTATCTCTCTTTCTCGACAGAAACGGAGAACTGAGTCCAGGGCAGACGATCAATCTGAAACCTTACGAAGAGTTTATCCGATCCGAAATCGACTTTCGACGCTTAAAGGAAGAAAGCTGGAGCTATATTCTGCTGGACCAGCGGCAGACCCCGCTCTCCCTTTTTGCCCGGCTGAGAGAACTGATTCCCCACACCCCTGTAGCGGCAGTCGATGAGGGCGGAAAATTCCGGAAACATTTTGAATACCTAATCGATACCCTGCCGAGCCTTCGCCGTCAGGAATGCAACCTCTTTAACCCGGATCTGAATCCCCGGCCGCTTCGGCGCAGATTATACCTCGACTGTCCTGAACGCTTCGAGAAGATACTGATCAGCTTCGGCGGCGAAGACCCGCGAGGACTTACGCTCCAGACCCTCGCGGTTGTGCGTTCGATTCCCTTTCTTTCCCGATCAGCTGTAACTGTGGCGGCCGGTCCCGCCTTCGGAGATCTCCGCCTGCCGCCGGGGATCAAGGTGCTGTATGCTCCCGAAAACCTGCGGGAACACCTGTCTGACTACGATTGCCTGATTACCTCCTATGGCCTGACAGCCCTGGAAGCCCTTGCTGCGGGAACTCCTGTAATTAGCGTGAATCCCTCCCGGTATCACAGCAGGCTGGCAAAAAAGACGGGTCTGCTGGTCTGCGGTACCGGAAAGCCCGATGCCGGAAGTTTGAAAAAGGCCCTGGAAAATCCTCGAAAGCTCATTGGCCGCTGTGCTCTGGCAGAAGAGTCCCTGAAAAGCGGAACGGAAGAAAGTCTGTCCCCTGTGGACCTTTCTCCGGCTCCAGCTTCATGTCCCGGCTGCGGAAAGAGGAAGGGGAATGCTGTCGGGCGTTTTCCCGAGAGGACTTTCTACCGCTGCCCATCATGCGGACTTGTCTATCAGCAAAGATGGGTTCCGGACACTACCGTTTACAACCACAGTTATTTCTTCGATGAATACAAACAGCAATACGGAAAAAGTTACCTTGATGATTTTGGCCATATTCGCAGTATGGGAAGGGCGCGGCTTAAAAATATTCATACGCGAAAACCGGATCCGACTCTCCTGGATGTGGGCTGTGCTTATGGACCTTTCCTGGAAGCTGCTCGGGAGGCAGGTTTCCGGATTGAAGGGCTTGAACCGTCAAAGGAAGCGGCCCGCTGGGCGGCGGAACACCTTGACTGCAAAGTCTCTGCCATGGGACTTGATGAGTTTGTCCGAAAGAATCCTCAGAAAAAATGGGATGCCGTAACCCTCTGGTACGTAATCGAGCATTTTCCCGATCTGGAAAGCGCCTTGCTGCAGCTTGCCGGCATGGTAAAGCCCGGGGGTGTTCTGGCCCTGGGGACCCCCAACTGCGCAGGTATAAGCGCCCGCAGGAATCTGAAAAATTTTCTTGCAGCGAGTCCCTCGGACCATTATACGATTCTCAGTCCGAAATCGGTAAAAACGCTCCTGCGGCAAAAAGGTTTTCGGGTGGAAAAAATCAGGATTCCGGTGCTGCACCGTGAGCGGTTCCCTGTTCTGTTGCGATTTCTCTGGTCCTGCACAGGGCGGCTGGGCCGGCTTCTTCGTCTGGGAGACACCTTTGAGGTGTACGCCCGTCGTATTGATAAAAAAGGAAAGGATACGTCCCGTGAAGAATAAAATGCGCCGTATCTATATTCTGGGAGCAGGGACCATGCAGCTTCCCGCCATTCGCATCGCCAGGGGATTCGGATGGGAGGTGGTCTGCGCTGACGGTAATCCTTCAGCCCCAGGCAGGGAAGAGGCCCATTATTTTGAGCATATCGATCTAAGGGACAAAGAGGGAATTGCGGAGTCCGTAGTCGACTGGCGAAACCGAAGGGGCCTTGACGGGGTATTCACCGCGGGAACGGATTTTTCCGCCGCTGTAGCCTGGGCCGCGGAGAAGGCAGGGCTTCCTGGTATTCCCTATACGAGCGCCCTGAAGGCCAGTGATAAATTCCTGATGCGAAAGGCCTTTGCAGAAGCAGGAGTGCCGTCACCCCGTTTTACCGGGGTGGAGAATCCCGACCGGTGGCAGGATGCCTTCGAAGAAGCTGGACTCCCCGCGGTGGTAAAGCCGGTGGACAATATGGGCGCCCGGGGTATCCGAAGGGTCGACTCGCTGGAAGATGCCCGCTCGGCCATGGAAGCCGCCTTTGCCTGTTCCGCTTCCGGCAGGGTTATTGTGGAGGAGTATGTTGAAGGTCCGGAGTTTTCTCTGGATGCCCTTATTTATCGCGGGAATTTCAGCCTCTGCGGTATCGCCGACCGGCATATACGTTTTTCTCCCTACTTTATCGAAATAGGGCATACCATGCCGTCCAACTTTCCCGGGTCTGACCGGAAAAGGATTATTGAGACCTTCAGAAATGCAGCCTTCGCCCTTGGTATCGACAACGGAGCCGCCAAGGGGGATATCAAACTGGGCAGATCCGGTCCCGTGGTTGGAGAGGTTGCCGCCCGCCTTTCGGGGGGGTACATGTCGGGGTGGACCTATCCCCTTTCGTCGGGGGTTCAGGTAACTGCGGGAGCCCTGCGGATTGCTGTGGGCGATCATCCCGGAGATCTCGAGCCAAAAAAACAGCATACCTCCGCGGAACGGGCCTTTTTTTCCATTCCCGGAACCGTCGAACGTATCGACGGTTTCTCCGACGATATGGGAAGCGCCGCCTTTCTCCTGACGGCTCCGGGCAGACGGGTGGAGTTTCCCCGGAACAATGTGGAAAAATGCGGCAATATAATCTGCACGGCGGAAACCCGGGAGGATGCCTGCAGAATGGCGGAAGATCTCTGCCGCAGGGTTGTCCTTCGCCTTGCCGCGGGAGGACGGGAGACCATGGATTTTATCCGCCGCCGCAGCCATGACTGGGTGCCTGATGCATTTACACTGGAGAATCCGGAAAACCGGAAATGGCTGCGGGAACTTGAATATCTTCGGGATTCACGCAGCCTCCCAGGAAAAACTCCGGTAATACCCCTGCCGCCGCATCCTGAAAAAGAGAGGGCCAGAGACTGGCTGGGCCGCAGTCTGACGGATACCCTGGAACTGATACAGGAAAAGACCGGTATACATGCTGCGTTCGTGCAGGGTAATCTTGGAAAACAGTTCTGGATTGCCCTTCTGCGGGGAGGGTATCAGGGAGCACTCTGGTATATAGATACCCTGGACGAATTATCGAGACAGAACAAGCAAAGTGAGATTGAGGAGTTTCTTGCAGGATGGTAAAGCCCATCAGAGTATTAACCTTTATACTGGCAGGAGTGCTGCTGTGTTCCGTGGTCGCCTCTGCAGAGACCAATATAACAAGCCTCATCCAGCGGGTCGGGGGTGAACTTCTGTGGGACCCCGTCCTGGAGCGGGGGATTGTAAACCGGGGAAGACGCAGCGTTGTATTCCAGGTGGGAATCCCCTTTCTGCTGAAGGATTTTACCGAAGTTACCGACATCGAAGCCCCGCGTCGTAAGCCGGATGGGAGCGTTGTCGTAAGTGATGAGACCGCCAAGACTTTCGTCTCCCTTTTCGCCGTCGAACAGTCCGGGGATTCCTTTAGCATTTCCACTATTATCATTGATCCCGGTCACGGAGGAAAGGATCCGGGAACCATCGGGACCCACAGCATCGATGGAGAACGTCTTGTTCTGGAAGAAAAAGATCTGGTACTGAAGGTTTCGCAGGCGGTGGTAAAACAGTTGAAGGAGAACTTTCCCGATAAAAACATAATCCTGACCCGCAGCGACGACCGTTACCTTGCCCTGGAAGAACGAACAGCCATAGCCAATGCCGTTGAACTCGCTGAGCAGGAGGCCATGATCTTCATGTCAATTCATGCCAATGCGTCCCTGAACCGGAAGGCTTCAGGCTTTGAGGTCTGGTACCTTCCGCCGGAATACAGGCGTGAAATCGTCGATCCCGAGCAGCTTGATCAGGAACAGAGGACCATCGCTCCCATTCTCAACTCAATTCTGGAAGAGGAGTTTACCGTGGAGAGTATATTGCTGGCAAAGGATATCCTCGATGGTATGGAGGCGACAATCGGGGCAGTGAGCGACAACAGGGGGCTCAAAGAGGAATCCTGGTTTGTCGTCAGAAACGCCAAAATGCCGTCGGTGCTGGTGGAAATCGGTTTTGTAACCAATCCCGGGGAAGCAAAGCTCCTGAATACGGAGACACACTTGCAGAAGATCTCATCGGGCATCTATAATGGACTTGCCGCCTATATACGGAATTTTGAAAAAAGCGGTGAATAATTCTCTGTTTCGCAAGGATGAGTCTATGACACTATCGAAAAAGCCGGATACCCTGACCGTGGTTGTTGGTCTGGCACTCCTGATTCTCTTCATCCTGTCCCTGGTCCTCTATATTCTTGATCCCTATAAACAGGTGCAGCGGAAATTTATCTTTTTCAGCGAAGAGACCATGTCTATCTCAGGGGAGGTCAGGTCCGTACCTTTCTCAAATGACCGGGAAAAGAATATCGCCGCCTATGTCGAGGAGCTTCTGCTGGGGCCTGCTTCCTTGAGACTGCAGGATATTTTTCCCCGGGGAACACGATTGAACCAGCTCAAACTGGTAGATAATGTGCTGTATGTCGATTTCTCCCGTGAAATGGTCTTCAATCTCGATAATCATCCCCTTACTCCGGTTGAGATTAAGAACATGGTTGTCGACAATCTATCTGTAAACTTTCCCGGATTAGAGAAAGTGATCGTTACTGTAAACGGTCTCGAGCCTGATTTCGAGATCAAGGAGTAGGGAAAAGGATGGAGGTTTGTTTCGAAAAAGAGAGAAAAAAAGAAAAATCGTTGACAAAAATGTATGGGTACGTATAATTTTAATTGACTAATGCAATTAATGTGAGAAAGGAGCAATAAATGAAACGGTTTGCAATCCTTCTTTGTCTTCTCATGGTTGTTTCCGGAATGACGATCTCTGCGGAGGAATCTGTATTAATAGATTTTGCATCTCTGACAGCAGACACCGAAACCGGTGAAAACGAAGCGACGATGGTTGATTTCAGTGACAAAGCCGGTACCAGTTTCTCCGAAGAAGAGAAGGAGAGGATGAAGACCTCTCTTGCGATCAACAACTGGGATGTCCAGCTTTCCAGTTCCTCCCGGACAGTCGCCAACCAGCGTTACTCCATGACCAGGGAAGCCCCGGTAAAGGATACCGCTCGTCGTTATGCCGGCGAAACAATCATGGGTGTAAGGGTTCACTTTCCCCTGGAGTCCTATAACTCCTATGCGGTGGTAAAGCCTCCCTTCGAGATTCCGGCGTATTACACTCCGGAAGAACCGGACAAGTTTGACAACTATGGCGTTGTGAAGAATGTAGGTGTTATCAAGAGTATTTCCATGAACGTTCTTGGCAAGAACTATCCGCACCGGATAGGCCTGATTCTGAAGGATCAGAACAACATGGAACAGACCATCATCATGAACAATCTCGAGTTTGATGGCTGGAAGACTCTTACCTGGAATAACCCCAACTACATTGATGAGGTTCGAAACAGGGAAATTCAGAAATTCCCTCTCTATCCCAAGACTGCCCCTAACTTCAAGCTTATCGGTCTTCTTGTGTTCCGTGATGCAATGCATGAAGGTGGAGACTTTGTGACCTACGTCAAGGACATCAGCATGGTCTACGACCTTGCGGTTCTCTCTCTGGAATCCGATGTCAACGACGAAGAGATCTGGGGTATTCTCGAGCAGCGTGAAGAAGCCCGGCGTACAGCCGAGTTCGAACGTCTCGGCAACATTCAGGTTCTGCGTTATCTGGAAGCCCAGAAGATGCACCAGGAACCTGCTGCTGAAGAGTAAGATCCTCTCCTTGTAATAAATCAGTAGCTATCAGAGACCGACCCCCCGGGAAACCGGGGGGTCTTTTGTAAGGCTTTGTTGTGCCGACACCAGGGATTAATCAAGAGAAAAACGGAAACCCGCTGTAAGGGAAAAGAGATAAACCCCAATTCCTGAATCTGCAAGATCAATAAAGGTATCATCCGCTTCTCCAAAGGAATAAACATTGCTTTCCAGGTCGACGAATATGTCCAGCTTGTCGGAGGTCTTTACATCCAGACGGGTTCCCAAAACCAGGGAATTCAGTACATGCTCGACTGTTGCGGCTTCGATAAATGTGAGGGTCCTGGTCTGGTAGGCGAAG
>Ga0334895_1002357_pt1 | contig 16313 bp, 13 predicted proteins | sample GraSluR3_MG_7_FD_207229 | JGI IMG/M metagenome (GOLD analysis project Ga0334895, IMG submission 207229) | Sludge microbial communities from methane-producing bioreactor in Wageningen University, Netherlands - Granular Sludge_31_05-R3 | ecosystem: Engineered > Bioreactor > Anaerobic >... | reverse complement strand
GAGAATAATGTTTATCATGTGACTGAAGAGTTTTCCGTGAAGCAGCGAGGGGCAATCGGCACCCGGCGGCCGGATATTGTGCTCTTTGTGAACGGGATCCCCTTCAGCGTGATCGAATGCAAATCCCCGGATATTAAGACACCGGCCAAGAAAGCGGCCGAGCAGCACGGCACCAACCAGAGTGACGATGACATCCCCCAGCTTTATGTTTATGCTCAGATCCTCCTGGGTGTTGCGCATAATGACGCAAAATATGGCACCGTTGGGACGCCTTTTAATTTCTGGTCAGTTTGGAAGGACAGAGATCCGGATTTTGAAACCGACCTACAGACACACATTAACACCCCCCTTTCCTCCGACATGGAAGGGCAATTGATCCAGGGCGTGGAACGACGCCATCAAAACCACCGCGCCCAAACCCTGACACAGCTCAGAGAAGAAAGATTGCCCACCGCACAAGACCGGCTGATCACTGCGCTCTGCCGGCCGGAGCGACTGCTGGAATTGACTTATCGTTACACCTTGTTTGATATGGGTGATAAGAAAATCGCCCGGTATCAACAGTATTTTGCAACAGAGAAAATGCTGCGACGCATCCAAACCTTTGATGAGGAAGGCCGGCGCAAGGGCGGCGTGGTCTGGCATACCCAGGGCAGCGGGAAATCGCTGACCATGGTGTTCCTGGCTAAAAGCATCGCATTGCTGCGAACGATGCCAAATCACAAGATTTTGCTGGTCACTGACCGGCTGGACCTGGACGACCAACTGCAGAAGACATTTATCAATTGCGGGCGGCATTTGGACCATGCGAATAGCGGCCGGGAATTGGTGGAATACCTCACAAGCAAGCGCTCACGGATCATCGCCACCACCATTGGCAAATTTGAAACTGCGATTGAACGCTATGATCAGGTGATCGACAACCCGGATATCTTCGTGCTGGTGGATGAAGGGCACCGAACGCAATACGGCATCATGCATGCGAACATGCGGCGGGTGCTGCCCAAAGCGTGCTATATCAGCTTCACGGGCACGCCGGTGATGAAGAAGGATAAGGATACCGTGGCCAAGTTCGGGGGTTTGATTGACACCTACACGATCAATCAGGCCGTGGAGGACAAAGCCGTGGTCCCCCTGCTCTATGAAATGCGCCTGGTCGATCAAACAGTGGATGACGATCAGATCGACGATTGGTTTGAGCGGACAACAAGAGACCTGACGGAAGCCCAGGCCGCAGACCTGAAGGGGAAGTATTCCACAACGGACCAACTTAATAAGACCGAACAGAAGGTCAAGGCGATTGCCTGGGATGTCAGCGAACACTTCAAAAACAATTTCCAGGGCACTGGCCTCAAGGGGCAGCTGGTGGCACCTGACAAGGCAACCGCATTGATGTATAAGGACTTCCTGGATGAATTTGGAGCGATTTCCAGCGAGGTGATCATCTCAGGCCCGGACGAACGGGAGGGCGACGAGAACCTGACCTCAGAAAAGAAACTGAAAGTTTTGGCTTTTTGGAAGAAGATGATGGCGCGATTTGGCAGCGAGGCGCAATATAACGAACAGATCATCAACCATTTCAAAAAGGCTGAAGAACCCGAGATCATCATCGTTGTTGATAAATTGCTCACCGGATTTGACGCGCCAAAGAATGCCGTGCTTTATATCACGAAACCACTGCGTGAGCATTCGCTTTTGCAGGCGATTGCGAGAGTCAACCGCTTGAGCGAGGGAAAGGATCATGGACTGATCATCGATTATTATGGCGTCCTGGGTGAACTCGATGAAGCGATCCATACCTACAGCGGTTTGGAAGAGTTTGATGCAAAGGACTTGGAGGGCATTCTTACGGATATCAGTGAACCGATCAAAGCCCTCCCACAATTGCATACAAATTTGTGGAGCACGTTCACGAGCATTGAAAACAAACATGATCTGGAAGCCTATGAGCAACTTCTGGCTGATGAGGAATTGCGGGATAAATTCTATCGCCGGCTTTCGGCTTATTCCAGGAACCTGTCGGTGGCCTTGTCGTCTGTGAAATTTTATGACCAGACCCCTGAAGATTTGATCGAGCGCTATCGAAAGGACTTGAAGTTCTTCTTTAAATTGCGGGCTTCGGTGCGCCGGCGGTATGCGGAAGTGGTTGATTTTTCCGAGTATGAACCCCGAATCCAAAAGCTGCTGGATACTTATGTGGGCACAGGGGAGGTCGAGAAGATCACGCCCCTGGTCAATATTTTTGATCAGGATCTGTTCAAACGAGAGATCGACTCTGTGGAAGGGGAAGCCGCGAAAGCAGATATTATCGCCCACCGCACCCTGAAGACCATTTACGAACGCATGGAAGAGGACCCTGTCTTTTATCGCCAGTTTTCAGAGATGATCAAACAAGCGATTCAAGCCTACCGAAATGGCGTCCTGGAGGCTGCTGAATATTTGACCCAGGTCGCGCAGCATATGCATGCTGTCATGAACCGGACGGGCGACGATTTACCCGAAGTGCTCGAACACGAAGAGGTTGCCAAGGCTTATTACGGCGTGATCAATGAAAAGATCGGCGAAGCGGCCGGTGAGGAAAAGGCGAAGGCTCTCTCAGAGAAATTGGGGGAAGCAGCTATTACAATCGACAGGATCATTAATAAGCAGCGGATCGTCCGGTGGATGGACAATATTGACGTGCAAAATCAGATGAAAATGGCCATTGAGGATTATCTGTTCGAGATTCAGGATGAGGAAGGGATTGAATTGGACTTTGACACCATTGACGACATCCTGGCCAGTGTGATTGAGATCGCAAAGGTTCGGAAACAATGACGAGTGAACTCGCGACGTTACATATCAGGTATGGCAAACATCAAATACCTGTTGATGTTCATTATGAGGAAAGAAATCAGCTGGCGATCACTGTTCGCCCAGATATGACCGTGGAAGCGCGGGCACCGATGGGCAGCGAGCCCGGAAGAGTGCAAGAAAAGCTGGATGCAAAAGCCCGATGGGTCTGGCAGCAATTGGATCATTTTGAAAAATATCAGCCCTTACAACCGCCAAGGGAATATGTGGGTGGTGAAACGCACCTATACCTGGGCCGGCAATACCGGTTGAAGATTGAGGAGAGTGACCAGGAGCAAGTGCGGTTGATCGGCAGGTTTTTCGAGGTTGAGACCGGCGAACCTAAGAACCGAGGGGCTGTGAAAGCGCTGATGCTGGATTGGTATCATCGGCATGCGAAAGCAATTATCAAAAAGCGAATTGCACCTTTGCTTTCAGAGGTTGAGCGGTACGGCGCGGATAGACCGGAGCTCCGGATTCAATGGATGAAGAAACGCTGGGGCAGCTGCACGCCGAAGGGCATGATGACGTTCAATATTGAATTAGTGAAAGCGCCGGTCCATTGTGTGGATTATGTGTTGATGCACGAATTGTGTCATTTAGTGCATCCGAACCATGGTCCGGAGTTCTATCGATTGCTGAATACATTGATGCCGGATTGGCAGAAGCGAAAAGATAGGTTGGAAAGAGTGACGATATAAAACAATAAGTGAAAGGGGCTGAAATTGGATTACGTCAAACATGAAAACAATAATATTACAGATGAGATTCTAGCGAAAATAGAAATTGAGGAAATGGGCCTATCTGCTAGATTAGAACATCTTTTTCTACGGCATGGATTAACAACAGCTCTCGATATTTTTAAATTAAAGAAAAGCAACTATCTGACAAAAATAAGAGGTGTCGGAGATACCTCAATAAAAGAAATAGACGATGTGTTGAATCGCCTTTTACTGGAAATTAAAAAGGGAAATGTTCCCAATTCCAAGGCTTCTGATATTGAAATTAATACAAATCAAACCAGTAATACATGGGAGAAAGAATTTAAAAACAACGCTAATTTATTAAAAAATATATTCATTGTCGATATGGATTTATCAACAAGAACAAAGAATTCATTACTACGTTATGGACTAAGAACTCTTTTTGATATCTATTCCTTCTCATTTCAAGAGCCATTAGAGAATATTAAAAACATTGGTGATGAGTCTGTTAAAGAACTAGAAAAAGTCTTAAAAGAATATCCGGTTAGTCTTCCATTTAACAAATCAGATAAAGAGAAATATTTTGATATTGATCAAATATTATTAAATAATTTACCTTTAGATATTTTTTCAAATCTCATTGACAACTCAACAATTCAACATTTGAAGAAGATCGGATTTTCTAATGCTGGTGAATTGACTTTACTCGCAACACAAATCATTCAATTTGCTTCAGATACTTCAGCTGTATTGTCAAATTATTTCGGGAATTGGACTCAGATCATCAAAAAGCAAATAGAAAAAGGGAAATTTCATAAAGATGCGGTATTTGCAGGTAAGCCTCTGAAACAATGGATACAGGATGATAATTTTGAAATTTCAAGAGATTTAACTCTAATTCAATCATTCTATCAATCAATAAAAGGTAATTTCCTCTCTGAGGAATTAGTGCTGCTATTTAATTCGATATCCGAAAGGAATTTCACAATTTTTAGCGAATATTATTCAGATAATACCCCCACATTAGAGGATTTAGGGAACACCTATCAAGTAACAAGAGAAAGAATTCGTCAAATAATTAGGTCTGTTAAAAATAAACTATATAGTAACTTTACCCAAAATGAGTTCATTTTATTGAAGTCTTCTTTTTTATATGCAAAAGATTTAGGGGATAATTTATCAATAAATGAGTGGAATTCAATTCTGAGGAATAAAGGCTTAATAACTGAGGAGGATTATGAGAGGCAGGATTCAATCATATGCCTTCTAACATTAATCAGGTCAAACACTTCGATTCTAACCAAGATCACAAAAATAACACCCGACTTACAACTGTTAAGTGGATTGTCATATGATTTAACAATAGGAAATGCAAAGAAAACTCTAAACCTTAGTCAGCAACAAATTCGTTCAGTATTACGAAAAGTAAGCTTTACCGGAGGAATTTACAGTGTAGATGCACAGGAAAAATTAGGATTAATAAATGAAAATTTAAGTAGGATACTAGAGCAAATAGGATTATATGAAGCCATTCCGAATTGGTTTACAATAAAAAACAAAGAGGTAATTCATGCCAGGTGGCCCCTCTTGAACACAACCTTACAAATAATCCAGTATTGTGGACCTTTAGAACTGCAAATCGTTTGTGATGGGATACGCAGATCAATACAACGGCATTATGACGCGGTGGCTCCACCTAAAGTAATTGAGAAACACTTAGAAATTTTAGGATTTACCTGCACAGATGGAATAATAAATAATAATAAAAACATCATTCCAGAAGTAAAACTTTCCTCCAGTGAGGAACTATTTTTAGAATTGTATAAATCAAAAGGTCCAGTATTACACTTCCAAGAAATAATCGACGCCTTCAATACCAACGATCTTTCAATGTCATCAGCTACCACCAAGGTCTTACCTCATTCACCCATTGTACAAAAAATTGATGTTGGATTATATACTTTAAGAGGTAGAAATGTCACTTATGATGAAATTGAATACGCAAAAGAACGACAAAAATCAGTAAATCGAGATCCCATCGTTGATTATGATACGAAGGGATTCATTAAATTTAAATCTACAATAGATTCCTTTGCTATCGGAGGGTCTTTAAATATTTATGATGTTGTAGATAAATTACCCAACTTAGGGAAAGGCTGGAACATCTTGCAAGATGGTGAAGAGAAGGGAATCGCAAAATCCGATGAATTCTTTTTATGGGGTTTAGGTTTGATTTTTCGTGAATTAGAAGTAAGCATTGGTGATCGTATAGAAATTATTTTTAATACATGGAATCATTCAATTAGTGTGAGAAAAGATAATGAAAAATGCATTTAATATTTCGTTGACAAACGCTCAAATATCAGCATTGGCTCTGGCGCTTATAGGAGGGACAACAAAGCCAATCGATATTGAAGAAATCGCAATAAAAATTTTCGAAATTGCCCCAGAAAAATTTTGTTGGCGAAATCACCCAGACAGAATTGATCTTCGAGTTGTGCAATACGCATTAAAAGACGCGTCTTCAGAGAAAAAAGGAGAGGTATTAATTAAGGGAAATTTACGTCATGGTTTTATGTTGACGCCAAAGGGTGTCACATGGAGCGAGAGTTTACTAGAAGTATCTGGTGAGATTAAAATCAATTCAGCAAGGAGTCAATCCGGTGAAGAAAAGAAGTTATTGGAAATATTAAGATTAAAAAATACTGTTGCCTACGAAAAATTTTTGTCAGGTAAAAAGAATTCAATAACCAAACAGGATTTTCAAGAATTCTCAAGAGTAAACGATTATTTCCCCGACCATGTCAAAGAGAACCGCTACTTGTTGATTGAGAATTCGATCAGGGAAGATGAAACCCTGAGAGGGCTATGGGAATTTTTAAAACACCAATTCATTGAGCAAGGAGGGTACAAAAATGAGTAATGAGAAAATTAAAGTAAGTAGCCATGTAGCTCGTGATTTCTTACAAAGTTCAGCTTCCTTCAACACACTACCTAAAGTACTTTGGGAATATGTCTCAAATTCATTAGACAACCCAAAAGATGATTTACCTATTGTTGTTGCGGTTGACTTAATCCCAACAAAACCGAAATCTATACAAATTGCCGACAATGGCATAGGTATGTCAAGAGATGATTTGATTCGATTTTTTCAAATGCATGGAGAGAATCTAAAAAGGAAAAAAGGTAAAAGAGTAAGGGGGAAATTTGGTACTGGCAAATCTGCAGCATTTGGGATTGCTAATACTTTACGAATTGATACTGTAAATAAAGGCGTTCGTAATGTAGTTCAATTAACCCGAGAATCTATCGAAAATGCTGCCCATGGAGAAGATTTTCCTGTCGATATATTAGTTGAAAACCAACAAGTAGAATCAGAAGAACGTAAAGACGGAACAATAATACACATTTGTAATCTAAACCTTTCAAAAATTAATTTTGACACAGCAATAAATTATATCGAAAGGAATCTTGGTCGATATAAGTCACGTGCAACAGTGATCATTAATGGGCATCCGTGTGAGTTCCATGAACCTAGCTCGGTAGATAAATATAGGATTTCCTCCCCTAAAGAATTATGGGGAAAAATTGGTAAAGTCGAATTAATAATTAAAGTATCACCGCAACCATTGGAAAAAGAATTCAATGGAATTGTCATACTGTCCTATGGCATATGGCATGAAACAACACTCGAAGGGATTGAAAATAAAAAATGTTCGAATCTGATATTTGGCGAGGTTGACGTTCCTTTCTTAGAAGATTATGAAGGTCCCTTCCCAACATTTGATAATGCGCGAAACAATCAACTAAATAGGGCAAATCCGCACGTAATAATATTGCTGAGTTGGATTGGATCAGAATTAGAAAAAGTTAGGGAAGACTTAGTAGAAAAAGAAAATGAGCGAAAACGAACAGAAAGATACAAGAAACTATCTGAAAAAGCTAAAGAATTAGAAAATATTCTAAACGAAGATTTTGAAGATATTTTAAGGCAGTTTGAATTAGCAAAGAGAGTTAGTAAAAGGCAATCAACCAAACTACCGATAGAAAACGGAGAGTTAGGAGAAATCATAGCAGGCATTGGCGATAAAGAATCTGATTCACAAGAAACTGGGCCTCCAAGAGGAGATGGGAAAAAGGGAAAAGAACCCCCAGGTGAAGGAGCAACTCCCAGACCATTTGGGCCGAACTTGAGCAACGGATCACAATCTGGATCATCTGAAAAAATAGCAGATGAAAAAAGAAGAAAAACACGTGGAATCTTTACAATTGAATGGATCGAAGGGAATCCCGAAGATAATCGATCCAGTTATGATAAAAATTCTAGGACTATTTACATAAATTTAAACCATCCACAAGTTATGTCAGCACTAAAAGCAAGTGGAGGACCTGTTGAGAGTAAACAGTTCAATGAAATAGTAGGAGGGTCAGTTGAAACTAAACAATTCAATGAAATAGTATATGAAATTGCTGTAGTAGAGTACGCATTAGGAGTTCAATATGAGCGAATTGAAAATGAAAAAGAGATAGATCCATTCGATGCTTTATTCGAAATTGGTAGAATAATTAATCGGTTAACCAGAAAAATTGATCAATTTAGTAAGGGTTGATAACCAATTTCAATTCTCTTTTCATACAGAAAAACTACATTGAACTATTATTATATAAATTTCATGTGATCAACTAACCATCCAACAATTACCAACAGTAGGTGACTTTCATACTTTTAATGTGTTTTTAGGATATATTTCTGATATAATACTTATGTCCGGCTGCCCCCCTCAGCCGGCGAACAGAAGCCCACCTTGCGGTGGGCTTCAGTTTGAGAAATGGTCATAAGTTGTTTATAAAAATTTATATCTCAAGAATATTTCTCTATAAATGAACCTCGATCCAATTAAAAATATCACAGTAATTGATTTTTTCGTAGTCTGATGTATTAACAAAATAGACAGGGCCTATTCTCATAGGTTCTGCAATTTTCGCAATTTTAATAAGTTCATCTCCATATTCTTTACCGGGATGCCCTTTGTGTCGGCTACCAACACGATCAACATATCTTGACTTCAATAATGAACCAGGCACGTGACACCAGATTTCAAGAATAGTAGAAATTTGAGCACCACTTAAAGATTGGATTATTTCATCGTGTGGAGGCATTCCAAACCAAGCATCTATTATCACCAATGCGTCTTTGGGGAAATCCGCAAGAATTGACCAAATAATTCTTTTACAAGTACGGCCTAATTTCCTATTATAATCCCGATCACCTATGCCTAACTCTTCAAACATAGCTTCTTTTATTACATCTAATGAAAGCAACGGCACATTATATTTTTCAGCAATCTTTCTTCCAACGGAGGTTTTCCCTGAAGCAGGTAAACCATTGATCAAAATTGCTTTTCGATGATTAACTACTTGAGTTTCCTTCATAGTAATAACATTTCTTAAACTTGTTGATGTCCTTTCAAACTAGCGCTAATCCATGGAATGCTGCTCCAATAACGCCAGCATTATCACCTAAGCTACATGGGCAAACGCGATAAGTAAACCAATGGGATTCAAAGTCAGTAAATTTCTGAAGAATTCCATAAGCTACTGAACCTAATCCCCCACCTAATAATATCAATTCTGAACCCAGAGTTGCGGAAATGGAATCCATTGCATAACGCAAGGGCAAAATCCACTGCATTAATAAATTTTTAGCTTTCGGATTTCCTTTTTCAACATAATTTAGTAGATCTTGAATTCTCGTTCCCTCATCAAAACCATGCTCAACAAGTAATTCTCGTAAAGCTGTTCCTGAACTTGTTGTCTCAATACATCCACGCCGCCCACAATTGCAGATAGCCCCATTCATATCAACCGTTATATGGCCTAATTGTCCCGCTGACCCTCCACCATAAAAAATTTTCCCATTTGACGCGATCGCCCCACCAATTCCAGTACCAATAGTCAAAAGAGAAACCTCATTATAATCCCTAGCTGCCCCAATCTTCAATTCTGCAAAAAGTGCCATGTTTGCATCTGTATCAATAAAAGCAGGAAGATTTGTCCAATCAGTAATTATTTCCGCGAGATTTAGGTCCTGCAATTCCAAGAAACCAGCCGTAAGGATTTTTCCAGAACACGCAGCAACACGCCCTGGAAAACCCAATCCAATACAAGACACATTATCAGAAGAAATTTTTTGGAGAGATGATTTTATGAAATTTAATTGTTGATCCCTTCCCTTTGGAACATGATCAATGACAAGCTCCAATATCTGTCCATTAGGAGAAATTTTTCCGATTCTAATATTGGTCCCGCCTAAATCCACACCAATCGCGTTTTCTTTTCTTTGTGACATGATATATCCCCACAAATTATGCGTGATTAAGCAAATCTAACATTTCATCTAACCTCGGTAAAGCTAATTTCCGTAAGTTTGTATCCATTTCGCCGGGATTCAAGGAAAGGCAATCTTTCCATAGTGATCTCCCGGCTATAGCTCCTCGAGCACCATTTTTTATTGCAATAATGAGCTGCTTAATGAAGACATCATGATTAACACCTTGCGATAATACTGCCCATGGCGTATCTCCCAGGGTTTCAGTGATTTTTCTACACATTTCTGCAGATCCAGGATACTGTAGTTTAAGTAATTTAGCTCCATTTTCTTTTGCGATTCTTGCTGACTCAAGAATTAAATGGGGTTTCTTTTGAAGGTACTCTTCTTCAGATTCATTTTCTAATTTGTAAACAAGTATTTCAATAATAAGCAACAAATCTTCGTTTTTATAATCTTCAACAGTTTTTTGAATAAGGTTTTCAGCAAAAGGATCCCCATCCTCGCCTGGTCTCATATAAACCAATAACTTTCCTGCGATACCTCCTAACTCCCTGACCTTTCTAGCTGACATACCTTCAACAACTCTAGAATTTCTAAGATTAGATACCTCATCGAGATCATATCCTGAGGCATCCATCCCAATTATTAATGAACAAGACCTTGAAATAATTCCCTCATCGATAACTTTGGGTAAGGCGCATTCTGGATCCAATAAGAGAGCAGGTGCATAATTTCCCAAATTTTTAACAAGAAGCGATTTAATAGCGCCTAATTGTTTGTCGGTAATGTGATCATATGAATTGTTTTCACCAACAAGAAGAGACCGCATGCTATTTCGTTGATCCATGGCCACAATCAAAATTTTTCCGGACTCAGTAGATATTTGTTGAAAAGCACGGCGTTCAGAGGTGGACATGTGGTTATTGTGCGCATAAAAATTCATAATCATTTTTTTACCTTTAATTTTAATCTCGATAAAATATAAAAATCACCAGACATCTTGAAAACAGATTTATAAATCTCCATTGTTATTCCCAACCATAAATGACACTATTTCTTTATCATTTGTTGCATTTGCATCTACATCTGCAACTTTTACTCCTCGACGCAAGACAATTATCCTATCGGCAATTGCAAAGATATCACGCATATTATGACTAATGATAATTATGGGCATACCTCGGTCTTTTAGGTTTCTTACCAGTTCATATACCTTACGTTGTTCCGGAACACCTAAAGCAGCCGTCGGCTCATCCATAATCAGAAGTTTTGCTTGCCAATAGATTGAACGAGAAATAGCAACAGCTTGCCTTTGACCGCCCGATAATTCTCTTATTGGTCGAGAAATTCCTGGTATTGTAATATCCAATTCTTTTAAGACAGACTTTGCTTGAGTTTGCATTTGTTTTTTATCGATAGCTGGTAATAATCCCAACTTCTTAATAATTAATTCTCTACCCAGGAATATATTATCAGCTGCATTTAAATTTGTTGCCAAAGCGAGATCCTGATAAATGGTTTCGATACCAGCATTTCTAGCATCCATAGGCGAAGAAAGTTTGGCTATTTCCCCATTAATAAAAATCTGACCTTCATCCGGAGCATAGACACCAGATATCATTTGAATTAATGTTGATTTTCCAGCACCATTGTCGCCGACAAGACCAAGGACTTCCCCTTGATTAACAGACAAACTCACACGATTTACTGCCACGAGACCCCCAAAATGTTTAGTCAAACCAACACACTCCAAAACTGGGGGTGTGGCTTTTTTCAATTCAGTTTTCTCAACAATATTCGATGCAAAACCTTTCATTTAACCACCTGCTTTTTAAGCTGATCAATAAGAACTGCAATAATGATTATTACCCCAACAGCCACATACTGATAAAAGGGATCTACGCCAACAATAATCAGTCCGTTTTGTATGAAAGCAATAATTAGTGTACCAATTAAAGTCCCAATTAACGTCCCTTCACCACCCATTAATGATGCTCCTCCAACAACAACTGCTGCAACAGAATTTAAATTCAATGCGTCACCTGCTGCAGCAACACCACCAGAATATCTCATAACATATAGAAAACCTGCGATGCCTGCCATAATGCCAGATAATATATAGACTTTTTTCAGAATGGAATTTACAGGAATACCAGCCCTAAGAGCAGCTCGAATATTTCCACCGACTGCATAAACATGTTGGCCAAAACGGGCTTTAGATAATAACCAATGTGAAACAACAAGGATAATAACAAAATAGATTATTAGGAATGGAATAAGTGTGGTGGTTTGACGTAGATCCATACCTGTTAAACCCTCAGGTAAAGTAAACAAAGAAAAACCAACTGAGGGATGAATATAGATAAGATATCCATTAGCAAAATGTCCAATGCCTGGATGATTTACACTTACTGGTGGGCCGCCGGAAAGAATATAACCAAAACCTCTCGCAATCCCATACATTCCTAATGTTGCAATAAAGGGAGGTACTTTTAATTGTGAGATCACCATCCCATTTACAGCACCTGCTATCAAGCCAACAACAACAGCAGTCGAAAAACCACAAAAAATAACCAAGGCTAAATTTGATTCGATGGGAAATTGCCGCATGATAATTGACGCGACAACACTTGCCAACCCCATCACCCATCCTGTGGACAGATCAATCCCACCAGTGATAATGACAAAAGTTTGACCAATCGCCAAAACCAATAACATTGCATTATTTGCCAAAACAGCTTGAAAATTATTAAGACTTAAGAAACCTTTTGCCGTAGAAAAGCCGGTTAAGAGCAAAATAAAAAAAACAAAAACCCAATATTTTCCAACTAGTAATAATGTCTTGGTAGCGAAATTATTCTTTTTTTCGAAACTTCCAGACTCCAGTTCTTCACCCCCGTCTAGAGCATCCATTTTTATTGATTGGGTTTTCTGCTTCAATTTGAAAATTTTCATTTTTAAGACTTCTCCTTATTCCTTCCTGGGAAAACCCAGGAAGGAATAAAAGAACTTACCAAAATTAGAGTTTACTCTGATTTGTAAATCGCGTTTTGCGCTTCCTCAGTATCCACATTCTCTCTTGTAATTACAACAAATGGTGTGTTGACTTGGGCAGGAATGCCATCCGTATTTCCCATGAGAGCATCGTATGCATATTGTACAGCCAATTCGCCAATCAAAGCTGGTTGCTGCGCAATAACCATGTCGATGACATTGTTGCGTAGATCAACAATTGCTTGTTCCGGGGCATCAAAGGAAGCAATTTTCACTACTCCCTCCAGACCAGCACTCTTAATTGCTGCAGCTGCACCCTGGGCACTAAACAAGTTTGCTCCGAAAATAGCATCAAGGTCAGGCTCTTTTTCCAACATAGCCTGGGTCTGAGTTGTTGCAATGGGTGCACTACTCTCTGTGTAGTCTACTCCAGCCAAGGTAACACCCTCAACAGCATCAATTGCAGCGATACAACCATCACGGCGGGCAATATCTGAGGGAACATTGGCGGTAGACGTAAGAATGTAAATCATGCCTTCACCACCAATTTCATCAATCAAAGCTTCACAGGCGATTTTTCCTCCTTCGAAATTGTTTGAGGCAATCACAGAAAGTGGAAATGTAACTGATCCATTGTCGTAATCCCCATCGCCAATATATTGATCTGTTGTAAGAACAGGAATACCTGACTCATAGGCACGTTGTAAGGGAGCAATCATAGCCTGGGGATCATTAGGTACTGCTATGAGTGCATCAATACCCTTTGCCAGCATTGCATCAATAATTGGGGTTTGAACAGCAGGATCCCATTTAGATGGACCATCAGCAATAAATTGGACTCCCAATTCTTCGGCCCTCGCACGAGCCCCCTTTTCCATTGTAATGTAGAATGCATCACCCTGAATCCCATAAACCAGGGCAATGGTCAAATCTTCAGGACTTTTTACTCCTTCAGTATTCTCAGCAGCAGGTTGACAACCTGCAACTAGTAAAGAGAATACCACAAGTAATATAGAAATTATCATCAATCTGGCTTTCATTTTTTCTCCTTATTTGGTTATTCATTGAAACAATTGATTATTGTTACCCGGATCACTAGATTCGCCTACTCTTACAACTCCTTTCTGAAAAACTCGTCAGTCAAACTTTCTACCGGTAATGAAATAACAGAAAATCGTATTATGAAAAATTAAATTAAGAAATTTTTTGATTATTACCATATAATTTATATTGGTTTGTATTTGGTATTGCGTCTTACATATAATCATATTATAATATGATTATATGTAAGGATTGTAATTTTGTCAATGGAGACTCTTATGACCACAAATTTGAGAAAAATTGATTTCTCAAGCTCTATCCCCTTTTATGTACAATTACGGGAAATATTAAAGAATGAAATTTCTAATGGTATTTGGCGTAATGAAGATTATTTACCAAGTCATTCCGAATTATGTGATTTCTTTGATGTCAGCAAATCTGTAGTTCGACAAGCACTTAAAGAATTAGAACTTGAAGGATATATTATTCAACATAGAGGGAAATTAACCAAAATAATCGATAAGAAAATCAGCGGTGATATTCTACAAAAATTATCTGGCACACACCAGAACATGACAAGATTAGGTTACTATCCAACAACAAAAGTACTTGTTAATGAGGTAATAATCGGTTCAGATTCTATTTGTGAGAAATTAGGATTAGAACCAGGGAGCAAAATAATAAAACTACATCGTCTTCGGTTTATTGAAGATGAACCTTTTGTTTTCATGAGATCACACGTTCCCTACGATCTGTGTCCAAAAATTGCAGAAATCGATTTGACCGGGAAATCGCTTCTCGAAGAGACAGAAAAGCTATATGGATTTACAATAAAATCCAGCAGAAGATCAATTGAGGCTGTTTTATCCAATGAATATGAGTCAGGACTTCTTGGGATTCCAAACAACTCACCAATTCTGTTATTTAAATCCGTCTCATACATTCAAAATGGCAGAGCCATAGGAACAACTAAAGCATTGTTCCGAGGCGATCGTGCTAAATTTGAAGTTGAAATCGGCAATTTTAAAGAATAAATAGATAATCATTCTTCTCTCCGAAAAGGGGCTGTTCAAAAAATGGGACAGCCCCTTTACATATCTTACAGCACCCCACTTGCCCGGATAGCAACGCAGGAGGTGCGCGGGGGCACCCCCTCCAAATGGATTTCGAGGGATTCAGTCGCTTGCGCACCTGGTGAGAAAACAGACTGATAAGAGGCACGGATAAAGGGCGGCGAAACGGAATCCCCCAAAAGGATGAGCCAACCGGAAGCTGGATCACCAAGCGCGATCTGGTTCATGATCACCCGTCCCAATCCCAGGAAGACCAGGGGTGATCCGGACTTTCCTGAAGATAGCGGATGCGGATCTTGTCGAGATGCGATTGGAAGACGTCCATGGCACCGGCAACAAGCTCCGGCAAAGCGGCCGGCTTGTTCCGGTCATGAGGCTCAGGAAGCGGCACCGAACCGACAGCCCGGAAACGCAAGGCAAAGGCAACAACACCCGCGATCAGGGCCTGAACGTCAGTGTCCGGGACGGTTGTTTCTTCTGCGTCATCAAGGCCGGAGAGGGTGAGCGCGACTCCGGAGACACGGGAAAGCTCGGCGAGGGCGGAACGGGCAGCTTCGTCAAGGGCGCTGGCTGGCCAGATGAGGTTGTGGGTATCATCAAGCTGGACGGCGGCCCGGGTGCGGATGTCGGTGAGAGTGGTTGACATGAGGACCTTCCAAACGAGATTTATTTCGCGGATTCAGCAGGGCTCTTTTTGCGGGACTGTTTTGATGATGGCGATGATTTGGGTTGTGATGCCGCTGTAGAACCCTTAGCAGACCGGCTGCCGGCCTCAGAAGCCTTTTGCCATTCGGTCTGAGAAAAGGACTGCTTGCGCCCGTCGGAGCCGATGATGACAAGGGTGCCTGAATCGTGGAGTTTGAAAGCGAGCGGTTTGCCTTTGGCGAGTTTGGTGGCGATTTTTTCGAGTGCGGCCTGGGTTGGTGTGGACATGGGGACTCCGTTGGGGTGAATAGTGAATAGTGAATGGGCAGAAGGTATTAGGAATTAGATAAGGTGTGGAGCCCCTCTCCCTGGGCAGGAGAGGGGACTTCGGGGTAAGAGGTTACTGCCCGGCGTTCCGGCTGAGACCGTCTTCGATGCCCGTGCCGAGGATGTAGGCAACGAGGACATAGACGACGGCGGTGAGCTGATCCTCAGCGAGGGGAAAGTCGGGTTTCCAGACTTTGACGATCACGAGGACAAAGCCGATGAGGGCTGCCCAGAACTTGCGGGATGCGAGAAGCTGTTTGAGTTTGGACATGGTTAACTCCCGTTGGAAAGTGAATAGTGAATGGTGAATAGTGAGTAGTTGAGTAGGTATCAGGTAGTAGGTATCAGGTTATCAGGCGACATTCG
>Ga0334895_1002345_pt1 | contig 16351 bp, 3 predicted proteins | sample GraSluR3_MG_7_FD_207229 | JGI IMG/M metagenome (GOLD analysis project Ga0334895, IMG submission 207229) | Sludge microbial communities from methane-producing bioreactor in Wageningen University, Netherlands - Granular Sludge_31_05-R3 | ecosystem: Engineered > Bioreactor > Anaerobic > Unclassified... | reverse complement strand
ATCCTTGCTCTCATCGAACAGGGCAATGAAAATCGCCCGCACGTCTTCAGGAGCCTTTTCCGAAAATTCCTTAATCATTCCTGCCGGAAAGCGGTACCTGGATGTGAGTAAATTACCCGTTTTTGACAATGAAAGAGCCAGCATGGCGGCGAAATTATCCGCATTCACATCCCAATTGTCCTGAAAGCACTTGACTGCTTCCCACTTGTATTTCTCTTCTCCCCATTGGGTAGAAACGAAATTTTGCTTGTATTTATCAAGAGCATCCAGCAAACGGGTTTTATCGAACATGATACTCCTCCTTAGGCTTTACGCTGGCTTGCGTATATTTCATCAGAAAAGAAGCCAGGTACTTACCGCTTTATTTACACGTTGCTCAAAATCATCGAAATTAAAAGGTTCCTATCGTTCTTCCAGCATCTCCGGCCTTTCGCCGTTCCACGTGACCAGCAGGTGGGTCCTGGCCCTTGTTGCGGCGACATAGGCCAGGGATCGTTCCATGGTGTCCCGCTCCCGGGCTTCGGTAGGATCGTCCGTTTCGTGCACGAATTTGTGGGGCAGCGCCCCGGCCCCGGCGATGATCATCCGGTCAAATTCGAGGCCCTTGACCCTGTGCATGGTGGCCAGCCGAACTCCATCCTGCCGCCTGTCCTCCGCAGTATCAGCCTTGACGACAACCGACTTGATCCCATTCTCTTCAAGGGCGGAACGGTATTTCTCAAGGAGGGCTTTCGTCCTCGCGGCAAGGCAGACATTCTGGAGGGGCTCGCCGGAGGACTGCAGTTCCTTCAGATAAGCTGCAAGGAACTCCGCCTCTTTTTCGAAGGTGGCGAAGCCTTCCAGGCGGGGGGGCTGACCTCTCAGCAGTGAACGGTATCCTTTCTGGGTGTCCCGCCCTCCGTCCAGGTCGTCGAAATCCCTTCCCTCGAGGAGGGCCACGGCCCATTGCCGTGTTTCCTCCGTGGTGCGGTAATTAATCCTCAGCTTCCGGCTTCGCCCCCGGACCTCGATGCCGCAGCGGGAAAGGACCGTCTGCCGCTTGTATATACGCTGGTGGGCGTCACCAACGATGAAGATGTCATTTTTCTCCTCCGGAACCATGCGGCGGATGAGCCGGAACGCCAGGGGGCCCAGATCCTGAGCTTCGTCCACCACGATGGTCCGGTAGGGAAGCTTTTCCCCCGATGTTTCGATCAGCTTCCGGGCGTCCCGCATGGCGTCGTCCGGTTCGCTGTAGCCGTTCTCGGAAAGAAGGGCCCTGTACTCTTCGAATACCGGCCACAGGGCCTTTCTCTGCTTCCTGTCGAGGGCCGCTCCCCTGCCCCTGCGGTCCGCCTGGAAATACTCCCTTTCGCCGGTGATCTCCTGAGGCTGGATGACCTTCTCCCATTCCTCCGGGAAAAAACTCTCCGGCAGGCTGATGTCCTGGGGCATGTAGGCCATCGCCCTTCCCCAGAACTCCCTTTTCTTCTCGTCGTCGAAGAGAAGCTTCAGTTCATATCCCCTGGCCTTCAGGAACTGGAACACCCAACGGTCAAGGTTGATGACTTCAATGCGCTTCATCACGTCGTCGGAGCACAGTTTCGCCAGGTTCGACCGGATATCCTCCGCAAGGTTGACTGTGAAGGTGGTAAAAAGCACCCGTTCGTTGGGATCCTTCAGAACCGACTGAACAAGCCAGCGGGCCCGGTGGATAGCCGCGACGGTTTTCCCCGTGCCGGCGCCACCAAGCACACGCACGGGCCCGTTCCAGTCCTTTTCCACGATCTTTCTCTGGGAGGGATGGAGGAAAACTCTCCATCTTTCCAGAGGGGCCTGGAGGATCGCCTGAAGCTCCAGGTCGTCCTCGGCGACGAAAAATCTGCTCCGTGCCTCGTCGGTCTGGAGTGCCTTCACAAAATCTTCCGTGTCCACCTTTGTATCCGGTTTCTTCAGTTCGAGATCCTGAAGTATTTCATCCGGGGAAAACCCGAGATTGAGCAGGGTGAGGGCGTCCCCCGCCTCCCGGGGGAGGCTTTCCACCAGCCGGTCAAGCTCCTCTTCGGACCTGAGAGCCTTGACGGCAGGGATCACCTCCTCGGGAATGCCCATCCTGAGCAGGTATTTCTCCTTGATGTCTTTGAACAGGAAAGGAATTTCTTCCTGTGCCCGGTCAGCCTCAAGAACCGCTTCCTGAACCTCGAAAACCTGGAGGCTCCCGGTCTCGGGATGTACTGAACATTTCCTGTTCCTGGCCCACGAATAGGCATCGTCGTGATGGTCCACCCAGAGGAGGACATACAGGTTCCCCGAAGGCGGGTGAAGGACGATCCCCCTGTAGGTGTCGTCGATCCGGACCGACCTCAGGTTTCCGTCCCTGGCATCCCTGATCTTTTCATAGTTGATCCCCGGAGAATCGGGGTGGCTCCTGAAACGGCTCACAAAATCCATTACCTTCCCCTGCTGCTTGCGGGGAATTTCCGTAAAAGCCGAAAGGAAATCGGATGAAATGGCTACCTGGGGAGCAAGACTCACAGCTGTTCAGCCTCCTTCTCCTGGCTCTCCGTCGAAAAGAGAGCGGATGCGTTTCCGTTCCTGATGTCGTCAAGAGGAAGAACCCTCCATCCGGCCGAATAAAACGCGGAAGCATCCTCCATGCCGTATTTGGATAAAAGGGCGATTTTCTTCATCGGCCATGCGACCTCGGCCTGGGCAAGCACTGTTCCGCCATCCCCGGGGAAATCGTATCCCACCACCGGCGCAGGCCATTTTCTCTCCTGCAGTTGAGCGAAAACACTCTCGAGTCCATCGGGGTCGAGAAGGAGGTCCAAAGCCTCCTTCCAGAGGCGGTCATCCTCCTCGGCTCCGGCCAAGGTCCTGCCGGGAACGGCTGAAGTTTCCCCGACGGGCTTCAGCATTCCGTATTCGTCCGATTCAACGCCGGAGGAAGTGAAGAACGACACCCCCTCGATGAACTGGAAGATGTTCATGGCCCTGAGAAAGGCCCGCCAGTCCGGTTCTTCCATTTCGTCCCTGTCGTCCAGGAAAAGGGCGAGCCGGAGGGAATCCTCCCTGTCCTTCCCCATCCCCGGGACGTCGATGGAATAGCAGAACCTGGAAGCGCCCTGATCCGCCACCGACGGGACGCGCCCTTCCTCAAGTAGCATCTCCGCTGCCCATTCAGGGAGGTATGACCTGAAAGACGACCGCAGCGCCTCCCTGTGCCCCGCTGAACCCGCCTGGGCCGCAAGGCTGTCGGGGGACAGCAGCATCATTGCCCGGTAGCGGGCGTATTTTCGCCATTTGTCCATGGACGCCTCTCCCGGAAAGAAAAGGAATTGTAGAAAAAGGGACAGAACATCCTTTTCATGGGCTTTCGCGAAAAAGGCCGCTCCATGCCTGTCCAGGGCCTCTATATTCGACATCATCATCCTTGAAGCACGGGAAGAGACAGTATAAAAGGGATCTTTCACAGGTTTTGATGTATTGCCCGGAAACCCATGGACATCTTTCCACGTAATGGACCACACCTGGAATCGGCCCGACCTCAGAATTGCAGACCGCTTGGCAGTGTCCTGCCCGAGGCTGCTTCGGTGGAAAGCGTACCCATCGGTGAACACAACTACCGGCTTCACGTTTTCCTTCGACCGCGCGGGCCAGAAGACGAAGTCAGCCTTGGAAGCCACCGGAACTCCGTCTTCCTTCCCAAGATATACCTGGGGTTCCAGATACCATGAGGAACCGCCCCGGCGGATAAAATAGCCCGATTTTCCGTTGATGACCTGCTTGAACATTTCCCCGTCAGGCACATTCCGCACCGCCCGGCGCAGGGCCTCCACGAAAAGGGCCTCCAGTTCGCTGTCGAAGGAGGCGTTTACCTCGATATGGCTCACCGTATCTGTCTCGAGCATGGAATCCCGGTGTTCCAGGGCTGACGAAATCATCTCCACGGCACGGCGCCGGGAGACGTCCTTCATGTAGAAGCTCGCCCCGTAGGCGTATATGCACCTGTAGCATCCGTCCCGTTCGGGGTCCTTTGCGCAGGAACAGGAAATCAACACGTCCAGGGCCTTCTGAAGCACGCTCATCAATTCCCCGCTGTCGAGGGCGAGCTGTTTCAGGTACCCCGTGCCTCCCGGGACCGTATCGTAGACAAGAAGGTAGGTACGCCGCAGCTCGGAGCCGCTCACAGGCTCCTGGTATAGAGTGCACCGGAGATGATCCGTACCGCCCCGGAAATACTTTTTGAAGCCGAGCTGAAGGGCCGCTGTAAATGAACGGACATCCTGCTCGCCTGCCGTGGTGGACGAAATGGGAAGAAGGATCCTCAGCGCCTCGGACTGGAGTTCCCTGTACAGGTACACGCAGTCCGCGAGGTTGGCCTCCGATTCCTTGTTCCGGGCCGGGCAGATGGAGGTATGCTTCTGCTCGCCGTTTTCAGGCTGCAGCCTCCCGCAGTGCCTGCAGATGAGGAACCCCTTTCTCGGAAGCTCTTTCCCGTCGATGCTGACCCGCTCTCCGTAATCATCGTCCATCCCGAAGTTGACTTCCCGGAAAACGGCCCTCGAAATGAACTCGAACCCGAAGGGCGTTCCCGTGTCCTCTGACCGCCACGCTTTCGTCACGTCTTTTTCGTCGAAATTCACCAGCGTCTGGTCCACGTAGAAGACGGTCTCCCGGTCGTCGCTGTCGTCGGCGATCAGGGTGCTTTTATCGTCTCCGTAGGCATACACCTGCTTCATCCGAAGAAGCTTTCTCTTCTGGCCCAGGTCGCCGAATCCCGAACTGCCGCACCGGGGGCACTTCCCCGCCTTCTCCGCAGGACTGACCCGCTCCATGTAGGAGCAGACGTTGCAGAAACGCCACTCCTCCACTTCGGAAAGGGACATATCCACCTGCTCGATCTTCACCTTGCGGCCCCCGGCGTAAAAAGAGCTTGCCGGCGCCAGTTCCCGCAGGGCGCTTCCGGCCGCCCGCTCATACTTGAAAATATCGCTCTCCACTCTTCCGTCATCAAGTTTCCTGTAAATGACGGACCGGAGCACCACGCCGCTCTCGGGAAACGCGTAGTTCGGGATCAGGCCCTCGTCCGTGAGCAGGTTGAACAGGGGCAGTTCGCCGATGTCCCGGAAGAGCCGTTCCAAGGCACGCTTTTCTCTGGAGAGCGCCTCGATTTCCTCCTTCTTCGCAGCCGGGTCTTCCTTCAGCTTCCCCAGGGCTTTCCTCAGCGCCTTCGCCTTGTGCTGCAGGGAGGCCCTCTGCTTCTGCATCCTCCGCAGCCCGTCCAGCAGCCGTAAGGCGATCCCTTCCTCCGAAGAGGACGCGAAATGTTCAATATGTTCCTTCACGTCGTCTGAAATCTCCCCCCCGAAAAGGGCAAAGAAACGGTCCAGGAGGGCTGTCCGCTCCCTGTCGACAAAGTTCAGGAAACTGTAGGGGAAGCCGTTCTTTTCCTTCCCGTCGAGCTGGTTGAGAACCGTGGACGTTTTTTCCGGAAGGTCCTTCACCGTGGTTCCCTCCCTGACCCAGCAATCGAGGCAGAACGCCGCGAACTGCCGCTCGAGGACGGCTGAGGCTCCCAGGAAAACTCCGGGGGGCTCCACGTCGCCCACGATCATCTCAAGGGGCTCGCCGAAGAAATACAGGTCATGGGGACGGCCGTTGGCCACCGTGAAAGAAAGGGAATTCCCGTCCCTCCGGCCGGCCCTGCCCACCCTCTGGCGGAACGAGGCCGTGTCAGGAGGAACGGAGCACAGCATCAGCGTTGAAAGATCACCGATGTCGATTCCCATCTCAAGGGTCGGCGTGCAGGACAGAAGGTTCGGATCCCACGGCTTCCGCCCGGCCCTTTTCTTGAACGCCGCCTCAAGAAGGGACCGTTCGCCCTTGGGCAGCATCCCCGTATGCTCCGCCGGAAACAGGCGGCACAAGTCTCCCGTGCGGTACAGCCTGCCGTAGTAATTCCTGGAGGCAGGCATTTGCTCAAGCCTTCCGTCGCAGGAATCCCCGGGACACGGAAGACCGTTCCAGACCTCCGCTCCGTTGGCGTCAGCGAAGAATGAAGCGCCGCACCTCGAGCAGCGGAACTCTGCCACGCTGCAGGTCACCCGGAGCGATGATGGCTCCAGCGCCCAGACAGGGTCTTCATTCCCTCTTCTGCCGCAGGTCAGCTTCCGCAGCATTCCGGAAGGCTCCGACGACAGGACGCCCAGGACCGTCCTCCAGAAATCGGCGGCCATGGTAAGGATCAGGGGATTGTTCTCTCCGAAGCATTTCGTCATCCACTGGCAGTACCAGTTCCTCCCCGCCGTAAAGGAAAGGCGGTCAAAATCGCCCTCGTATGAAGTTGAAAGGAAGAGGGGCCGCCTCGTCCGCTTCCCGTAGGAGGGCATCCAGGGCTTCCGCTCCTTCGATATGAGATAGCCCTCTCCTCCGCGGCGGATGTATTCCTCCAGTTCCGGGTGATAGAGCGCTCCCTTCGTCTTCATCCTCTGGACCAGCCCGGAAAGGAAGAACGACACCTCCCGCTCCTCCGGCGGCGCCATCCCGGGAAGCTCGTTTCTCAGCGCCTCAAGGACGAGTGCGGCCGAGTGGGCGAAAAACGCCGGATCAGGGGAGGCTACGGCCACTCCCGATTTCTCCAGGGTCCTCCCGATGTGGCTGTTCAGGCCGAACTCGGTGAAGGCCTCCCACCCGAGGCGTTTCGAGAGATTTTCCAGAAAAACCCCGCCGGGCAAGGTGCCGGTCTCTTTCAGCCTGGCGAATTCCCTTCTCCATGCCTGGTCCGGGGCGATAAACGTCGAGACATACTCCCCGCCGTCCAGTTTGGAAGACCAGTACCGGGGAAGCCCGGCGGCAAATTCCGAGAGCGTTTTCCCCTCTCCGCCGTCGGCGATGTACTTGGCCATGGCGGTACGCAGGGTAAACCTGTAGGTCCTCGCCCCGAAGAACCCGGCGTGATGGGCGGCGTCCTGCACCGAGTCGGAAAAGGCCAGCATCTTCTTGTCGTCGTTTCCCCGGGAGGTCATGGTCTGGGAGATCATCACGCTCGACAGGGTGGTGCTCCTGGCGCCGAATATGGAAAGCCCCCTGGACGAGCCGCAGAAGGGGCAGTCGTTGGTGGAGAGGACCTTCACCGTGCCGTCCTTCAGGGTCTTCTGGTACTGCGAGTCGGGGACGAACACGGGCACAAGCCCCGCTTCTCCGCAGACGGGGCAGGGACCGTCGTCCCTGACGTCCGAAAGGGTCATACACGACGGGCAGAGTTTTCTCGTCTTCCCCGCCAGGCCCCGGTGCTCCCCTCCGGCCTCGCCTGGGAAAAGGTACCGTATCTTCCGGCTTTTATTGAAAAAGCCGCTGTAGAAGGACTTGAGGTCCCGTATCTCCACCGAACCGTCGTCTTGGTCTTCGGAGGAGGTCCAGCCCATGGCCCCGCAGTCCCTGCAGTGGATCACCGGAAGGGTGCGGCTGAGCCGGTCCGCCTTCAGGTCGTCGGAGAAGAACAGTTCAGGGCGGCTTTCCCTTAATGGGACAGACGCCACCATGCGGCGCATCTCCCGAAGCCATCCCTGCACCTGGACCGTGACCAGCGGGCGGAGCCTCTCCCCCTCACGTTTTCTCGCATGGCTCACGAGGGAAACCAGGCTGTCAAGAACGAGGGAACCGTAGGAGTCTTCCCGTTCTCCCAGCCGGGGAGCCACTTTTACAAGCCTTCCCAGCAGGTCGGAATATTCCATGGGCCTTCCGCCGAGGACCTTCAGGAAGTTCTGAAAAAAGACGTGCCCCCGGAGAAGCGTGCCGAGCCTGACTCTCCACTCGTCATCGCTCTCGCCGTCCTTCCTCGGCCCCTCGTCGCCGAACCACAGGAACGCCTGCCGTCCAAGGTATTCAAGGGACGAATCGAAAGATTCCGGGTCCAGGTCATTAGTATCTCCGGGGTCCGGCAGATCGAACCGGACGGCCATGTCGTTCTCGAGAAACTCCCCCGCCGACAGCCGTTCCTCCGTGATGAGGGCGTCGGCATCGAAGGGTTCGCCGAAAACGGAAGCGGCATATCCGAGGACGTCCGGTGCGTTATCCTTTTCCCCGAGGGTGGCCGACGTGCCCACGCAGCACAGGTGCCCGGACGGAATGTCGAGCCGGGATTTCAGCCTGCGGAGGAGGCACGAGAGATCGGTGCCCTGGGCGCCGTCGAAGGTGTGCAGTTCGTCCACCACGAGGTACTTCAGGGTGTCGGGCGTGTTGTACCGCCACAGGTCCCTGTCGGCGGGGCGGAGCAGCAGAAAATCCAGCATCTTGTAGTTTGTCAGCAGGATATCAGGAGGATTCTCCCGCAGGGTGTAGCGGCATGAGATCACCTTGTCCCGCTCCATGGCCTTGACCGGCTGGTCGAGTGCGTCCTCGGGGTCGTGCCCCACGTACAGCCCGGCGGTCACCCGGCCCTTCAGACCGGGGTTGTCCCAGATGGCCCGGGCGGTTCGCTGGGCCTGGTCCGATGCCAGGGCGTTCATGGGGTAGATGAAGAGGGCCTTTATCCCCCTCGTGTCCCTGCGCTTCAGGCAATAGTCGAGCACGGGCCAGAGGAAGCACTCCGTCTTGCCCGACCCTGTTCCCGTGGCGATCACCGTGGATTTTCCCCGGGGAAAGGCCATGCGGGCGAAGGCCTTCTCCTGGTGCAGGTACGGTGGATACCCCAGGGGCACTTCGGGGAAGAACTCCCCCCTACCCCGTCCGGGGCTGAAGGGCAGCCCCAGGAAGACGAAGGGGCCCCGGAAGAGGCCGTTCTCCCTGCGGAGGAAACGGTCCAGCATTCCCCCGAAATAGGGCGACGTCACGGGGAAGGTGGTCCTGATATAGTCCTCAACGCCCCGGCGGACTTCCCGGGCGAGCATGGTGGGGATCATGACGGTCAGCTCCTCCCGAACAGGCCCCTGATGGTGTCAAGAAGGCCGGTTCCTTTCGTGCCTGTCCTCCGGGAAAAGGCGTCCCATGCCCGGCGGTAGTCTTCCTCCCGGTCGCACCTGGAAAAGGGGGCCCGGTATTCGATCGTCCGCATCCGCGGCCCGCCCGGCAGAGTGTCGTCCTCGATCTCCCGAGTGACCGTGCCTTCGCTCATGGCCTTTATCCCGTTGAACTCGTCCCGGGAAAATCCGATCCCGGGCAGGCCCTTGCTGACGGTGAATACGATCCGGCCGTGTGCGTCGTACCACGTGTCGGCCTCGTTCTGGCGAAGCACGGGGAACTGCACCCGGTAAATGGCCAGAAGCTGGTCGAGGGTCATCCCGAGGGCCAGGGCCGCCAGGACGTCGATCTCCACAAGGGCCTGCCGGCGGGAAAGGTCGGTCCGGAGGGCGCACTCCCTGCTCCACTCCGGAGAAAGCTTAGAAAAGAACTCCTGCCCCAGCCGTGGATCCGGGGAAGTCCAGGAATCCTTCCGGAAGGACTCGTCCCAGCACTCCGACCAGAGGGAGGCGTAGTGCTTCGTGAGGCAACTCAGGCTCAAAGAGCGAATAAACAGGAGTTTTTTTGTTGCCTCATTTTCGAGAAGAGGCAATGCTGTTGCCAGGCTTACGTTTGCATGCCCCTTTCCTGTGATTTTTGCCAAAAAGTCGAATGCGATTGATAGTGTCCCAGAATAAAAGACAATCATATCTTCCTGATTTTTGAAAACAACCCCAAAGCATGTATGAATATAGGCCACCTTTGGCGGAATGATCGACGGTATAAGTGTTCTTTCCGCAGAAGGTCCTGTCATTTCCCTGTTTATATACCGGAAAAACTCCGTCACCTTCCTGCCATCCCACGGTACTGTAGGAGTCCTCCGGGCATATTCCTCCCGGGAGCACGCCGGGATGTAGTTCGTCCGGGGCAGGTAATCCTCGGGCAGTGCCGCAAGGTCAAGGACATCATAATGGCCCTTTTCAGTACAAACAGCGCGAGGCGTTTTGTAGAAGGGGTTGCCCACAAAAAAGTGAGGTCCTGAAAGGACCCATTCCTCCGGGACATCGGGGAAGCGGGTCTCCCGGCGGATGGTGCCGTCGTTCTGTCGGTTGGTCTCGTGCCACATTTCGGTTGTATAGTACTCCCCTTCCAGGTCGCCGAGCCTCTTCGGCGCCTGGGCAAATTTTCGAAGGACCTCAACGAGGGGCCGGCCGTGGAGGGCAGGAAGTCTCGCCTCATCCGGAGGAGTTCCGGGTTCATCATACAAGGCAGCAAAGAGGACAAGCTCTTCCCTGGTAACACGAACGATCCTGTCCCTGTGCCCTGTAGTGTTCCAATTACTGTCGTCAGTTTTAATACCTTGAAAAACACCCGTCCCATCAGAGGAAAAACATGCATCCACAGTAGAAGCTTCATATAGATTTGCGAGATTGAAAAAAGAGGCATTTTCTTTTCGAGGACCGTAAATATTGATACTGAAACGGTTTCTATGAGCGATAGGGAAGAGCATGAAGGCGTTTTGAAACTGCAGATGATACAAAAGACGAGAATAGAGTTCCCTCCGCAGAGCCCCTCCGTTAGGGTCGTCGTAGATCCCCTCCGGGTGGATGAAGGCGGAAAATCCCCGTTCGCTTCCGATTCTCCAGGCGACGGGAAGGAAGCACTTGAACAGGTTGCTCTGCATTCCGTGAAGTTCCGGGTAGTTGCATTGGGCGTTCAGGAAGTTCTGCTGCCCCGCTGTTTCCTCGTAGGCACCGAAATACCGCTTCCGAAGGGATTCGTCCTGCAACAGTTCCTCCCTCAGCCTGGCCATCTGCGTCGCACTGAAGTTCCGGAAGACGAAGAGGGGCGACGATTCGCCCAGCACGTCCCCTTCCGTCCATTCCACCTTGATCCATGGCGGGTTCCCGAGCACAAGGTCGAAACCGCCCCGGAAGGCAAAGACGTCGGCGAAATCGGCCTCCCAGTGCAGAAAGCGGTGCTTCTCCGCAAGTTCGTCGGCGGTCCTGAGGCGGCCGTTTCCGGAGAGCAGGGTCTCCACGTTGACCATGCCGACACGGCGGACGAGCGCTTCCGCCTCCTCCTTCGCCATGGAGGGAAAGAGGGGAAGCTGGCTTTCGCCCGTCCCCGCCCTGTCGATCACCCCTCCGTGAAGCACCAGCTCCAGGTCGAAGAGCCATTCCTCCCGGGAGGGAAGCTGGTCGGCCTTTTCCAGGGGCCAGAACCAGAGGGCGCACCAGTAGTCCAGGGCCAGCTTCAGCCGACGGTACGGGCTCGACGCCCGCACACGGCGTGAGAGTATCTCCGAGGCGTACCGGAGATCCTTGTGACGGGATGTCGCCGCGGCTTTCTCGGGCGCGGGACGTCCGAAGACCGGCAGGGAATCGGTCATCTCCTCCCGAACGCGGGCCTGCTCTTCCGCACATGCGGTCCACAGGGCGTCCACGGCTTCGGAAAGGGCCTCGAGCCGTTCTATTTCACCGGGGGAAAAGGGCTTGCAGAACTCCCTCCGCCACTTCCTGACCGTGTCCGTTTCATCCGGAAGCAGCTTCTTTATGATCTTGTCGCTGTAGTCGGCCATACCCTCTGAAGGAACAAGGAAATGATAGATAAAGCCTTGCTCTCGTTTCGTGTTTTTTAAAAGAACGGGTGGCTGGTCCTTCCAGTTAGGAGCTCCCCGTACCCACTGCCGGAGAAGTTCCGCAGGATACACGGCCCTCCTGGCGCCGATGAGGGAGTTCCCGCATACGAGCTGCATTCCGAACCACGGCACGGGAGCGTTACGGTGGATGCCACCGAGCCAGAGTGAGACCTCGGCAAGCTCCACAGCGACGGGGTTGAGGTCCACGCCGAAGATGCCCCGGGAAGCGAGGTACATCCTGACCCGCTGTTTTTCGTAGGTGTATTCGTCCAGAGGAACGTCTTTCCCTGTCTCCCGCTGTTTCCGCTGCAGATAGGCGTCTGCGAGCTGGTCGGCCGCCTCGTTGAGGAAGGCGGCGCTGCCCATGGCAGGCTCGCAGATGGTGATTTCAAGCAGCTCGTCCGCCTTTTTCCCTTCCAGAAGCTCCTTGAGGGCATACTTGACAAGGCATTTGACGAGGGGCTCCGGCGTGTAGTACGAGGCGCTCTTCTGGCGCTCCCTTCCCGCGAGCCGGTAGATGAAGGTTCCCTTCGACCAGCACTTCAGTTTCCCTTCCCCGTCCTTCACCCGCTCCCCGTCCGAGTATTCCCCGAGACGCGAGCGGGGAACGAAGTAGGCCACGTCCAGCTCATCGGCGTTTTCACCCTCCCTGCGGACCTCGAAGAGATCCTCCCTCGCGAAGAACCCCGTGTAGGAGAGAAGACCTTCGTACACGGCCCCAAGCTGGCCTATCCCGAGCCTGGCGTAGGAGACCCTTCCGGCGCTTCTTCCGTTTCCGGGCCGGGAGAGGGAGAGAAGGCGGATCACCTTCTGGAGCGGCCCGTTCCGGAACCGGACCTTTTCGAGAAGGGGCGTCCTCTCCGGGTCGAACAGGTGGGAGGGCAGGGGCCTCATGCGGAAGGTCTCTCCCTGCCCGGGAACTTCGTCGGTGAGGTCCAGGAAGCCGCTTTCCGCCCCGGCGCTTTTGGGGTACCCGCTGAAGACGATGGCGAACAGCCTGCGCAGGGAAGTGTCGAAGTAGGTGCCGCTGAAGGCCTCTTCGCTGTCGAGGTGCGTGTTCTCCATTTCCCTGAGGCTTTCGAGGCTGTAGGCGGTACGGTAGGCTTCGGAGGTCATGGGGGCGTATCCCAGTTCCGGGCGGGATTCCACGTAAAAGAGGAAGAGGAGCCGGTAGAGATACCGGAGGCATTCCAGAGAAAGCTGGGCGGCGTCGAGGTCCCCTTCCCCGAAGAGGGCGGTCTTCCTGCGGGTGCGGATATCGTAGACGGCCTCGTTTCCGAGGATCTCCACGGCCTCACGGAGGGCGTACCGCAGGTCGTCCGACACGTTGGACGCATGCCGCCTCGATTCCGCCTCCATCCTGTCGAGGAGGGCGTCGCCTTCGGGAGGGCAGAGGCTCTCGCGGTGCAAAAGTACGGAAAGGGCCTGGAGGGTGGACGTTTCCCTGCGTGAGAAGATTTCGTCCAGGTGGAACCGGAGGGCCCGTTTCTCCCTCCACTTTTCCCTGTCCAGAAGGACCGCCTGGCTCCCTCCCGCCAGGATGAGCCACCGGGGCGGTTCGTTCCGCGCGAAGATATGGCGGGATACGAGTTCCTCGAAGGAGAGGCGGGGATGAAAGGCGGGGCGCTCATTTCCGGATTCCGGGAACTGCTCTTCCGAGAGGGTTGCCGAGAGGATGTCGAAGTCCTGCTCATCGGCGGCGCAGACATCGATGCACCAGAGAAGGGGCTCTCCCGACGGACGGAGAACTTCCGCCAGCACGGGGACGGTGGTCCTGTCGTTGAGTTCCCGTATCCGGAGCCCGGGGACGTAGCCGAGGGCCGAGAGGAACGCCTCTAGAAAACGCCGCTGTGCCTCCACCCGCTCTTTCTCTTCCCTCATGCGGGACATCCTGTTCCTCAGGTCGAAGAAGCCCCCCGACAGGGAGGCAAGTCGGGACCACGGTGTCTTCCATTCGGTCTCCGCTTCCCTTTTCTTCCATTCCGCGATGGTTCCCCGCATGTCGCCTTCTATGAGGGCGGCAAGGTAATGGCCGGTGAAGAACTCGTTTTCGCTGAGTATCCCGGTGAGGTCGGCAGCCATGTCAGTCAGCCCCCTTCAGGACGGCAAGGATCTGGATATAGGGCTCCGGCTCGGTGGTAAGGGTGTCCTCCACCCATTTGAGGTACTGGTCGAACAGGGAGTCGATCCGCCGGGTTTCCGTTTTCTTTCGTCCCTGGACGATCGCCTCAGGGCGGCCGGTGCCCTCGAGGGAACGCTCCAGTTTTTCGTGGTGGCGTCCCCGGAGCCTTTCGAGGTTTTCTTTCTCCCGGGCCAGGCGGGGCGAGATCTTTTTGCGGAATTCCTCCCTGCGGGCCAGCATCCACTCGGTCCCAGCAAGGACAGCGTCATGAAGGAGCTTCCGGAGTTCATCGGGAGAGCCGGCTGCGCCGGGGTTCGACAGGGTCTTCTTCCTCAGGCCGGTGCGCTCGAGAAGATCTTCGAGTTCTTCCACCCGGACGATCTTCCTGCCGGAAAAGACCACGCCGAACCACCGGTGGATCAGGGGATGCCCCTTCCTGTTGGGGATCAGGCCGGAGAGGAGATATACCGTCTCGCCCCGGGGCAGGATCTCCGGAAGGGCAATGACCGGAGCCTCATGCCTGGAGAAGGACGTGAGCACCTTGTCGTTCACCCATTCCACGGCCGGATGGAGCGGCCACAGGTAGTGGACCGAAGGCCATGCTTCTTCCGACACCCGGCTTCGGATTATTTCCCGTTCCATTTCCTCCGGCGAGAGGGTCAGGCGAAAGAGGCCGTTTTCCGGCCATATTTCCCGGGGCAGACGCCGGAACCGGCGCTTCAGTTCCTCCGGCGCGACGAATTCGAGGGTTCCTTTGTCCCGATTGATTTCCCTCTGTATCTGCGACCGAGAGGCAAGATGGTTCAGGGCGGCCTCGAGATACTCAAGGTCGTCCCGGTAGAGTGATGGGCTCTCCGCCACCGGCGGGTCGTCTCCGGCCTCTTCCCGGGTTTCTTCCGACTGGGCGAGCTTCATGAATTCCTCGAACCAGTTCTCCTCCCCCAGCATCTCCTTCTCGGCTTCTTCGGCGGACCTGCCTGACTGCATCATCCCCGCCGTCCAGCGCTCCTCTTCCTCTTCGCTGTACAGGCCGAGGAAGACCGAGGGGTCGCCGATATTTCTGACGGCTTCTTCGTCTTTCCGAATGAGAAGCTCGAGAATCCTGAGGTCGCCCCGGATGCGCCCGTTCTCTGATTTGGTCACGAGATAGGCTATGAGGGGCGTCTTTGTCTGGCCGTACCTGTCGATCCGTCCGTTTCTCTGCTGGAAGGTCATCAGGGACCAGGGGATGTCGAAATGGACGAGACGGTGGCAGAGGTAGTGGAGGTTGATGCCCTCCGATGCCACGTCGCTTGCGAGGAGCAGGCGGACGGGGGCGCTTTCCTTGCCGAAGTCTTCCACCAGCCGCTGCTGCTCGGTGTCGGACATTCCTCCGTGAAGCACGGCCACGGCGTTTTCGGGAAGACCGAGATCGTCCAGGAGGTTCCTTTTCAGCCAGTGAAGGGTTTCCAGCCGTTCGGAGAAGATCACGCACCTGTCGCCGGGGTCGCTGCCGTTCCAGGCCAGTTCCGGGTGATTGCGGAGAGTCGCGAGCAGGGTGCGGTATCTTCCGAGATGCTCGGGGTAAATAGCCGCTACCTTTTCCTCAAGCGCGGCGAGGGCACCGATATCGGCGGCTGACTCCGGCCCGCCTTCCTTCCTGAGCTTCTGCAGGCGCTTCCTGAGGGTCTGAAGGCAGGCGGCGGGGCTTGAGAAGAGTGCCTTTTCGAGGACGATGCGGAAGAGCAGGTCACCGGTGCTCCGGTCTGCCTTCCGGCTGAGCTCCAGGCCGGCAAGGCGTGAGAAGGCCTCCTCTTCTTCCCGTGAAGCCGCGCACTCAAGGGTGAGAATTTTTCTGTCCCTGAACGCCCCGGCCGCCTGGTTCTGTATGTCCTTTTTGAAGCGCCTGATAAACAGGCCCTTTATATCCTCAGGGCCGTAATCTGAAGGATCCGCTATGGCCGTAGGATCGAGCATGTTCATGATGGAGGCGAAACTTCTCGCCTTTCCGTCGTGAGGGGTGGCCGAGAGAAGGACGAGGGTGTCGGACCGTTCGGAGAGAAGGCGGGCAAGCCTGGCCCTCTGGGATATGCCACCTCCCCTTTCGGCCACGTTGTGGGCTTCATCGATGATGATGATGTCCCACCAGGCCTTTTCGAGGAATGTCCGGTACTGCACGTCCTGCTTGAGGGTGTCCACCGAGATGATGGTCCTGTCGTAATGGTGGAAGGGGTTCATGCCTGCGGGAAGGCGGGAGTAGACCCTTTGGATCCCCACGGAGTCGAGGCGGACCAGGGGAATCGTAAACCGGCTCCAGAACTCTTTCTGAAACTGGGTCATCATGCTCTTGACCGTAACGACGAGGATCCGCCGTCCCCTCCCCCTGCGGATCAGTTCGGATACCAGTATCCCCGCCTCGAGGGTCTTTCCGAGGCCGACGGCATCGGCGATGAGAATGCGATGGCGGGTCTGCCCGAGGGCGCGGGCCGTGGGATGAAGCTGGTAAGGAGCCGGGTTCATGGCCCCCCGGTGGCCTACGTGGATCCGTTCGTCCGTGGGCGGGGTCCTGCGCAGGAGGCTTTCAAGGAAAAGGAGGGACGACCTGAATGCCGGGGACCGGTCAGGGACAAGCTCGGTGTCTTCCGGGCGGAGGATCCTGATGTCCTCCAGGTCTGAAAGGAAGATGGCAC
>Ga0334895_1002339_pt1 | contig 16400 bp, 14 predicted proteins | sample GraSluR3_MG_7_FD_207229 | JGI IMG/M metagenome (GOLD analysis project Ga0334895, IMG submission 207229) | Sludge microbial communities from methane-producing bioreactor in Wageningen University, Netherlands - Granular Sludge_31_05-R3 | ecosystem: Engineered > Bioreactor > Anaerobic >... | reverse complement strand
GTTCCCCAGGCCTTCTCCTTTGCTGGCATTCCTTGACAACCCCGCAAGATCGACGAACTCGACTGTCGCAGGCGTTTCTTTCCTGGGTTCGAATATGGTTACCAGGTCATCGAAACGGTTGTCGGGCACATTAACCATTGCCCTGTTCGGATCGGTCTTTCCGCTTGCATACGGTTTGACCTCTGCTCCCGCCCTGGTGACTACATTGAAAACAGTACTTTTTCCGCTGAGCGGAAGTCCGATGATTCCACATTTGAGCATTATGCTCCCTCCTTCGTTAGGGAGTGTTTTTTCCAACAAGCATTATACCTGTTTCAAGAGAAAAAGAGAAAATAACCGATCTTGAATAACCAACGAAACTTTCTGGTATGATTAATGGAAATTTTCACCCACATCTGGAAACTGAGAGGGGGAACAGTTTATGAAGTGTTTTTTTTCCGTTTTGTTTGCGAGCGTTGCTTTTCTTCTGGTTTTGCCGGTTCAGGCTCCGGGATCGGCCCCTGGTGCACCAAGGATTTTGAGGACCGATATCTACCCCGGCAGCGCGAAAATAACATTCTCGGTTCCCTTTGAACAAGGTTTGAGTTTTGAGCTTCCGGGCACCTTTGATGCTGAATCGATCCGCCCCCTTCCTTCTGATGGACAGTCTGTCCACTCATTCGAAGCCCTGGAATTTCCCCGTCCCGGATGGATCCCGCTCTCTCTCAGGGAAGCTGATAAAACGATCAGGGAAAAGGAACGTGCCCTTGCTGTCCTGGAGGGGAAAACAGCAGCCGTGAAGCAATCCATTCAGATACTCTCGGGCCCTCTTCCAAAAGATCTGAAGGGGGAAGAAATTCCGGCTTACGTGGAAGCGACCCGCTCGGTACGGGAAAAACTTGAATCAGATCTGATAACCCTTACCGAATCCATGGATAAAATGAAAAAAGAAATCGAAGCTCTTCAGGAAGATTTTGCTGTAAAAATGCCCAGAAACTCAGACCTTGGAGTTTCTGTAAAGGCCCGGGTGACCGGCAAGGGGGAACTTCTTGTCGAAGCCTGGACTTCATATGTCGACTGGACGCCGTTCTACCGTATGGATCTTGACAGCGATTCGGGAACTATTTCTGCCTCCCTCATCTCAAAGGCAAGGCAGCATACAGGAGTACCTCTCGATGGAGATCTGTATTTTCATACCGTCATGCCTTCCAGAGAAGTAAGCATGCCCAAGCTTCGCCCCCTGGTGGCGGATTTTGAGCGAAAAGCAGTGAAAGGCTACGAAGCTCTGGAAGAAGCCGCAATAATGATGGAAAGGCCTGCCTTCAGAATGGCATCTGCTCCTGAGGCTCCCGCACCGGTAATTATCGAGACAATGACCGACATGACAGCCCATGCTCAGGGACTTCTCGAAGGGAATAACACATGGTCGGAGTTCGGACTGGGCGAATTTTCCATGAAGGCCGAGTCGGCCATAGTGTCAATTCCACTATTTTCAGACGAAGCATGGATAACGGCGGAGGCAAAAGAAATACCCCAGCCCATTCTCCCGGGAACGGCCGAGCTTTCTACGGACGGGCAACTCTCCGCAAAAGTACACCTTTCGGAGCAGGGGGCAGGTACTGACCTGTCTCTTGCTTTCGGTAAACTGCCTCTTGTGAAGGCAAAAAGAGAGAAAATCGTCTCAAAGACAGGAAGCACCTGGACTGGCAAAGGCCGGCTGGAAGACGGATATACAATTGAGATCGTCAACGGTACGAAGAAAAAAATCACCGTCCTCCTTAAAGACAGGATTCCTCTCTCAGCCCAGGAAAAAATCTCAGTTGAAACAATCAGTATCGAACCGGAAGTTGAGGAACAGGACAAAGAAAACATACTCACCTGGAAATTCGCTCTTGAGCCGGGTGAGAAAAAGAACGTGAAGGTGCTGTACAGACTCGGTTATCCCGCTGATGAAACAATACGCATGCGTTAGCTGTTTTCCCGCCGGGAAACATTGCGTACAGAAGTAATCTGAAGAGGCAGGGTTTACGATCTCCTGCCTCTTATACATGTTCCATCCGTTATTCTTACCGCAACCACATTTTTTAAGATTTTCTCTATCAACAGGAGGCGAAACGCTTCAATGAAAAAAATATGGAAATGCTGTCTCTGTTTTCTTGTCTTGCCTGTACTTATCGTTGCTTTTTCTCCGTCGGGAGCGTCTGCATCAGCTGTTAGCAATATGTCTCTTGAAGAAAAAGTCGGACAGATCATGATGTGCTTCTTCGAGGGATCCTCCCTCTCCCCCCATCTTGAAAGAGTGATCACTGAGATGAAGGCGGGAGGAGTCATCCTTTACTCAAGCAGGGGAAACATCCGTACCACTGAACAGGTAGCGGAACTCGTTGAGAAAATTCAAAAAAAAGCCGCCATGGCAAATTCATGGCCTCTTTTTATCGCAGTCGACCAGGAAGGAGGTATGGTAAACCGGATAAACGAAGGAACAACCCTTTTCCCCGGCAACATGGCGCTTGGTGCTTCAGGCGACGAAAGGCTGGCAGCCAGGGTCGCGGGCATAATGGCAGAAGAGCTTTCGGCAATGGGCATAAATGTAAATTTCGCCCCTGTTGTGGATGTGAACAACGATCCACACAATCCCATCATAGGCGTCCGTTCGTTCGGATCCTCCCCTGAACTCGTCTCCAGGCTGGGCAGAGCCATGATTTCAGGCTTCCTCGAAAAGGGGGTTCTCCCTTGCGCAAAGCATTTCCCTGGTCACGGTAATACGGGCATTGATTCCCACACGGGGCTTCCGGTGATCAGTTCCTCCATGCAAGACCTCAATGCTACAGAGTTGCCTCCGTTCCGGGCAGCAATAGAAGCAGGCGTACCGATGATCATGACTGCACATGTCCTGGTCCCGGCACTCGACCTTGAGAGACCGGGCACGCTTTCCCCAAACATCCTTGGAATGCTCAGGAATGAAATGGGATTTTCCGGTATCATCGTTACTGACTCCATGGGAATGGGAGCGCTTGAAAAGGGTTGGGGAATGATCCGGGCAGCAATAGAAGCCTTCAATGCGGGGGCTGATATTCTCCTATTCGGAGCAGACAGGGGACACCTTGAAGATGAACATCCCATGGTTTTTAAAGCTATACTGGAAGCGTGCAGAAGCGGAGTTATTTCCGAAACCCGCCTCGACGAATCGGTGGAGAGAATTCTGAAAGCGAAAGCCCGTCTGGGACTCTCCCTCCACAAGAGGCCATCCGGTACAACAGCACCCCGAAAATCAGCAAGAAAAGAACTGACGGCTGCCGAGGCAGCGTCAAAAAGCATAACGCTTGTTCGAAACTGGAGCAAGGCAACCGCACAGCTCAGATCGGGGAAGAAAACTCTGCTGATCTGGCCCGGGGAAAAAATCGCCGCCGGGAAACAGCTGGCCTCATTATGCAGTAATTTTTCTGTCGTTTCAGTTCCGGAAAAACCACGAAAGGAAGATATTCAGGCAGTTCTTGAAAAAGCCGGCAGTGCTTCGGTTATTTTTGCGGGGGAATATGACAGCTGGAAAAATCCTGACTGGATGAAACTTCTGAAAACCCTCGGAGAGAGTCGCCTCTTTCTTCTCTCCGCAAGAAGCCCGTACGCGCTTTCTTCGCTTCCTTCCACAGGAGGCTCCCTGGTGCTTTACAGCGATATACCTTCAGTTATAACTTCTGCAGCCGCCATTTTGAACGGAACGACGCTTCCACTGGGAAAACTCCCTGTCGACCTGCCCGGTATCCACTCTGCAGGTTGGGGTCTCGAAAAAATAGACTAAAGGACTCAAACGGCAAGAGAAAGCTTTTTACCGCAGGGAAGAGAGGATATCTGTGAAGACGGGCTGCCGGATTCCGTGAGGAACCAGCATCCGTCTTCACCTTTATTCCATAAGCTGCTGCATTCGGCGTGGCCGGCAATTACGGGGCTTTCACAATACCAGTTTCCGCAGCTGTCTTTCATCCAGGACATTTTTCTTCCTCCCTCATATCTGAACTTATGTTTATTCTATGAGGTATTTATAACATCCCGAACTTATAATGTCAACAGGCGTTGAATATATATTCTCGTATGAACCATTGTTCATTTATAGATTTTTCACATAGGGCTCCCGCTCTCCTCCGGGCCTCCTCATGCCCGGCACAAGCCAGGTCGTTTCAGGGCCGGCACCATTTCCATGAAGGGTCCGTATCAATACTCTTCCCGCTGCAATTCCCAGTTCAAAGGCGGGCCATTCCATGGAATACAATGTTTCTGGAACTCTTCCATCCGGAAGAGTGCAGACGCAACCCCTCTCCGGCGGGAGCCCGTTCCAGAGTATTCCGTCAAGTACCGGAAATTCATTTCCTTCAGGCACTTCTCCACCGGGGATAAGGTCAGAAAGAAAGGGAAAACACGGGGAGTTTCCCGAATAGTATCGAAGCGGGCGTCCTCCAGAGATTTCCTCGAGTCTTTCCACAGTCTTTTCAGGGGAAACGAAGACAGCAGGAATCCCGGAAATCGAGAAACCTGCCGTCACAACAGGTGATGTGATTTTTTCCAGAACCGGAAGAAATTTTTCTTTTGTCCCGCCGGCGCAAAGGATACAATCCACCCTCCGGGCCTCAAGGCCGGCAAATATTTCGCCGAAAGGAATTCCCGGCAGTTTGAGAAGAATATCAAGTCCTGACCGGATCAAAACCCTGTTCAGTCCGCTGAAAAAAAGCTTCGAAAACCAGGGGTTCAGTTCCCCAATCACTATTGCGGCAATTCCTGTTTTGCCCCGGGATAGCCCGCTTGCAGCAAGATCCAGCCTGTAGCCCAGTTCTTTCGCGGTTTTCCATACTTTTTCCCTGGTCGCGGCAGAGATCCTGGGATCACCCCTCAGGGCACGGCTGACCGTCGCCTTGTTGACTCCCGCACTTCTGGCTACATCCTCCATTGTTGATCGTGACAAGACGCGGTCCCCTCCTAGGTATCGAAACAGGTTCCTCCTATGAATTCCCGTATTATCGAGTTGTTGGGTATATTCTCAGTCGGCAGCATCGGAATGAAGCGCAGCATAGAGAGAAGCCGCTGTGCGTCTCCGTAGACAGGCGAACATTCGGGAACGGTATGTAAAATCGGGTCAGCGTAGGCCCTCAGGGCCGAAAGTTCGTAGGGCAGGGATGAATTGAACATGATATCCGCACGTTTCTGGTACGGAAAAACATATTTCATGGCTCCCTTTATGACCTTCGGCCAGATGGTGAGGGTCGACTCGGGGGAATGCCCGCGGGTCCTGGCGTCCCTGACAAGACGGCGGAGAAGCCGGTTGTCAGTGGTACTGGTACGGTTGTGGTCATCGAGGTAGACCCCGGTGAGGGGAGATACAAATATTCCGTACCGCTCCTCCTTGGGGATGACGTCCGTTATCCTGTCGTTCAGACCGTGGATCCCTTCCATGATCAGGATATCTCCAGGTTGTAACTTAACCTTTTTTCCCGGGAATTTTTTCCCCTCTATAAAGTCAAACTGGGGAATGACCACCTCTTCTCCCGCGAGGAGTCTGCCAAGATGGCCGCTCAGCATATCGAGTTCAAGAGCTTCAATGACTTCAAAATCATAGTTCCCTTCCTCGTCCCTTGGAGTGTTTTCCCTGTCAACGAAATAATTGTCCATGGCGAGGGTCATGGGGTTCTTGCCGCACACCTGGAGCTGGATTTTAAGTCTCTCCGAGAGAGTTGTCTTTCCCGATCCTGAAGGGCCTGAAATTGCGACCACCTTCACATTCGGCCGCGAGGCTATTTCTTCGGCGATTTTCCCGAGATTCAGCGCATGAAAAGCCTCGGATATGAGGATGACCTCAAGTCCTTTTCCCTCCGCTATCTTCTGGTGAAGGCTGTCCATTGTCCTCAGGCCGAGGACCTCGAGCCAACGGGCGTAGTCAAGGAATACGCCGGATAGGTTTTTGGAGGCCCGGAAGGGGGGCAGCGCAGACGGATAGTTGATTGTAGGGAACTGAAGCACCATGCCCGGGCCAAGAGGTTTGAGGTCGAAGAGTTTCAGGTACCCTGTGGAAGGGGCAAGGGGTGCATAATAATACCCGTAGAGATCAGCACACCTGTATAGTTCCACAGGATCGACTCCGGCCCACTTGAAGAGCCTTGCCACTTCTCCGCTCCCCTGCCGCTCAAAGATTGCGCGCGCCTTGTCGAGCGAGACAACCTTGCGGATGAAGGGAAGGTCGCGTGAAACCAGGTCTGCCATCATGCTGCGTATCGCTTCGATGTCGTCCTGAGAGAGGTGTCCTTCGGGATCCTCCCAGTAATACCCCTCGCTTATGGAATGACGGAGGACAATATTTCTTCCGAGTGCCCTCCGGCACGCGAGGACAAGAAGGAAGCTCAGGGACCGCCGGTACACTTCCATTCCTTCAAAAGACGATGTGTCGATAAATTCCACATTTGTATTGTCCTCTATAACCCAGTCAAGAGAGCGAAGGTAATTATTCACCCTCCATGCGACGACCGTATCGCATCCGTCCGGTCTGCTTTCGGCAAGAACCGACTTTCCTGTTATGGGTACATCGCTCGAAAAAACCGGGCCGTTTTTAACATAAACTGTAAATGTCAATGGTAATCCTCCTCTCCGGGGAAAAACAGGGTTGCCTCTCTGACTAAAGTGGACTATGCTGTATATTATCATATCTGCCAATAGGGAATACTGAGGTGATGCTCATGGAGACGGTGAAAGCGAAAACTAAGATTTACGATCAGGTTGTTGAGAAGGTCAAGAAGATGATAGCCTCCGGAGAACTGCCCCAGGGGTCAGCGCTTCCGGCAGAACGCCAGCTCATTGAGGACCTGAATGTGAGCAGGAGCTCGCTGCGGGAAGGCTTTCGAATTCTCGAGATGATGGGTTTTATCGAGAGTATTCCCGGAAAAGGACGATTTGTGAGGAAATCCAGGGGTGAAGGCAGCCAGTCAGGGCGTGTTCCCCTTCAGGATGAAGCCATCCTCGAGCTAGTTGAGGCACGGCTCGTTCTCGAACCCGCTATCGCGGTTGAGGCTGCAAAACACGCTTCTCCTTCCGATCTTACACGAATACGGAGAATACTGACAAAAACTGGAAAAGACGTTGAATCTCTTGAACACCGTGCACAGTGTGATTACGATTTCCATCTTGTCCTTGCCGAATCAACGCATAATTTCATCTTCGTCAATATAGTCAAAATGACCTTCAACCTTATTATGGCTACGCACGAACGGATATATACTCTTCTTGACGATAAGGAAATCTTTCTTCGGGAACATGAGGAAGTGTACGATGCCATCGTCGTCCGTGACCTTGAACGGGCTGCCCGGCTGATGAAAGCCCACGTTCAGCGCGTCTACAAGACGCTCCAGAACGGGATAGCTCTCGAAGAGGTATACGGGGAAGAAAGCTGACTCCCTTCCCCGGCAGAAGCATCAGACCCTCCAGTCGAAATTCGGCAATCCTTCAGCCAGAATGCGTTTCTTCAGGTCTGAAGAGATCGATTCCAGTTCCGCGGAAGTCTGTCCCTCACACCTCGTGACGATCACCGGCTGGGTGTTCGATGCCCGTACGAGCCCCCATCCTCCCGCATACAGGATCCGTACGCCGTCAACGGTGATGGCTTCATGATCGGCAATAGCCTTATCCCTAATCCTTTCTACCACATCAAACTTCTCTTCATCGGGACAGTCGATCCTGATTTCGTCGGTACTTTGGTAGACAGGAACATGGGCAAGCAGTCCTGACAGAGAAACGTCAGTATTTGAAAGGATCCGAAAGAGCCGCGCCGCCGCATAGAAAGAATCATCAAAGCCAAAGTATTCGTCGGCGAAAAAGAAATGACCCGAGAGTTCTCCCGCAAAGACCGCCCCTATCTCCTTCATCTTCGCCTTGATGAGTGAATGCCCTGATTTCCAAAAAAGAGGCTTGCCGCCAAGCCTGTTTATCTCGTCCACCAGCGACTGGGAGCACTTTACCTCCACGATGGCCTCGGCACCGGGGTGTTTCGGCAATATTTCACCCCAGAAAAGAGCCATGAGGATATCCCCCCAGATGATCTCTCCCCGTTCATCCACAACTCCGAGCCTGTCAGCGTCACCGTCGAAGGCAATTCCAACATCCGCTTTCCTGGTTTTGACCTCCTGAATAAGCGAAAGCAGGTTTTCCCTCTTTTGTGGATCGGGGTGATGATTCGGAAATCTTCCGTCAGGTTCCTCGTTGAGCATGAAAACTTCGCATCCGAGTGCTTCCAGTAGAGGACTAACAAGAATTCCTGCCGTTCCGTTTCCTGTGTCAGCGACGACTTTCAGCCTTCGCGGCCCGAGGGTGATTTTCGAAATCAGCATATCTTTATATTCTTCACGGATCGTCCCGTATTCCAACGTCCCCATCGGATTTCCGGGGACCATATCATCTTCGGTGATCATGCGGTAAAGCTGTCGTATGTCCTCCCCGTATATTGTCGCCGTACCGCAGGAGAGCTTCAGGCCGTTCATATCTGAAGGATTATGGCTTCCGGTAACCATGACCCCTCCGTCAAGACCGAACCTGTGTATGCTCCAGTACAGCATGGGGGTCGTAACCGTGCCGAGCAGCAACACGTCAATTCCTGCCCATGTCAGCCCTTCCACGAGGGCTTTTTCTATCCTTTCTGTTGATAGTCGGATATCTCCTCCTATGGAGACCCGGGTTGCCCCCTTCCTCGCAAGCCAGGTCCCGAAAGCTTTCCCGATAGAGACAACGACAGGGTCGGCGAGGTCGGTGTCCGCGATGCCTCGAATGTCATATTCCCGAAAAATAGTGGACGGTATATACATCATCGATCCTCCTTTTTGCATTGTTCCTGTTGTGTGCAGCGAAGCGAGGCTGTATTATTGAGCAAGTCGATTAGATGGGTCCATCTCCAGCCCGCTGTTCAGTCTCCCAAAACAGGCCGGCCCAAAAGAAAAGGAGCTTTCTTTATGAACGAAATTTCTATTATCACCCCGATAGCGGCTGTCATTTTTTTCGGATGGTTCTTTACCTCAAGAGGGATCATACCCCAAGAGACGTTCAGGCATAACAACAAGATTCTCTACTGGCTGTCAATACCGGCTCTTCTTCTTCGTCTTACAGCGAGAGCCGACCTGACAGCCCCCGGCAACATTCATCTCGTCCTCGCAGTCCATGCAGCATATATTATCATGCCCCTGCTGGCATGGGCAGCGGGCAGAATGGCCGGAGAAGAAAAAAACAGGCTCGCTATCTCGGCCCTTGTGTCAATTCGCTCCAACCAGGTTTTCATGGGAATTCCAGCAATATCTATCGCTCTTGGACCGGCCGGACTCGAAAGCCTTTCGCTCTATTTTGCTGTAAGCCTGGTCGGGTATCACATGATCTCGATCACCAGCTCGCAGATGGTGCTCTCAGGAGGGATTACCCTACGGTCACTGGCAAAGACAGCAAAAAAACTTGCAGTCAACCCGATGGTCCTCGCCTGCTTTCTGGGTATCGGCTTCTCGGCCGCAGGCATCCATGTATTTCCCCGCGCCCTCGACGTGACATTGAAGGTGCTCGGCGATATCGGAACCGGCATGGCGCTGCTGGCCGTGGGAGCCGGGCTGGATTTTCGGTCAGCCCCTGCCGTGTTGCGCAAAACATGGAGGGACAGTTTCATTAAGCTCATTGTGCAGCCTGCCCTCGTATGGGCATGTCTTCTTCTCTGGCCGGTCGGGAATCTCATGGTTCAGGTCGTGGTATTTGTATGCGCCATGCCCGTGGCTGTAAATTCACTTGTTGTTGCCCAGGGGATGGGAATGGATGACCAGTATGCAAGCGAACTGATTGCCGTTACTACCCTGTTTTCCGCGATTACGCTGCCCGTATGGATACGGGTGCTTGGAATCTAATAGAGGTTTCAGGAATTCTTTTTCCAGACCAATCTGCCGCGGGTCACAACAGGCGAAATATGTCCTTCCTTTCGAAGCCATGAAAGGTGTGCAGAAATTGCCGCGGAGTTCAGGAGATACTCGCTGACCGACATTGAAAGAGAGAATCGGTCTGCAAGCGCCTGTACAATATCATCCCTGCCGGACGGGCGGGAACAGCACTCGAGTACGGCTTCGCTTACCCGTAAAAGCCCTTTTCTGTTTGCATTGGCAAGAGGCACGATATCCTGCACTGCGGGGGCGTGACTGGGAACAAACCACGCTGCGTTTACCTTTTCAAGAAAGGAAAGTGTTTCAAGTGCTGAGCCTACATCGAGGACAAACATGATGGCGTACTTTTCAATAATTTGTTCAGAAAACACGGAGTCAGCGATAAAAAAAACGTCATCAGGAGTACGGACTCCTATCATATCCAAGTAATGACCAGGCAGAGGAACCGCTTCAAGCCCCGATTCATCGATGATACCTTTATTTGGTATCACCTTGTCAATGGTTGAAGGCTTCGCCTGGAGAAATTTATTGCACAGCTCTGCAAAAGGAAAGGCGGACCATAGCAGGAGGGGTTCGAGAAACGTCTCCTCTATGATAATGGCTTCGAGTTTTGTTGCCGCAACTGAACATCCTGTCCTTTTTTTCAGAAAACGGTTTCCTCCGCAATGATCCGCATGTGAATGAGTGGTGATGATCCGTTGCAGGGGCACACCGAGCTCTTCAACAAAACGGGCTATTTTTCTGCCCGCTTCATCGTCGATACCGCTGTCCACCATCCAGAATCCGTTTTTTGTCTGAAACAACCCCACGTTCACTCTACCCGGTATATATCCGGTGGATCCGGACAGGTATACGCTCTCCATAGACACATCCCCCTTCATTTTTATTTTTGCTCAAAAGCAGAAAATGTGCAACACGCTCTTGCGCTGTCCGTACCACGTGATATACTTATAATATTAATGGTACGGACCATTCAGTTGCTTTTGTTTGAATTTTGAAGAAAAGGGAGATGTATCATGGAAAAAAATGTCTACGACATGAAAATATCCAAGGCAAAAAAACACGAGGATTCTACAGAGAGCTTCAACAATCTTATGGCCGACCTGAATCACGACACCTATAAATCCCGATATGACCAGTAAAAGAAACCGCCCCTGAAGGGCGGTTTCTTCTTTGAAGTTGCCTCCGGCTGCGCTATAATGAGTCAGTTTCAACAGGAGGTGACCGGTTTGGAAATAAGCGTTGAGGGGAATACTTCGGATTCCTCGGTTTCCCACCAGTCTGCTATTGATGTAAAAGGTCTTTATAAATCATTCGGCAGGCTTTCAGTTCTTGAAGATATATCCCTTTCTGTAAAAGAAGGCGAAGTTGTTTCAGTTATCGGTCCAAGCGGCTCAGGCAAGAGCACACTGGCGAGATGCATCTGCAGGCTTGAGAGAATTGACAGCGGAGAGATATATCTTTACGGCCAGCGTACCGACGGTCAAAAGCATTCAAACAGTGATATTGCACGGCTGGTCGGTATGATTTTCCAGCAGTTCAACCTTTTTCCCCATCTTTCAGTTCTGGACAATCTCACATTGAGCCCGATGCGAATTCTCGGACTTTCCAGGGAAGAGGCGCAGGAAAATGCCATGGCTCTCCTTAAACGTGTCGGTCTCGAAGAGAAGCAAAACGCCCGTCCTAACCAACTGTCAGGAGGACAATGCCAGAGGGTCGCCATTGCGAGGGCCCTTGCCATGAGCCCGAAAATAATGCTTTTTGACGAACCAACCAGCGCGCTGGACCCGGAACTGGTGGGTGAAGTGCTTGAAGTAATAGCAGGTCTTGTCGATTCGGGGATGACCATGATGATCATCACCCATGAAATGATGTTTGCAAAAGAGGTTTCCGACAGGGTTCTTTTCATGGCGGACGGTAACATAGTCGAACAGGGACATCCCAAAAAAATATTTACGTCTCCCGAAGTCCCCAGGACGCAGATTTTCCTTCAGAGGCTACTCGCCCATTTCGGAAAAGAACTGACAGAAGGAGAGAAAAGGGGGGAATGTTCTCATGGAGCTTGATTTTACCGCGATAGCTCCATACCTTCATATGCTGCTGACAGGTGCGAAGATAACAGTCCAGGCTTCTGTGCTGTCAGTTCTCTTCGGGTCGTTCCTGGGAATAATCGTGGGTGCATTGCGGGTCGTTCCAATAGCGCCGGTACGTTCCATTGCCGCCGGATACATTTATATTATCCGGGGGACACCCCTGCTGATCCAGCTCTTCCTTATCTATTTCGGGCTGCCTTCCCTCGGGCTCAATCTTCCGGCGTTCATCGCCGGAATCATCGGGCTTTCGATCAACTCTTCAGGATATGTGGGAGAAATAGTTAGGGGAGGCATCGAGGCCGTTCCCAAAGGACAATGGGAGGCTTCCAAAGTGCTCGGGCTTTCGTACTTGAAGACCATGCGGTTTATAATTCTTCCCCAGGCGATACGGAACATGCTTCCCGCAATAGGAAACGAGTTCGTGACCCTTATCAAGGAATCATCTCTTCTTTCAACACTGGCTATTACGGAATTGACAATGGTCGGGCAGCAGGTCAGAAGTGTGACATACGCTTCTTTCGAGACCTTTATCGTTGTAGGAATTATCTACCTGGTGTTGACCAGTGTTACGAGCCTCTTCCTGCGGTTCATCGAAAGAAAGTGGAACGTCAGCTGAAGAAACTAAAAAAAGGCCGGAGAGCGGACTGATTCGCCTCTCCGGCCTTTTTTTATCAACCGTTCCTTCCGGTTACTGCAGCCCGGTCACTGTACCTGGATCTATCATTTTCCGCGGCAATGCCATCCAGAAACCCCCAGGATGCCATAACGATCTCCCTGATAGAGAGCTTGCGCCGCTCCCTCATTTCGTTCCAGAGCACAATTGGAAGGAACATCCATATCCTGAAAGCTGATTCAGGCCCTTCACCTCCGAAATCCGACAGGATGAGGTATCCTGATTTGCTGTAAAGAACAACCGGCCTTGATGACTGGGAGTTCATCCTCTGCAGGTCATCCAGGGAAAAAGCGAGGCCTTCCATTTCCTGTATGTCCTTTTTTCCCGGAATTTCCGTGAGAGAGAACCAGACTCTGGGAATCTGGGGGGCTCCTTCGAAAACATCGGAAGCATTTTTTAGCCACGTCTTTACCCTTGAAACGGCTTCATAATCATTACGGAAAAGCGCAAACCGTATTGCCCAATAGGCCATCCGTGCAACGGGCGTTTTTTCCAGGGCTTCTTCTACTGAATCCTCCCGCTTCAGGAAATCGCCGTCTACTGCACAGCACTCCTCTCCCAGCAATCCCCGCAGAATAAGGGCCGTCGGAAGGTGCTCACCGGGCGGCGGCATGAGTCTCGAAAGCTGCGCCCGCAGTTCTGTTGTGATCTCTGCTGAAAGGGTGACCTTTTCCGTATCGCCCAAAAGAAGCGTTTTAGGCCTGCCATCGTAAAGAAAAACCTCCGCGGATTCACCAGTTCCAAGTTTCCCCAGTATCCAGCGTTCGTAATTCTTCATTGATGCGAAACCTGAAAGGTACCTGCTGTAGGGGAGAAGAAGAAGGATCCGCGGAGACGGCATTTCAGGCAGTCCGTGAACAGCCATATCTTCAGGAAGCCTTGCCATGCTCCCTTTAGACATGAGTTCAAAAATCATGACCATCCCCTCCTCTTCCTGCTTTTAATAAGGGTATCATCAAACAATCACGACATCAAGAGAAAAATACGGAAGAGGACTATTTTCAGGAAGCAGAATCTACGGTCCGGAGAATCCCGAAACTGCTATTTCCACCTGCGGTGAAACCACAGCCACTGCTCGGGGCAGCGAAGTATCATTTTTTCGATCGTTCTGTTCATTCGAATAGTGTTTTCGTACAGCCTTTCCTCCCTGCTGCCTCCGACGGCCATGACAACAGGGGGGCTTATTATGACCTTATGCCTGAAAGGGGCTGTTCTATACGAAACGACAGGAATAACTGGAACACCTGCCATTTCAGCCATGGCTGCAGGCCCTTTGGCCGTGTAGCACATTCTTCCAAGAAACGGAGAATGGACACCGGAGGCATTCCATGCCTGGTCTGGGAGCAGCCCGAGAAATCCCCCGTTTTTAGCGAAACGTATGGCATCTTTCATTACGAAGTGTTTTTCAAATGTACCCATTCCGACCCTCGCCCTGTACTCTTCGATCAAACCGGCCAGGTTGGGATCGTCAGGGTTTCTTACGACGGCCGTGAGAGGGTACCCTGACTGTGCAAGCCATGCGGCGAGCAATTCCCAGTTCCCTATATGGCCAGTGAGTATAATAGTCCCTGTGCCGCTCCGTTTCGCGTCATCAAGTATCTCTTTACCCTCGACCTCATCTACCCAGCTGAGAACCTGTTCGGGGGCCGAGACGACTGAAAGGTATTCCGCAGCCATCCATGAAAGATGTTTGTAACATTTTTTTACCGTTTCACTCCGCCATTCACCTGTAGATCCCGGAAAGGCCAGGCGCAGGTTTTCAAGAGCAACATCCTTTCTCGGACGAATGCATTTCATTGCACCGGAAAAAAGACCGGCAATGCAATTTGCCCGCCACCCCCGACGGGAAAATTTTCTCATCAAGTCGAGGATGGCGGCTTTTCCTTTCATCCTGGTGCTGTCTTTCGCTTGCCCTTCCATTATGGATGGTTACTGGAAAAGAACCATGAAAAAACGTTTTTTCCCGAGTCTTGCAAAGATATAGCGTTGTGCAAGCACGTCGTTTTCCGAAACTTCTCTGGCGTCGTCTTCGATGCGGTCTCCGTTGATATATAATCCCCCGCCTTTTATAAGCCGCCGAACCTCGCTCTTCGATGAGCAGGCTCCCGCCGTTGCCAGAAGATCGACAAGGGGCACGGGGAAATTCCTGGAAGCCGGCCCGGTGGGAACTTCATCAGCGAGAATGTCGAGCATGTCTGCTGAAAGTTCCTTCGGTTCAAAAGAATTACCGAAAAGTATACCGCTTGCTTTTTTTACTGTTTCAGCGCTTTTGGCACCGTGAACAATAGTTGTGACCTCATATGCAAGGCGCCGCTGGGCTTCCCTGAAATGGGGCGACTGGTTATGAAGCTTCATTATGCCGCTTACTTCTTCAATAGAGAGGAACGTAAAGAGCTTAAGCAGCTTCTCAACAGACTGGTCTTCGACGTTGACCCAGAACTGGTAGAATTTGTAAGGAGATGTACGGGCAGGATCAAGCCATACCGCTCCTTCCTCGGTCTTTCCGAATTTTGTACCTGATGACGTAAGCAGAAGCGGCTGCGTCGCTCCAAAGACCTCTCCTCCCGTCTTTTTCCGGACAAGGTCAACACCTGATATTATGTTCCCCTGCTGGTCATTGCCCCCCATTTGAAGCTTGCACCCGTAATTTTTGTAGAGGTGAAGAAAATCATAGGCCTGGAGCAGTACATAGGAGAACTCCGTATAGGATATACTTTTTTCAGGGTCTTCAAGCCTGCTTCTTACATATTCCCTCGATACCATTGCATTGATGGAAAAGTGTTTGCCTACGTCCCTGAGAACCTCCAGAAACGTGAGTTCCGACAGCCAGTCGTAGTTGTTTATCAAGACAGCTGAATTGTCTCCGCAGTCGAAGTCGAGAAATGAAGTAAGCTGTTTTTTTACTCCCTCGACGTTCTGTTTCACTTTTTCAATGGTAAGAAGGTTTCTTTCCTTGCTTTTCCCTGAAGGATCCCCTATAAGCCCGGTACCCATTCCGGCGAGTGGTATCGGCCTGTGCCCGCATCTCTGGATCCAAGAAAGCGCCATAATAGGAATGAGGTGACCGACATGAAGACTGTCTGCTGTAGGGTCAAAGCCTACATAGGCCGTAACCATTTCGCTGCGGAAAAGTTCGCCGAGTGCTTCATCGTTGCTGCACCATTCAACGTGTCCTCTCTCCCTGAGGACTTTGAGAGCGTCTGAAAACATTAATTTCCCTCCTGGTCTATGTTTCCTTATGGGGAATCACAGCCGGAAAAGCTATTCCGCCTGTTTCCCCCGATTCTGCGGTGCCCGTCTCCATTCGAGAATTCCTTCGTCAAGAGAAGGAAGCACTACGGAAATTCTGCCGATTCCCTTGAGTTCTTCCGAGGCCCGAAGGATATCCTTAAGGTCCATGCCGATATTCCTGCCCATCCTCTCTGCAACCCTGCCCGCTTTCGCCAGGTTTGCCAGGGCTGTGCCTAAACGGGCTCCATCGAGATGAAACCAGAAAACAGCGGTCCCCTTTTCTTTGAGGAGCGGAACTGCGTCGGGGAGTTTTTTCCGTCGGTCACTCCTGAGATTGTCTCTGTCAAGAATACCGAGCAGCACAAGATCCTGATTCGCCGCACCGAGTATGGAAAAGGGAATGGCAGTTGTCCCTCCTGATGAGAATCCCTCCACAGGTTCAAGATCGGGAACAAGGAGACTCCAATCCTGATCCCAGAAAGATTTTACGAA
>Ga0334895_1002332_pt1 | contig 16423 bp, 13 predicted proteins | sample GraSluR3_MG_7_FD_207229 | JGI IMG/M metagenome (GOLD analysis project Ga0334895, IMG submission 207229) | Sludge microbial communities from methane-producing bioreactor in Wageningen University, Netherlands - Granular Sludge_31_05-R3 | ecosystem: Engineered > Bioreactor > Anaerobic >... | reverse complement strand
CGTTCTCGGATATCGAGTTCGAGCTCACCATCGGGATGGGGTTGCATTACTAGAAAATCCGCAGAGAATACTCGGCCCCAATCAACAGTTGAGTATCTGTGGAATACTGATTTGCATGCCAGCGGTTCACCAGATCTGTTCTAGCCCACACTTTTATATGTGTTTTCGGAAGATATAGGTATGCCGCTGGACTAAAAACCAAGGTATACGTAGGTATTCCTGTCGGAGAGAGGCGGTATAACTCTGATTTTCCAAGTATAACCTTCTGCACGTTCTTTGTTGGATCATCATTTTCTGTCTGTAGCCCTCGCTCTCCTTTGATGGAGAACTGGATTTCACCTGATACTCCAAAGCCATTCTCGCTATCGAACGAAAATCCGGTTGCGCCAATTATTGCGTCCGGACCGTTCGGGTATCCGAGGAACGCGGTACCTCCTCTTCCCAGTCGCATGGTTACTGCGTGGACAAGATCCAAGTTATATTGTTTCTCAGGATCTCCTTCGCCATAATTATGGGTGCTGTCACCAGCACGAAGATAGACGTAGGGAGAAGTGTAGACACCTTCGATATAAGCCTTGATTCTCCCCTTGTTTACAGAGCGGACATGATTGAACCCCACCAATGCCGCAAATGCATTCGGGGGGAGATCATCGTATGCATTCAGCTCCCCTTTTGTCTGAAATTGATCAAGAAGAAATTGGATATTCATTGCCCAGCCTGGGGTTAGCGATGCATCCAACTCAAGGGTCATGGAATTATTCACCTCACCGAAGTTCAGGTAATTGTGCAGGAACATGAGTGGATTGAACATGCGAAGGTCGGTTCGATCGGTGTAGAACATGGTCCCCTCGGTCAAGGAGAGTCTGATTTTGGAAGTCAGATCAGCTTCAAGCCGATGGGCGATGTAGATGCGAGCGAGTGAGCCGTGAAACAAGCTTCGCCAAGGTGTTGAGTCTCTATTTGGATACACAGCGTTTCCGGTTTCATCCAGTTCGTTCATGGGAATTGCTAGGAAGGTATACCGAAGCAACCTGTTTGAAGCGCTGGCATGCAGAAAGTCATGATACGGCACATGATCACCTACGGTCAGGTTTCCGGTATTTCCTCTTCCCCATCCGAGTGTGTCTCGGCCAAAAATAATTGAGGAACGGGTGCCCGAGAGACCCATGAAGGCTGTTCGAGGCATGCTGCTTTCCATCTGGGTTTCCGCAAAGCCATCCTGATACGGGAAGTTATAGTTGAATCCCTGGAACTCATCGGGGTTGAGGCGTCGTTTCATGTCATAGCTGAACACTCCGTAGATATGATCAGAGAGTATGGTATCTACTTCAATGGATATAAACGGGTTCCTTTGATTATACCGAATGATCCAATCTTGTTCTCTCGCACTCGTATCAGTGTTGATGTAGACTTCGGGATTGATGCTCATTACTGCTTCAACCGGAATGTCTATGTATCGCTGGGTAAGCTGTCTTTCCAGTTGCTCAACCCGGCTTCTGGTCGCAGGCGAATCGACTGCCACTCGGAGCTGTTCAATATGTCTCATCACGTCGTGACCGGTAACTGGACCTGAGGATGTTATCGGGAGAATTCCAGCCTCGATACTGAGATCCAACAATTTCTCAAGCATCGGATCATCATTTCGGTAGATTCTGGCAAGCGGGTTCGCGAAAGCGATTGAACCGGCTAAGAGTATTATCAGGAAAAGATATCTTTTAGTATTCACGCTGCACTCTCCAGTCAGACAGGATCAGTGGTAGATCATACACCCGATTTGCACGACATGATCGAACGCTGGACTAGACCAAGGGGTATTCGGAATATGGTTGAAAGCAGTTGCGGTATCGAGACCCCGTTCGATTGACGAGCCAAACCGATATGACCCATACATCGTGATCGGAAATGCTTCGAATTCCTTTGAGAGGCCTATCTCAATCGAGAGATTCTTCTCAAAGAGATGTCCCAAAAAGTCCTTGGGCGCGATGGATCCCATGTTCTTATAGTATTCGTTGACCGACATGTCTATTGCATAGCCATATTGGGCGCTTCGTCTTTGATACTGCAGAGTCAGAAACGTGTTGAGTGTGTTCGAGACTCCGATTCGTGTACTCACCAGCAATTCATCTGAGTTAGGGTGCAACGGGTAACCAAGAGAAAATCCCTTGTTCACATAGGAGGTCTGGATAAGCTCTCCCTCCGTATCCGTTGAGAGTGGGTAGTGTGTATAGAAGAAAGGTTCCAGCTTTGTGTATTGGAATGAGATTTTGGAGAATTGGCCTATTGGTAGGTCTATGTCTATACCACCTTGGATTCCCATGATGTTTCGGTAATTGGTGAAGAACTCGCTGGGCGAGATCTGATTCATCTCTGTTGTCGCAGCTCCGACGTAGAGTCGGAACAAGCCGGGCCATCTCCATTGGAGATCAATTCCTGCCAGCATGTTGTCCATATCGCCGAGGAGGCTCTGTTGCAACATCAGAATGGTGAAGGGATTCAAGTACCCGATTTCAAACCGCTTAATCCAAACACATGACTCATAGATGCCGAATGTAATGTTCCACGGAAGATCGACTTCGACTCGTTTGGCACTGAAATTATTGTTGAATTGGTTGTCGTGCAGGTCTTGTGCGAAGAACGAATCGTTTCCGATGATGCCGTTTTTTAGTGCGAATCCTCCAAGAGAACCAGTCAGGAAGCTGTATCTCAGCCAATCAGCGAGTCTTACATGTCCTTCGATAGCTTCGAAGGGTGCCGCTTTACCTGCAAGCTGCAGTCCGTTGGTCCCAACGCCCCAATCACGCTTTACAGAACCCCACCGCATTTCGAACATGCCCTCGAGCAGGGCGAGACTGATCTCAGGGTAGAGATCGAACCCCGCGAAAAACAGGGGAAAGGGGATACTATCCTTAGCACTTTTTCCGGTAAGGAAGTTCATGTAGAATCCCTCTCCAGGAATATAGAAGTCACTGTCTAAAAATGGTCTGCTATCGAGTTTGTCGAAGCGAAGACCGACATCCATATAAAACGACAGCATGTTCTTGATATCACTGCGGATATAGGGTCGAATCGCAAACCGGTAGTCTCCTTCGTCCGGACTGTAGATCGAGATTGTGGCTTGTACTTCCGATTTTGCTCCTGCAGCCAGATAAATGTTTTGGTTCTCTGCAAATGTATGATATGAGCCGCTGGATAGGAGGTCTCCGAAGGAAGAGGTGGTATATTTTTCACCAGCGAGACGATCAATCAAGTATACCACCTCCGCATGCTCTTTTTCCGGCAATGGCAACTCTTGCAATTGGCCAAGGAGTTGAAGTACCGTGGATGTGGTATAGGGTTTGACCGCAGGAAGCTTCGGGATCAATCCACGGATTTCTGCCGACTCAAGCACATCATACACACGGTGACCGAGTGGGATGGAGAGCTGGGATGTAGCCGAAAGGGGAGTGATCGATGAGAACAACAAGTAAGCTCCAAGAATCAACAAGAATATAAAACCTCGGAGGTTAAATTTTGATCTAGATGTTGTTCGTTTCACCTGGTGCTCCTTTATCATACAAGTTCTGATATAATTTTTTCAGCTGGATTCAATTTATTGCCTATCCGTGTGTTCAAAACGGACCGATCTGAACTATTGCTTGCGATGTACCGCCCGTATTCCAAGTACAACCATTTATAGCAGTTCCCCATTGATATTTCAACAAGATTTTCCATCGTCGCGCTATTGTCCTAGATGCTTGCTGATGCTTCATCCGTGATAGGCATTTATTCATACCGATGTTACAATAGGGGCACAGCTTGCGAAGGATATGGTTGTACTTTCCAAGCAAAATTTTTGTAGCAGGATGAGAAGTGAAAGCAGCTAGCCGTCAGAAGAAAACAATATCTGTATCGATTATAGTCCCAGTGTACAATATGCAACATTATCTGGAACGGTGTTTGGAATCTTTAGTACACCAAACATTGGACTCAATTGAGATAATCATTGTCAATGACGGTTCCATTGATGATTCACAACGCATTATTGATGTATATGCGAAGAATTATCCCAGAAAAGTTGTTAGTTATTACACAGAGAACGGGGGATTATCACGAGCAAGAAATTTCGGAGTCTCTCACGCAAGAGGAACATATATTGGCTTCGTCGATAGCGATGATTATGTTGATATCCATATGTTTGAGGAGTTGTTCAAGAAAGGAGAAGCGATGAATGCGGACATTATCTGTTCTCCAATCACATTCGAGTATCATGATCATATTGTGAAGGAGTTTTTTCCAGATGTCTCAATATTTGGAGAAAACACGGTCGATAGTCCTGCGATTCTTGAATCTACGCGATCCTATGCTTGCTCAAAAATTTATAGAAAAAATTTTTGGGATGCGGAAAGAATTTCGTTCCCGGAGGGTATATGGTACGAGGACACAGCAACTATCTATCCAGCATTGGTCAAAGCTAAAAAGGTTGAAGCTGTGAACTACCCTTTCTATCATTATGATAAAACTCGAGAAGGAGCTATCACGCAAACCGTGAGCCCTAAAGTATTTGACATATTTCAAGCTACGAGCATATTGATGGAAAGCGCTAAGCAGATGCGGCATATTGAAAAATTTATGGATGTTATCACCTCATTATGTGTGAAACATATTTTTATGCGCATCAAGTTGATAATGAAATCAAATGACGAGAATTTAAAAAATGAATTCTTGGAGACATCGCTAATGTTCTTAACCACAAATGTTCCTGATTGGAAAAATTGCAGTTATATGAATAAAATGCACTTGAGCAGGAGGTTGTATTATACTTTACCCATACTTAGGAAATCACTGAATAAGTTGCCTACAGAGGTAAGAGAAAAACTATTTTCATTCTCTAAAGCTTTGGCTATGCTCAGAAGACCTCTCCAGAATCGCCATAGTTATCCGAAGAGACCAGTCCCAACGAAAGAAGTTCGAGATTTCTTGTCCGAGGTAACCAATGTATTTTTGATGCACCAGGTAACTATTTTTTACGATATCACGGATGGTAATTGGTTGGAGAGCTTGAATATACATTATGGTTCTGATTTCCAGATATCCATCGGGCTCCATGCCGACGGTTCCATGCATAGTGTTGCTCATATCATGGAGTCCCATGGCATGCGAATGACTCAGACGAAACAGATTCAGCATAAGAGTATCTTGGAAAGGTACACATACATGGGAATTCAGTTTACGATACGGTATTATAGGGAGGAATATCTAGAACCGCATGAAGCCTCAAACAGATTTAAGCAAATATTTGATGATTGTGGGATGATCGACATGCAGGGAATAACCGTGCCGATACTGCGAAGTAAAACCTGCTCATTACAACATCCTACCCATTTGAAAGAGCCGGATGACGATAGAAATGATTGTTTGAAAAAAATGAGCAGGAAAGAATTTTTAGTGCGAAAGGTATACTATAAGCATTATGTCTCATGAATAGACATCGATTTTATAAATAGTAGGAGAAGGATACGCTTGTTCCGAATCAATGGAAACGGTTAAAGATCGAGAACAAATCGAATTCGACCGTTCTCCGATTGATTATTTCTGCATATCGGGGAAGAACAGTGATACAATTGCTGTGATCAAGATTACTCGTTTGAGTTCTGAAATTGGCGTTTACCAAGGAGTGTGTATGCAAGCTTCCAACAAGGTTCTTCTAAAAAATACGATCATGCTCTATGTGACCAAGGTGAGCGCATATGTTTTTCCTTTGATTACCTTTCCATATCTCACCCGCGTGCTCATGCCGGAGAAATATGGAGTTGTGACATTTTCCAACGCATTCATGTCATATTTTATTCTTTTTGTTGACTTTGGATTTTTACTTTCCTCAACACGCGAGTGTGCGTTGCACCGAAATGATCCGAAGAAGCTCTCACAGATTGTCATGGCAACTATCCAAGGGAAATTGATCCTCTCGATAGTCGGCCTTGTGATATTGATGCCGTTGCTGTTTCTAGTTCCATCATTACAAGATAAAAGATTGTTCATCCTTCTGAGTTATCTTACGATTATTATAAAGATATTCATTCCTGACTACCTCTTCCGTGGACTTGAAAGAATGGAGATTGTGACGTATAGGACACTAGTCGGTCGTTCAATCTATACTATGCTTATATTTTTCTTGATTCGTTCTCCATCGGATTTTTATTTCATTCCAATAATCTCTTCCATCGGAGAATGTGTTATCGTTTTTGCGACATGGATGAAACTCAGGAACATTGTTAGAATCGAATACATCTCGCTTCCCATAAAAGAGATATTCATTTCCATGCGGACCTCTTCGATTTATTTCCTTTCAAGGATAGCGTCAACAGTATATTCTTCATCAAACATCATTATCTTAGGGTTTTTGTATGATGATTCCAAAGTCGCATTATTCGGTGTTGCTCATTCCTTGATAAAGAATATTCGTGGGCTCTATGGTCCTATTGCAGACAGTCTGTACCCCTACATGATCAGTAAAAGAAATTATAGACTTATTTGGAGAATCATAGCTTTCACATTTCCCATGATAATGGTTGGAACAATAGTTCTGTTCTTATTATCCGACAAAATTATCATATTGTTTGCCGGACCTAAATATGAAGAGGCTTCCAGTATTTTTCGTGCAATGCTGCCTTTGGTAGTGATTACCTTGCCACTTTATTTACTTGGATTTCCCATGTTAGGTGCCATGGGAAGAATCAAGGATGCAAATTTCTCTGTAATTTTTGGAGCACTGTTCTATGTAGTAGTTGTTACTGTCTTATTTTTAGTGAATAGGATAAATTTTATTTCGCTTGCCTACACTACTGGTGCAACAGAAAGTTTTATTTTGGTCTATCGATTTTTTTGTGTCCGAAGAGGTATTTCTGATCAACAGAGAAGAGTAGAAAGGATCAACTCTGATATATAATTTGAAAATACACGAGACTTTGCAAGATATATGCTGACTCTTTACTCATAGACCGTCCGCAAAGCCAAATAGTCAGTCTGAGTAGTGCTGGGACCCTTCCAGTATATGTATTGTTTATCTGGGACCCTCCAGTTGGAACCGTATCGTTCTGCGAGATATGATTCAGCGTCGACAGGTATGAAAATTGAGCTATTGCCGAATTTTTTCTTGCAAGTAGTAAGAATTGGTTTACACCCCAGTCTAACAACGTTCATATACTCCGAAGGGGAATCGTTTTTTGGAGAGGAATACATCAAATAGCAAACATCATCATTGTTTTCTCTATAGTAGTAATTGATATCAAATTTAATATTCTTGTATATAAAAGATTCTTCCACTATCCCCAGACCATCAATGGAAAACGACAATCTACGTCGGCAACTGTTTTCCATGAGCAGATTGCGTAAAAATTCTTTTTCATCCTCGGATGAAGCATAGACTGCTACATCGATATCAAGATCATGTTTTAAAATTCTTCCTTCTCTGACAATGCCCAATAACGTACCCATATCAAAGAAAAAGAACAAACCGCTTCGCTCCAATATGTTCTGTAACTTCAGTATTGTATTGCTTCCTTGACGATTAAGGTTCCGAATTTTCTTTCTTTTCCTATGATAAGTTTTCAGTTTCACATAGAGTCGATACATATATTTTATGAGGAATAAATTTTTAATTTTTTCTTTGGACTTACCTTTTAATACAAGACAGTGTTTCATTCGAATAATCCCTTTGTCTATCGTTGTCACCAACGGGTTACCTATTTGTTAGAGACTGTTTGATATGTCTTCGGATCCAAGCATACACCTTTTGATGCGGGTCCTCGGCAAATTTCGATATATTCTTTGCTGATTTCTCTGGGATGAACAGCAATTCAGTTCTCCAAAGATCTTGCGAAAGTCCCGAGCGTTGAAGGAAGGCCACTTGCAGTTTCTCTCTCGAGTTGTTTCGATTAGTCACAAAATCCTCAAACCAAATCTGTTCGATGTGGATGGCAGGATTCCGTGTCAATAGAGATCGGGCTTGATGGAAGCTGCTTCGTTTTTCTTCATGCATTTTGATAAATACTTTTGCGGCAAGGAACTTGACCAGGCACGAGTTCCACAAAACACGGAACCACCTTGTTGGCGCGATTCTCGTCATGATCTTTTGCCGTAGGTTCACGGTATGCCACAAACCTTCACCGCTTGCGTATCGTTGGAATTGCTCATAGAACTGCTGTCTCGGATCTCTGTCGACGCAATACACATACACCGCTTTGAAACAAGATAAGTCGAAATAATCTAGGATCCCGAGATTCTGAGGATGAAGAAGATTATCAAATATGAGTTGCCTGCTCGGTTCCGAGTCCAAGCTCTCAAAGAGAACTTGTAGATAAGAACCCAGGATAGTTCTGATACGCTCCTCCACAGGGGTGGTATGATTCAATCGGACAAGTTCAGCGATTATCTGTTGGGCATATTCAGTGTATGTTTCCAGCAATGATTCATCACCATGAAAGTAGGAGAGGAAAGTTTTCTCGTACTGTCTTCTCTTCTCCTCAGTATATGCAGGAGGGATCTTAGCGCAGAAGAGGGATTCCATCTCACCATTGATGTGTATCGGTTTTCCACCTCTGATATTTTCCAACACGTTCTGAAGTGCCCAAAGGAAAATTATCTCATCATTTCCAGCGATTTGAACGAGCTGATGTTCCAGAAAGTAATCTAGGAGAGCTCCCGATCCGCTCCATCCGAATCCAGAAACCAGGATGAGCGTTTTATCTGTACTCATGGCTTACCCCAGTACTCAGATACTAGTTCCTCAGGTGCTTGTTGCAAGAGACACCCGTCATCACGCCAATATACCCAGTCCTTATCGGGAGTTTTCCAGTCACCATATCTGGCAGTGAGATACTCTTCGGTTAGCTGAGGAATCGGAATATGAATCGAGCCGATCTGAAACTCTACCAATGATGTGAAAAACTCTTCCTGAATTCGCCAGGTATATGTTTTGTGAAAATATTTATAGGGCCATCGGTGTGCCCAATGATACCGGTCAAGCCTGGACTTCGAGACAATGAAAGCACCCCAGATTGGGTAGCATGAACAAAGGATGAGAATTTTTTCCAGCGGGGACATAGGTTTCTTGTCACGAAACCTCAAGGCATGTTTTTTACAACATGTGAGGAAATCTCGTGTTACACTCGGATTTTCCTCAACCCATGGGGGAGTTGCGGAGGTACCGGGAAAATAGATCACTGTTTGGGGTGACCAAGCATACCCGTTCCAATTCGTATAGATATGGATATGAATAGGCAGAAGTTCCTTATGCCGGTAGGATTCAAAAGTAAATCCATACACCTGCTTATGATAATATCTTGTCTTGACCGAATATCCTAACTTCCTGATCTGAGGTTCAAGTTTATGTATGGTTTCAACCGAATCATCCCAAGCTCCAAAATCGATATCGCTATCCCAATCGATTAGCTGTTTATTCCGATAGAGTCCCAATAGCGTACCACTATCAGCCCAAAAAGGTATGTGATGTTCCCGGAGAAGGGCTAGGATCGGCTCAAGTTTTTCAATCATGTTATCTCCTCTTCCCTAGTACCGGGGACTCATCATATATGGAACCATCATCACGCCAATACACCCAATGTTGATTCGGGGTGGTCCAGTTTCCATAGCGTAGTTGGAGGTACACCGAAGGCTTGCTAGGAATATAAAAGCTATGCTCACCGATGTTAAAAGTCTCCAATTTCAAGAAAAAATTTGCAGGTATTTTCCAAGTATACATTTGGTAAATCAACCTAAAAGGCCAGAAAGTTTCCCATTTTTTTCTATCCAAAGGCTCTTTCAGGATATAGAACAATCCCCAGATACCCATACACAGCGTACGTGCCAACAGCGCGTGGTACCAGGTTGGATCTCCATCGAACTGTCGCTTCGCAAATTTTTTACACCAGAGCAGGAAATCTCTAGTCTTTGAAGGATGCTCTGTGACCCACGAGGGTTGGGCTGCAGGCTTTGGTTGGCAGGCGACTACTTGCGGTGCCCATGCGAGATCATTGTCGAGATAATACCCGTGTATATGTATGGGCAAGGAATGGTCGGATGAGCTCGAAGTGATGGTCAGGCTGTACATCTGTTTGTCATATATTTGTTTTTTTACTTGCAATCCTTCTGAATTCAGGAGGTTCGTATGGTAGTGCAACTTAATGAGATCTTGTTGCCACATGCCGATATCGATATCATCATCCCACGAGATAAGCGATCCGTCGCGATACAGTCCAAGCAATGTACCGCTGTCTATCCAATAGGGGAGTCCCAAATCATTACAGATCCGAATAAATGGTTTCAAACTGTTTCCCAATGAATTCTCGATGTTCATGCTGAAATTCCTTCTAAATGATGATCCATCATGCCTATCCATCTTACTTGCACACCCTTACGGTAGGGTTGGAGAACAGCGTACATGACCGATGCTCTCGGAAAAATTGAGGTTCGTTCCATGTGAACAGCTCGCCAGACAATGTTTTCGAAACCATAGCATGAACAACAGGCGACAACAACCACAGTGTGGTTCCACGGAGAATCGTAAAACATGAGCTGACCTTGAGATGCGCCAGAAAAACTTGTTTGATGACCGACTGCTATCATCTTCCCAGAATTTTTTGATACAGACCGATGATCTGATCTTTCGTAAGTCCGACAGGGTTGTTCCCCAATCGTGCACCCATGGATTCGATGTCCTCGGAGATAATCGCGGATACGTTATCGATCGGACCAATCTTCGCCACTTCGGGATTTACAAAACGTTCTATCATGTTGATGAGCTTTTCTCGAAGGCTCTCATAGGAGTCACATCCGAACGCACCGAGGAAGAGGCTCTTCTCCTCCACTGCATTCCAGTTCAACGCAAGAACCTCGACCATCGACATCGAGACGGCAATGCCGTGAGGTAGTCCGAATCTCGCAGTCAACGGATAGCTCAGAGCGTGGCACGCAGTCGTACGCGTCTGGGAGAAGGCGAGGCCGGCAAAAACCGAACCCAAACACATGCCACGTCGTGCATCGATATCCTTCGGATTGTCGACCGCGGCTTCAAGATTCTTGATGACCTCCGAGATAGCCTGTGCCGCGAGTCGTCTGACAATCGGGTTGGACTTGCTCGACCAGTAGGCTTCCACCGCGTGACTCATCGCATCCAAACCAGTAGAGACCGTAAGGCGGGCATCCAAGCCGAGAGTCAACTCAAGGTCGACCCATGACTCGGTCGGGTAGAGATCGTCCCGTTCGACCGAGAACTTTTTCTTGTTCACCATGTCCCAGATTGTAGCCCACTTGGTCAGTTCAGAGCCGGTTCCCGCGGTGGATGGGAGAGCGATAAAGCGCACTGGAGCCTTGTCGAGTTTCAGATAGGATTTGTTGGAAACCATCTCTAGAATCGTCTGTTCATCCAGATCATGGGGAGCTCTATCAAGCGCGATCAATATCTTTGCCACATCGATCACGCTTCCTCCACCAAGTGCTACGACTGTTTCCGGTAATGTACCAAGCTCTTTTCTGATTTTTACCAATTGCTTCACCGATGGATTGCTCTCTATCCCGGTGAGGAGTTTCACATTTGATATGTTCGACAACTTGTGCTGCAGCACACCCTCCGGATCACAGCTACTCACGGCGCTTCCCGAGTAGATGAAGAGCACTGACTTCTCATTTCCTGTTATATGTAGCAACCGATCCCTCCATGCTCCTGGTTCGAGAAATGAGACTGAAACCGGGTTGAAAAATGAACTTTCCATATCATTGGTTCCTTTGCAAGCTTTCCATGAAAGCCCTTTTATTATCTTGGGGAGTGGTATCAGGGCGTATCAAATCGGCACGGGAGCCTGAAGAAACTTTGATTTCTATAAACGTCAGCATGGGCTGTTCTGAGATCTGCTGTAACACATTTGCAAGCTGCGTTTCCGTCTCGATCCTTGCGACTTGAGGGTAACCGCACGCTCGAGCGATCTGGCAGAGATCGATCTCATGTGCGACCGTCGGCATGCCACCGACCGACTCATGCGAGCCGTTGTTTAAGATCACATGCACCAAGTTTGATGGGTTCGCTTGTCCGATCGTCGCCAAGCTTCCCATATGCATCAATACCGCGCCATCTCCGTCGAGACACCACACCCGCTTCTCCGGATGATTCAGACTGACCGTGAGTGCGATCGCGCTCGCGTGTCCCATGGAACCGACAGTCAGGAATTCATGACCTCTGTGCGGGTTGTTGGTCTGCCTCCGATGCTCGAACAATTCGCGTGATATCTTTCCGGTGGTAGAGACAATATAATCATCACCACCCAACGCATCTGACAACTTTGCGATCACCGACTCACGGCTCATTGTTGCCTGAACAGCTGGAAAAACACTTCGGGGCGCTTCGAACGCTCCTTTTCGAACTACCAGTGCAACGCTCTTGCCTTCATGCAGAGCATGCTTGAAGCTTCCGTCAAATGTCGCGGAGAGCTCTTCCCATGTGGTCTTTTTATCCAGGATCAGGTACGGGATGTCTAGTACATCCAGCAAATCACAGGTAATCCCACCTTGCTTCACGTGCTGTGGCTCATCATGCACACCGGGTTCGCCTCTCCAACCGACCAAATAGACGACCGGGATTCCGTAGACAGCAGGATCGGTGAGACTTGTTGCCGGGTTGACTGCATTGCCAAGACCGGAGTTTTGCAGGTAGACAAGGGGCGTGTTTCCCGTCGCCAGATGGTAACCAGCTCCGAGGGCGACCGCATTCCCCTCGTTGACAGCAACCATATGGTGTGCGTTCGCAGATCCATAGCGTCCGAACAGCGCAATGCAGAATGATTGGAGCAGGGAGTCGGGTACTCCCGCGAAGAAATTGATGTCTTGCTCCTCCAGAAAATTGAGAAAACGTTCGGGTGAAATCATACCGTTAGGCTCCTATTTTATTCACCGCCAGGAATTAGGCGGATGACTTCCTTGATTGGCAAGCACAGTTCACTTGCCTCGAGGCAGCGTCCATGCTCCAGGATCGACTCCGCTGTCTTCTTCATCGCAGGGAAAGCACTTCGTATCAAGTGGTTCGCATAGATGACGATCCGAACACCATGTTCCTGAAGTTCCGACTCATAGGATGAGGAGAAGGAAGAGGGAACGACAATGATGGGAACCTTGGGGTATTCAGCACGGAAGATATCGCAAAACTCATAAACCTCCGAAGGATCTTTCTTTCTGCTGTGAATCATGATGCCATCGGCTCCCGCCTGCACATAGGCTCTCGCTCGAGTGAGAGCGTCCACCATCCCTTGATCGAGGATGAGGCTCTCGATCCGGGCGATGATCATGAAGTCCCGCGTCTTCTGCGCCTGCTTGCCCGCGGTGATCTTGCGACAGAAATTATCGATCGTATCCTGTTGCTGATCGACCTCGGTTCCGAACAGGGAATTCTTTTTCAAACCTACTTTGTCTTCGATGATCACCGCTGACACACCGATGCGTTCCAAAGTTTTGATATTGAAGACAAAGTGCTCGATCTGCCCGCCGGTATCACCATCAAGAATGATTGGTTTCGTGGTTACTTCCATGATCTGGTTGATTGTATCGAGTCGGCTGGTCATGTCGACCAACTCTATATCAGGCTTCCCCTTGGCCGTAGAGTCACAGAGCGAGGATATCCACATTGCATCAAATCCGTGGATCTCGTTCTCCTTGACCACCCGGGTATTCTCGACGATCAACCCGGTCAACCCATTGTGGGCCTCGAGGACACGAACCATCGGTTTGACTTTCAGTAGGTTCGCCAGTCTTGCGCGACGTTGCTCGGGAAGGACTCCCTCCGCATCCATTTTTATGCGAAGACGCTCGATGCTCACACCCTCGGTATAGGGTATCTCGACTAGCTGTCCGTTCCATTCAGCAAGGGTTGCGATCACCTTCTCTCGGATGCTGGATTGAATACCGCTTCTCCAGTCATCCCCATGCACCACATAGTCGGGCTTCAGGAGCCGGAGGTTCTCTTCATAATCGAGAGATGTCTGGGCAATCACGTGTGAGACCCCCACCAGGTTGCCGATGATCTCCATCCGCTCCCTTAGGTGCATCAATGGGTAGCGTTTGTACGAAGCAATAGCCTCGTCGGTGAGGACGCCGACTGTGAGCTCTCCCAAGGCTGCCGCCCGCTTGATCAGATTTATGTGGCCATTGTGGATGATATCGGCACTCATCGCCACGTAGACTGTTTTCTTATCCATACATTTACTCCAATAACGAACGTACATGTAAAAGGTCCGCTTCATGGTCAATTTCGGTACAGAGCCTTCCCTTGACATCAAGCGGGTATAAATTTACTTCCATGGTAATCATATTCAATGCGTTCTCAGCATATACTGATTCATTCCCCTCTGCACAGAACGCATGTATCTCGGACTGCCAGCGATTCCAATCCTCCTTAGCCAGATGATAGAAAGGCTGACACGCGACACAGTCCGGTCCGAAAACCTGGATCCCGATTTCGATGACTTTCCCGTCGCGTATGCGAGCCTTGAAATCCTTTTCCGGCAACGGAAGTGTCGAGTCGACCACAACAACGCTCGCACGTGAAGCCAGCACATCCTTTGCCACCGATTCCTCGAACACCAAATCTCCGTGCAAAAGGACAATCTCCTCATAAAATGAATCGGAGAGCAGTTCCAAACTGGAGATGTAGTTGGTTACATCATATCGGGTGTTCACCTTGTAAGTGACATCCAAATTCGGTGCGGTCTGTGTAAGATAATCCTGGATCATACCATCCCGATACCCGGTAGTAATCACGTAACGATGTGGTCCAGATCGTTCGAGAATTTCGATTTGTCGACTGAGGATGGAGTGTTTCTCATCCAGGGGAACCATCCCCTTGGGCATATGCTCCGTGTAGGTTTTTAATCGCGAGCCGAACCCAGAGTTCAATATGCAGATATCCATGTGTTCAACCTTGTCTGTTGTTGTATGCGTACTTTTCCAGTTTACCATAAGGATTGCCTACATGGCTACCTGAATACGATTATAGCTACTCCAAAAACGCACATGTAGGAACACCGTCATCCTAATCCCGTAGGTTCCCTGTCCCACCTGTTCGGCCGAGGACGGGAGGCGACTGCGCAGAGTGCATCGGTACACAGTATTTCTGTATGAACGGCTGAACTTCGCGATAAACTACTCGGTGGTCATGCCGAGATGGGGTTGCCGCATGTGGCCGAACAGCTCCTTCGCCTCCAAATTATCAAAGTCCGTGAACACATGTAGGTAGGTATGGTTTTGGTCCAAGCAGAAACTGTTTCCGATGGATCTCCAGATTCTTCATTGCTTTGCGTCCTCAAGAGGAGAGTCAGTTCATGCAGTCGATGTGCATCATTCGCCTGGGGGTAAGTGGCTTCAAGTACCTCATTCAGCCGAAACAAACTGCTACATATAATCTAAAGCAAAAGCGTCTTCATAGCAATCGATTCAAGTGAGGTCTCTCCGATATGTAGCGACTTAGCCATATGCGAGCATGCATAGGCTTTTAAATCAGAAATCCCTAGAGACTTAATCCCACCCCCAAGGAGACCTGTACATCGCCAATGTGTCCGCCATAGGTTTCGGTAGTTCGATCGTATACACGCTGTCCTACCAGATCCACCTGGAACCAGAGTGCCGCATCGAGTGCTGAGAACAAATTCGGATACGAGAGTTCGCCTCCCAAGGTGATGATGCCTCGCTCCGTCACGGTATCTCCATAGGGAGTTGGATCACGAATTTCGTTCACATCGTCGTTTGACATGGAATAATCGACCTTTCCCTGCCTCATTCCAATCACCCGGAAATTGAACTGCATGGCAGGAAGGAGACGAAGTCCAACATCCCATTGGATCAGTTGTGTGTCTCCTCCGTACTGGTATCCAATATAGTCGATATGGCTCACAAAACTCGTTCCATTGCCATGATAACGGCGGAACATGAGAAAGTCGACATACTCTCTACGATACATCGCCGGACTGGTCTGAGCAAACTCAAGCGATGTAGATAGAATCCCTTTCTTCAATGGAGTGGCATACTCCACTCCCACAAGAAATCCTGTAGCATCTGCCTGCGAAGCCGATTCATTCGGAGCTACTGCCTGATCAAGAACATACTGACCATATATATTGACCTTGGGAATTGGAGAGTAGTCCAACTCGACATGGGCAATGGCATTGAAAAGGCGTCGACTGTTGAGATTGTGATACACATTTGCTGGATTCAGATACCGAAGATTTAGGACGTCGTTTCGATACATAATGTTTTCCGAGACCGCGAACGTAAGATTGTCGAGGATCCTGAATTCCAGTCGATGTGCCATAAGCATCCTGAACTCTTCATCCGCACTGGATCCCTCACTTGTACTCGGGTTCGTCTCAAAAAACACATACAGCAAATCATACTTGAATCTGTTCGTAAA
>Ga0334895_1002331_pt1 | contig 16428 bp, 16 predicted proteins | sample GraSluR3_MG_7_FD_207229 | JGI IMG/M metagenome (GOLD analysis project Ga0334895, IMG submission 207229) | Sludge microbial communities from methane-producing bioreactor in Wageningen University, Netherlands - Granular Sludge_31_05-R3 | ecosystem: Engineered > Bioreactor > Anaerobic >... | reverse complement strand
TTCTTTTCCTTTAGCTCCACCTCGGTCGCCGCGCCCACCCGAATGATGGCCACGCCGCCCGAGAGCTTTGCCAGGCGCTCCTGCAGCTTTTCCCGGTCATAGTCCGAGGTCGTGGTCTCGATCTGCGCCTTGATCTGCTCGATCCGCCCACGAATCTCGTCCTCTGACCCCTGGCCTTCGATGACCGTCGTGTCATCCTTGGTGGCCACGATGCGGCGCGCCTGACCCAGATCGGCCAACTGAGCCGTCTCCAGCTTGCGCCCCATCTCTTCCGTAATCACCTGGCCGCCCGTCAGAACGGCGATATCTCGCAGCATCTCTTTGCGGCGGTCGCCGAACGCCGGCGCCTTGACCGCTAGCGCGTTCATCACGCCCCGCAGCTTGTTCAGCACCAGCGTGGCCAGCGCCTCGCCGTCTACGTCCTCGGCCACCACCAGCAGGTTCCGACGCCCGGCCTGCACCATCTTTTCCAGCACCGGCACCAGATCCGACGCCACGCTGATCTTTTTGTCGTACACCAGCACATAGGCGTCGTCCAGGATCGCCTCGCCCGTGTCCGGGTTGGTGATGAAATAGGGCGAGATGTAGCCACGGTCGAACTGCATACCCTCGACGTACTCGGTCTCGAACTCGAGACCCTTGCTCTCCTCGACCGTGATCACGCCGTCCTTGCCCACGCGATCCATCACGTCGGCGATCAGGTTCCCGATCTCCATGTCCGCCGCCGAGATCGCCGCCACATTGGCGATGTCCTCACGGGTGTCCACGTCCCGCGCGTTCGCGCGCAACGCCTTGACCACCGCCTGCGACGCCGCCTCGATCCCGTGCTTGATCAGCATCGGGTTCGCGCCCGCCGCCACGTTCTTCAACCCCTCGTTCACGATGGCCTGCGCCAATACCGTCGCCGTGGTGGTACCATCGCCGGCGACGTCGTTGGTCTTGGTGGCCGCCTCTTTCAAGAGCTGGGCCCCCATATTCTCGTACGGGTCCTCCAGCTCGATCTCTTTCGCCACGGTCACGCCGTCATGGGTGATGGTCGGCGCGCCCCATTTCTTGTCCAGCGCCACGTTGCGGCCCTTGGGCCCCAACGTCGACCCGACGGCCTTGGCCAGCGTATCCACACCCCTTTTCAGGGAGCGTCGTGCGTCTTCCGAGAACTTGAGCTGCTTTGCCATGGTCTATACCCTCCCGCTACTAGCCAATGATCGCGAGAATGTCGCTCTCGCGCAAAACCAAGACCTGACGCTCGCCCCCGAGCTTGACCTCGGTGCCGCCGTACTTGGCATACAAGACCACATCGCCAACCTTGACGTCCAGCGGGACCAGGTTGCCGTTGTCGTCGCGTTTGCCAGGCCCGACTGCGAGAACCGTGCCCTTCTGGGGCTTTTCCTTGGCCGTCTCGGGCAGAACGATACCCGCTGCCGTGACCTCTTCGCTCTGGAGAGGCTCAACGACCACGCGATCTGCCAAAGGCTTCAGGTTGACATCTGCCATCGGGAACCTCCTTGCTGATCACAACACGATGCACGCTGCATCCACACAGCGCATGCCACTCCCCAGACCTTACGCTGCAGACGATTTAGCACTCACCGTCGCAGAGTGCTAATAGGATAGCATAGGGCTCCTGCATTGTCAAGCAGGTTCCCGCCAGAGTTCTTCTACCCAAGAGCCGCGTGCCCTCCTGCCGAGGCAAGGGCATCAGGTGGCCTTGCCTTTCACGCTCGGCCAGCGTACACTCTCTTTGTAGCTGGCGCTCCACGGGTGTATGCGAGCTAGCGCCCCGTCAGACTTGGCGTCTGCTCCGCCATCGGAGAGCTTTGGATCCGGAGGTACCTATGCGAAACTGGCTCCATCGAGGCACCGTCATTCTGACCCTGGCCTGCCTGCTGGCCATGACCGCGGGCTGCGACGTCATCCTGCCCCCCAAGGTCGAGCCCATCACCTTGCGTTTCGCTTACCGCGAGGGGGTGGTGTCGCCCGACTATCTCCTGGACCAGTTCGAGCAGCGCAACCCAGGCATCACCATCGAGCGGATCAAGCTGCCGCGCTTTGATAACAATGCCCTGGCCACGCGCCTGCGCGCCGACGAGATCGACCTGTTCCAGGATAGCCGCGATGCCCTCAGCTACACCCAACAGGGCCTGATCATCCCCCTGCAAGACATCCTCCCGCAAGAGTGGGAAGAGCTCCGCGGTGACTACTATCCTGGCACCTGGGAGGCTCTGAACGTCGCGGGGCAGCAGTGGGGCATCCCTGCCGGGCTCGATGTCTACACCTTTTATGCCAACGCCACCGCCATGGAAGCCCTGGGCGTCGATCGCCCGCCGTCCGATTGGCGCCTGGTCGACCTGGTCATGTTCGCCGACCAGCTCAACTACCCGGATCGCGCCACCAGCCCCACCAATCAGCCGCTCTTTGGGTTCTGCACCGATCCTGACGGCTATGACCCGCTCGTGTTCATCTATATGCACGGCGGCGCCATCGTCGATGACATCAACAACCCCACCCAGGTGACGGTCGACGACCCGTTGGTGATCGAGGCGGTGCAGTGGTACTCGGACCTGATCAATCGCTACGATGTGGTGCCGGACATCGCGCAGGTACGGCGTTTCTACAGTCGAGGCTTTGCCGAGGCGGCTGTGGTGGGCGCGTGTGGCCTCTGGATGGGCTACTTCAGCAACCGCGGCGGCATGGACACCCCCTACACCTGGACCAGCGACTGGATCATGCTGCCGCCACCCCAGGATGCGCTCTCTGCCGCCATGGGCGAGGTCGATGGCTATTATATCACCAGCGCCTGCGAGGAGCAGGCAGCCGCCCTGGATCTGATCCGGTACCTCTCAGGCTACTGGGAGGCAGCGGGGCAGAAGCTGCCCCCGCGGCTCTCTATCGCCGCCGACGAGGACTATGCCGAAGAGCTCGGCTATGATGTCGCCAGCGCCGTGGCCCAGTTCCCACGGCAGGTGATCATCGTGCCCGCCGTCCTCGATCCACGCCTGGAACAGGTCGGCGGCGCGCTCATCAGCACCGTCAACCGCATCGTGGAAGAGAACCTCGATGCCGAATGGGAGCTGCTCGATCTGCAGGATCAGTTGCAGTTCGCTCTCCAGCAGTAGGCTGTGGGAGCCGTTACCAGGCCATCACGAACGCCAGATCGTTGACATTGGTCCGCGTGGGCCCGGTCTGGATCAGCGCACCGAGCGCCGCCAAGAAACGATAGGCGTCATTGTTCGCCAGATAGGCCAGCGGGTCCAGCCCGGCCGCGCGGGCCCGAGCGATCGTCCCGCCATCCACCACGCCGCCAGCGGCGTCGGTGGGGCCATCGGTCCCATCGGTGGCCAGGCATGCGATCATCACCCTGGGCAATCCTTCCACAGCCAGGGCGGCGGCCAGCGCCATCTCCTGGTTGCGCCCGCCCCGGCCCTCGCCCCGCACGGTCACCGTCGTCTCCCCGCCCAGGATCAAGCACGCTGGCTTGGCCACCGGCCCATCGCGCGAGGCCAGCTCGTGGGCCAAAGCGCCCAGCACCCGCCCCACCTCACGCGCCTCGCCCTGCAGGTAGGTCGTGAGCACCAGGCTGTTCAGGCCAAGACCCTCGGCGTGGCGCGCGGCGGCGCCCGCCGCCAACCGATTGCTACCCACCACCACGTTCTGCACGCGCTCCATGATGTCATCGCCCGGCTTGAGGGTCTCCGGCACGTCGCCGGCCATGCCCGCGCATAGCCGCTCGCGCACAGAAGCCGGCACGACCTCCTCTATACCATAGCGCTCCAACACCGCCCAGGCGTCGGCATAGGTTGTGGGATCGGGCACGGTGGGCCCTGAGGCGATCACATCCAGGGGGTCGCCGACCACATCCGAGAGCATCAAGGTAATCACCCGGGCCGGATAGGCCAGCCGCGCCAACCCGCCCCCCTTGAGCCGCTCCAGATGCTTGCGTACCGCGTTCACCTCGTTGATGGTCGCGCCGGCACGCAGCAGCGCGTCGGTGGTCCGTTGCAGATCAGCCAGCGAGATCCCCTCTGCCGGATAGATCTGCAACGCCGAACCTCCACCCGAGATGAGGCACAGAACCAGATCACCCTCGCCCAGGCCAGAAACCAGGCTCTCGATCCGCTGGGAGCCCGCCAGCCCTCGCTCGTCAGGGATCGGGTGCCCCGCCTCGATCAGCCTCACCCGCTGCATCGGGAGAGCATGGCCAGCCTTGACCACCACCACGCCCTCGTCCAGCCGTTCTCCCAAGATCTCTTCCGCAGCCTGCGCCATCGGCGCGCCGGCCTTGCCCGCCCCCACCACGACGACGCGCTGGAACCGAGCCAGGTCATAGCTTTGATCGCCCACGCATAGCTGGTCGCCCTCGCGATGCAACTGCCCTCGCACAGCCGCCGCGGGATCCACGGCCTCCAGGGCAGCCCCCATGATCGAATCCAGCGCCTCGCGCGCCTTTGCGTGTGACCATGTCAGATCTTGGCGCTCGCTCACCAGGCCCTCCTTTGCACCGCCCGCGCCCCGGAACGCGAACAAGGGCCCCCGAGGGCCCTTGTCGCGTACGTTTACGATAGCAGCTCAGGGTCAGTTCACTTCCATCTGCGCGTCCTCGCCGCGCAGGTGTCGCTCGAGCCACGAGTCGAGGTCGGCTCGGCGGAACCGCCAGGTCCTGCCGATCTTGATCGCCGGGATCTTCGAGTCTTGGGCCCACGAGTAGATCGTGGACTCCTTGAGCTGCAGATACTCGGCGACCTGCTTCACGTTCAAGAGCTTTTCGTCCGTCATCGTCCCCCCTTTTTCTGGGTTGGGTTCTATGTGGCTGCATGAAAGAGCTGCAAGCAGCCCATCCCACACAGCTCTGTGTCTCCCCCGATACACAGATAGAACCTATAACCACGAATCCCACATACTCATTTTAATAAAGGGCCTGGCAAAAGTCAAGCAGCCAAAGCGATCAACACGCCAAGCGGAACACTTCCCCACCGCATTCAGTCCAGTGGGCCGCTAAGCACGCTACTCGCACGCAGACATGGCTCGCCCATAGCAGGCCAAACACCGCGCAATTCGCACGCTTTCCAGCAAATACGTACGCCGAACCCTGCCCAGAGGGCTAGCCCAGCCGAGCTTCGTAGCCTGCTTCAGCCGACTTGTAGATACCCTCGATCACCTCCACCACCACCGCCGCCTCCTCGGGACGCACCCGCGGGGGCTCGCCCGCCTCCAGAGCGCGCAGCCAATCCGCGATCAGGAGCTCGTGCCCCGTGCCCGTGATGGCATCCGGCTGCGTCACCGTTACCGGGCGACGCGTGAACCCGCTCTCGTCCTCGCCAAAGAACCACAACGGAGCATCGGGGCCAAAGGCGGCAGGGTTCAGCTCGATGCCTCCCTCCGTCCCAAAGACCTGGATCTTGTTGCCTTCCGAGCCGTGGCACGCCCAGCAGGCCTCGACGGTCAGCGTGGCTCCCCCCTCAAAGCGCACAAAGGCGGTGGCAAAATCGTCCACGTCGAACCGTGCAGGAGGAGTGAACTGGTCAGCGCCCCAGCCTCCCAAACCCTTGGCCTGGGTTCCCAGCGGCGCATAGGTCGCTGCGAGCACCGACGTTGGCTGCGGGTGCCCCATGAACCAGAGCCCCAGATCCAGCATATGGCAGCCGATGTCCATCATGGCGCCGCCACCGGCCAGGTCGCGATTGGTGAACCAGCTCCCATAGCCTGGAATGCCGCTGCGCCTGAGATAACTCACCTTGACGTGATAGATATCGCCCAACGCGCCCGAAGCCGCCATCTCTCTGATGCGCTCGTTTTCGGGCCGATGCCGCAACGTATGCGCGATAGAGAGCCCCTTGCCCTCCGCCTTGGCCGTCTCCACCATGTTCCTGGCCTCAGCCAGGGTCAATGCCATCGGCTTTTCGCAGAGCACATGGGCGCCCGCCTTGAGCGCGTCCACGGTCATCTGGCCGTGTAGGGCGTTGGGCGTGCACACGCTGACCACATCCAGGCTTTCATTGGCCAGCATCTCGCCATAGTCGACATAGCTGGCCGCGATGCCATGTTCCTCCGCCACTTTGGCCGCGCGCCCCTCGGCCACGTCGGCCACGGCCACCACCTCGGCCCCCGCGCTCTGATACCCCGGCAGATGCCCCGATGTCCCGATGGCACCCACGCCGATGATGCCCACTCGCCACCGCTTCATGCTCATCCTCCTCCTATCTAGTCGCCGACACCTATGCGGGCTCACGGTCACTCGGCCCGCCGAACCAGTATCCCGCTCCGTACCGCGTGTGGATGTACTGCGGCTCCTTGGGATCGCGCTCGATCTTGCGCCGCAGGTAGCCGATATAAAGCGAAAGCAACTTGCCGTGCGTCGTTGGATTGCCTCTGCCCCACGCCGCATCGATGGCTTCTTGCGAACTCACCACCCGTCCCCGTTTTCGCACCAGGCAGGAGAGCAGGTGGAACTCGGTTGGCGATAGCTTGACAGGATCATCCTGCGCCGTCACGCGGCGAGCCGTCAGGTCAATGCAGAGATACGGGTCGACATAGCGCTCCGACGCTCCCCCCAGCTCGCTCGAAACCCGTCGCAACACCGATTCGATCCTGGCATCGAGTTCGTCCATGCTCACAGGCGCCAGCAGAACGTCGTCCGCGCCGGCGCGCAATACACGCACGATCTGGCCGCTCGTGTCATCGTCCAGCAGAGCCAAGATCGGAGCCGATGCACGCTCACGCAATGCGTGGCACAGTTCCACCAGTTCCGCGCAGCGCCCCGTCATGCAGAGCAACACGAGTCCGGGATGCCAGGCATCCAGACGCTCCACCGCCCCCATGCCCAGCGGCGCGGCGCTCACCTCCACGCCGGAACGCTCAAGGTGAGCCGTCAGAGCATCTCGCATACTATCCGCATCGGCCATCACCAAAACATGCATGCCCGTATCATACCATGGGCATCGAGCCGGGCAAGCTGCCGCGAACCTAGGCCAGCACAGCCAGCAACAGGCTCAGCGATACCGCGCTAAGCAAGGTCGTGGCAAACACGACGCTGGTGACATACTCGGCATCGGCGTCAAACGTGATAGCCAGCAACGCCGAGGTCACCGCCGTGGGCATCGCCGCCTGAACGATGGCCACAGATCGTGGCAGTCCCACCAGGCCCACCAGCGGAGCCACGGCGATAGCCACCAGCGCGCCCACCACCAGTCGCAGCACCACCCCCACCGTCACCTCGCCCAGGCGCATGGTCACCTTGGTCTGGGAGAGCTGCACGCCCAACAAGAGCAACATCACCGGCACCGACGCCTGCCCCAGGAGGCCGACTGGCTTGGCCAACATCGAAGGGACGGCCACGCCTGTCCAGCGCACCAGCATCGCCAGCAAAAAGGCATAGGCACCGGGCAGGCGGGCGGCCTGCCCCAGGGCCTTCCACCCGTTGCCTCCATCGGTCCCCCGAGCCGCGAACACCGCCCCCACCGTATAGCATAAAAAATTAGAGACCACAAAGAACACGGTGGCATACTGCAGGCCCACCGTACCAAAAGCCAGCAGCACAACCGAGAGGCCCAGGTTGCCCGAGTTCAAAAAGGCCGTGCTGAGCACCAAACCGTCGAGCTGCCGCGATGACCAGCCCAGGATCCGCGCCACGAGCACCGACAGGATCACCATGGCCAGGGTCACCAGCAGCAGATGCGCCACCAGCCGGGCGAACTGATCGCCGTTCACCGCCGAGCTCGCGATCGAGTCGAACACCAAGCAGGGCGACAGCACATAGATCGCCAGCTTGGAGAGGGTGTTCTTGTCGGCCCGCAGCCCGCGATCGGCATACACGCCGATAGCGATCACCGCAAACACGGGGAGAATGTTGTCACGGAGGATCGTACCTAGCGAGGAAAACACGGCCCAGCCGACCTAACCTTCCGAGCCCATCAGGTCACCACCAAGCGAACCGCCATCGCCAGCAAAAGCCCGGCCGTTGCATACTTGAACCCAGCGGTGCTGAGCCGCCTAAACACATGCACGCCGGCATAGGTTCCAAGGAACGAGGGGATCAGTATCGCCACGCCCTGTAGGGCCGATTCGGCCGTGGCCACCCCCTGCGCAAACAGCACCACCAACCGCCAGGCGCCCATCACCACAAAATAGCCCGAAAGCACCGCCTTCATCGCCCGCTTGTCCCAGCCGCGTAGCATACAGTAAAGCACGACGGGCGGCCCGCCCGTGGCTAGGATCCCCCCCAGCACCCCACCCAAAGCGCCCGCAACCACGCTGCCGGGATAGGCGCCGTGCAACATCACCTTCTTGGGCGACCAGAGAGCCACCACACAGCCAGCCAGGATGGCGAACGCCAATATCCACTCCAGCCAGCGTACATCGAGGTTCTTGAGGAGATAGGTTCCCACCACGGCCATGGGAACCGAGCTGGCTAGCAGCGGCACCGCATCGCGCCAGTTCAGGTCCTCGCGCACCGTCCACAGGTTGTAGGAACAGATCACCAGGCTGACCACATTGACCATGACGACCGCCTCCGGCAGCGACCGCACAGCCGCCAACGTGGCCACCGCCACCAACCCGAACCCAAAGCCGGCGATGCCTGTCACCACCCCGGCGATCAGCGCAATGCCGACCAAGGCAGCCATATCGCTCAACACAGACGCTCGCTTTCTAGCATAAGCAGGTGTCAAGCAACTTGACACCTGCTGCTGGTGACCATACCATCAAGTTTGCCATCCTACAGATCGATCCGAGGGCCGTCAAGTCGAGAGGAAAGCCATGGGCAACGTGCTGGATGTTCTTCAAGAGCGGGGATTCGTCGAGCAAGTCTCGGATGAGGCCGGCCTGCGCCAGGCCCTTGAGCGGCCGCTCACCTTTTACATCGGCTACGATCCCAGCGCCAGCAGCTTTCACTGCGGCAACTTGCTGACCATCATGGCGGCCGCCCAGATGCAGCTCCACCACCACCAGCCTGTTCTCGTCGTTGGCGGGGGCACGGGCATGGTCGGCGATCCCAGCGGCAAGACCGAGATGCGACAACTGCTCGACCAGGAGCAGATCGCCAGCAACGTGCAGGCCCTGCGCTCTCAGTTGGCTCGCTTTCTCAAAATGAACGACCCCGAGTCCGACAACAACGCCGCGATGCTCAACAACGCCGACTGGCTGATGGAGCTCCACTACATCCCGTTCCTGCGCGAGATCGGTCGCCACTTTTCCGTGAACCGCATGCTCGCGGCCGAGGCCTACCGCGCGCGGATGGAGACCGGCCTCAGCTTCTTGGAGTTCAACTACCAGCTCCTGCAGGCCTATGACTATCTCTGCCTGTACCGGCAGTACGGCTGCACCCTGCAAATGGGCGGCAACGACCAGTGGGGCAACATTCTGGCCGGCGTGGACCTGATCCGCCGCGTGGAGGGCGCCGAAGTGTACGCCCTCACCTTTCCCCTGCTCACCACGGCCTCGGGCGCCAAGATGGGCAAGAGCGCGGCCGGCGCCGTCTGGCTGGATGCCGACCAGTACAGCCCCTATGACTTTTACCAGTACTGGATCAATACCCACGACGATGACGTCGTCCGGTTCCTGCGCATCTATACCTTTTTGCCCATGGAAGAGATCCAGGAGCTGGGTCGCCTGCAGGGCGCGGACATCCGCCAGGCCAAGGCCAAGCTGGCCTACGAGGTCACCCGATTGGTACACGGCGAGCCAGCGGCCCAGGAGGCCGAATCCGCCTCCCGGACCCTTTTCCCACAGACCCTTTTCGTCCACGTCAGCGAAAGCGTTGCTGGGAACGAATCCATCGGCGCCGTTCTCTCCACTGCCCTCGATGCGCAAGCGTTGGCCCAGGGCGTTCCCGCCATGGCGCTCTTTGAGCAAGTCGGCCTGTGCAGCTCACGCAGCGAGGCCCGGCGCCTGATCCAGCAGGGCGGAGCGTACGTGAACGACCAGCGGATCGAATCGGTGGATGCAGTCATCACCGATCAGCACCTGGTCGATGGGGAGCTCTTGCTGCGCGCCGGCAAGAAACGCTACCACCGCGTGACCGTCCAGTAACCCAGAGCGCGGGCTCGCCTGCCATTGACGCCCCACGAGCCCGCGCATAGAATGCCTGGTGTCAAAGCAGATGGCGATGCGTTACCGAGCGGAGGTCCCTTTGGTCAAGGACGCCACAGCCGTCAGCGTGCCCGAGCGAATCCGCCAGGTGCTGGCGTTTGCGCTCACCGTCATCGCCCTGATCCTCTATGTGGCCGTACTGGGCGACGCCCTGGTGCGCACCTACTTCCAGGGGATGCCCGAGCTGCCCATCGCCACCACCCGCTTTGCCAGCTTGCTTTCGGGCCTCGTGGGAGCCGTGGTGACGGCGGGGTTCGCCCGCGCCACCCGCCCCGTGTCGGTGCCCCTCAGCGCCCCCCACCCGCTGGGCGGCTGGGCCCGCACGGGCTGGAGCACCCTCCGCCCCCCTTCGCGAACCCGCATCAAACTGCTCGGCCTCTCCGAGATGCTGGGCCTGCACCCTGCCGATCTCGATCCCGACGAGACCTCCAGCGACGAAGAAGAGGCGGAGCGACGCCACAGCCTGGACGCCGCCACCTACCTGGCCCTGGCCTACTTTCTCGTCTATTTCCTGGTGGGGTTGGGAGCCTTTCTCCTGGCCTTTTCCCGGCCAGAGGTGCCCGATCTGGTCATGAACACATCCTGGATCTGGGTCGGCACCATCGTCTCCTCCGGCTATGCCTTCCTGGGGCTGAGCCCAGACGCCTAGCCCTCCGGAGACGGCGAGATCACCACCAGCTCGTCCGCGCCATCCTGCCCGGCCTCGAGGACGGATCCTCGCCACAGGATCCCCCACGCCAGCAGCGGCAGCCCCCCCAATACAGCCATCTTTACCGTTATCAACGGGCGCAGCGCCGAGCCCTTGGCCGCGCCGCCGAGACGCGCCAACGCCAGCTCCCACGTGTGCCCGACCCGCACCGCCACGCCGATCAGGTCCAGCCAATCGACGATCAGTTGCGCCATCTCCCTGCCATAGGCGCCTCCCAGTTCGGATAGCACGTCGGCGTCCAGCCGGCCCGCCTGCTCTCCATACCGAACGGCCACCAGCAGCGCCTGCACCTGCCCGACCTCAGCCACCGCCAGATCGCCTGCCCCCAACCGCGCGAGCTCATCGCCATCCAGCCCCCAGCGCCCTGCCACCCGCTCAGCCACCGGCCACAGGCAGCTACATTGCGAGGCCCGCACCGCCACCACCATCAGGCGCCCTAAAAGCCTTCGCTCCGCCAGCAGGCCGCGCCCCAGGCGCCGCAAGCGCGGGGGGTCGTTCCAGAACGCCGCCAGGTCGCCCGCCAACTCCTCGGGGCCCTCGTACGCGCGGAAATGCAGATGCTCGCGGCCCTGGTAACGCCGCTGCAGCCATCGCCGCCCTTCTACTACCCCCCAAGCGGCCGCGGCCCCGGCCATACACCCGAACAGCAGCCCCCATCCGCGACCACGCCCCATCTCGCCACCTCCTTGAGCGATCGCCTCGCCAAGCGATTCTAGAGGGGCGTCGCGCGTGGGTCAACGCAACGCGCAGCCAGGTGGCCGGCGTTTTGCCCGCCGGTGCTCCTGCGCTAGACTAGCCCCATGCAGCAGAACCACACCGAGCCCCTCGCAGCCCAACCAACCGAGCCGGCCACCTCCTGGCATATCGGGGGCGTCGCCATCGCTGGCGACCTGATCCTGGCCCCCATGGCCGGCTATTCCGATCAGCCCTTTCGCCGCATCTGCCACGAGATGGGCTCGGCCATCAGCTATACCCCTTGCGCCGTCGACCGCGCCGTCCTGGCGGCATCGGACGAGGCCGACCGCACCTATGCCTTTCACCCCAGCGAACGCCCCGTGGCCATCCAGTTGCTCTCGCGAAACGCTGGCCTCCTCGCCAGAGCGGCCCAGCGCGTGGCCCACGTCTTCCAGCCGGACCTGATCGACCTGAACCTGGGCTGCCCATCGCGCCGCATTGCCGGCGGCGGGCGGGGCGCCGCCCTGTTGCGAGAGCCCCGCCTCATCGGCAACCTGATAGCGTCCCTCGTGGCCGCGGTGTCGCTCCCGATCACCGCCAAGATCCGCCTCGGGTGGGACGCCTCCTCGCTGAACCATCGCGAGGTCGCCCGCATCATCGAGGACGCCGGCGCTCAGGCCATCGCGGTCCACGGCCGCACCAAAGTCCAGGGATATGCCGGCGAGGCCGATTGGGACGCCATCGCCGAGGTGGTCGCCGCCGCCCACGTGCCGGTCATCGCCAACGGAGATGTCCGCACCATCGCCGATATCGCCCGCATCCTGGAGCACACCGGCTGTCGCGCCGTCATGATCGGCCGCGGCGCCGTCGGCAACCCGTGGCTCTTTGCCCGGCGCGATCTAGACAGCGTCTCCATCGACGAGCGCCTGGCCGTCATGGAGCGGCACCTCCACACCATGGCCGACCTCTTCGGCGAACGCCACGGCACCATCTGCTTTCGCAAGCATCTGGTCAAGTACATGCGCGGACTACCAGGCGCCGCCCGCATGCGCGCCGAGCTGATGCGACCCGAGACGCCCGACGAGCTCGTCGCTGCCCTCCACGCCTGGGCCAAAGGCCTGTAGGCAGTCGTTCCCTCTCGCGATTGACGTCGCCTCCCCGTTGGCCTATACTTGCTATGTGCAACACGCATATAGGCGAAGCGATCATACTCGTTCCATAGGAGGCAGCGATGAGAGTTGGCATACCGGCCCAGGGCGAGGGCCTCGAGGCATCTCCCAGCACGATCTTTGGTCGGAGTCCCTACTATGTCCTGGTCGACAGCGACACCATGGCGGCGGAGACGGTCCCGAACCCCGCCACGGGAGCGTCCGGCGGCGCGGGCGTGCAAGCCTCCCAATGGCTGATCGGGCAAGGCATCGAAGCCGTCCTCGCGGCCAACGTCGGCCCCAACGCCAGCGCGGTGCTCCAGGCCGCCGGTATCCAGGTCTACGCGCTAGAAGGCGACACCGTGCGGGCTGCGGTCGAGGCCCTCTCGGAAGGACGGTTGGAGCTCCTGGCCGGCCCCACCGTCGCCTCACACACGGGAACCAGCGGCCAGGGCGTTGGGCACCCTAGCCGAGCCGACCAACTGGCTACCGAAGCCGCCGCCCTGCGCAGCCGCCTGGACGAGATCGAGTCCCAGATCCAAGAGCTGGAAAAGGCCCAGCCTCGCTGCCGCGTGGCCATCTCGGTCGATTCGGACCAAGGCCTCGATGCGCCGGTAGCCATGCATTTCGGCCGATGCCCCTTTTTCGTCGTCGCCGACCTGCAGGGCGGCCAGGTCGTCTCCAGCCGCACCGTCGCCAACCCCTACTATCCGGCGCATGAGCCCGGTCAGGTGCCCAGCTTTATCGCCAGCCTGGAAGCCAACGTGATGCTCAGCGGCGGAATGGGCGGGCGCGCGGCCCAGCTCTTTGCCCAGGCGGGCATCGAGGCCGTCACCGGGGCCGCCGGCACGGTGAGAGACGCCCTGCAGGCCTATCTGGCCGGCGAGATCGCTGGCGCCACACCCTGCGAGCACCACTAGACCAAGGAGCCAGCCAGCCCGTGGCGACGTCTCACCAGAGCGACATCCGTATCCGTACGGCAACGGCCCACGATGCCGCCGCCCTGGTCGCCGCCATCGACGAGGTGGCACAAGAGGGGTGCTACCTCGCCCGCAGCACCTTCCAACAGGACCCTGCCGTGGAGGCCGCCCATATCGAGCTGACCGTTCAGCATGGCGGCACCGTGCTGGTGGCCGAGGTGGATGGCCGCCTCGCCGGCTGGCTAACCCTGCAACGCGACAAGACGCCCTACCGCAAGCATGTCTGCCTGCTTGGCATGGGCGTCTTGCGTCCTTACCGCCATAGGGGGTTAGGCAAAGCTCTGCTGAAAGAGGCGCTGCGTTATGCGCGAGAGGCCCAGCACATCGACCGCGTGGAACTGGCCGTGCGCGCCACCAACCTGGCCGCCATCGGCTTGTACCAATCCGTGGGGTTTGCCTACGAGGGGCGTCGCATCGGCGCCATCCGCGACGACGCGGGAACCTATGACGACGAGATCCTGATGGCCTATGACCCGGCCGCCGATGAGGCGCCTACATCCAGGTGATCATGCCGCGCAGGAATGAGCCCAAGTAGGCGATGACCAGCGCCTTGAACGTCTTGCCGATCCAGCATGCCAAGAGAAACTTGGAGACGGGATAGCGGAGCATGCCGGCCGCCATGCCCGCCAGGTCGAACAGCGGGTTGGGGATGGCCGATAGGACCAGCAACGTCATGAACCCGCGCCGCTCCATCCACCGACGAATGCGCTCATATAGCTCCCGATTCTCCGCTACCGCCGACCCGCCATAGCCGGCCAAATAGCCCGTCAGCTCGCCCAGTGGCTCGCCCACGCCCGCGATCAGGCCCACCAGCAGCGGGTTCAGCACCCCGCCACCCGCAAAGACCACAGCAATCCCTGGCACCGGCAGGATGACCGTCGCATTCCCCAGCACGGCGATGACGAAAACGCCCAGATAGCCCAGCCCCTGCAGGTCCTCCAGTCGATCGCCCAACCGAAAGACCACGACGGTGATGGCCACCGAGAGCACCAGGGCCGCCGCCGGCTTGCCGTATTTGGCCACCACCGCCCGAATCTGCGCCATGCCTGTCCAGCTCTCCAGGCTCTGCTTGAAACTCCGTGCCGTCATCCACATGCCTCTCGCGAACCGACTCTCACTGGCTCTATGTCACGCCCGGCTCTGGGTGTTGCCTCCCTCGGCACGCAGCAACCAGAGCAGCGCCGCCAGCGTCAGCAGCGCGACCGCGCCTCCCACCACCCACGCCTCGGCCATGCCCGCCTGGCTGACATAGATCGCCGCCACGCCCAGCCCACAACCCACCAGGTAGAGCGTCAACACAGCCTCCCGCTGGGTATAGCCCATCCCCACCAGCCGATGGGAGGTGTGGTCTTTGCCGGCGCTCGTTAGCGGGTTCAGCCCCCGTCGCAGCCGCGAGACGATCACCAGCGAAGTATCGAACAGCGGGACGCCCAAAACCAGGACCGGGATCATCCAGGTCACTTGAACCACATTCGTGGGAAATCGCAGCTTGATAGCCGTCGCCCCGAGCAGAAACCCGAGAAACAGGGTGCCCGAATCGCCCATAAAGATCGAGGCCGGGTTGGCGTTGTAGAGCAGAAACCCAACACAAGCCCCCAGCAACGCGGCGCTCAGCGCGCCCACCAGGTACTGCCCGCTCATGGCGGCCAACACCAAAAAGAACGCCGCAGCCACAGCCCCCACCCCCGCCGACAGCCCATCCATATTGTCGAGCAGGTTCATGGCGTTGGTGATGGCCAGCATCCACAGCGTCGTCAAGAGCATATCCAGCCCGGCGATACGCACCAACTGCACGCGCACGTCGGTCAGCAGCAGAACCGCTACCGCCGCCACCTGGGCGGCCAGCCGTACCCCCACCCCCAGGCCCTTTCGGTCATCCAGCAGGCCCGTCAGGGAGCAGATGGTCGCGCCCACCAGGATGCCCACCATCTGCCGCACATAGAACCGATCGCCAAACAGCAACAACGCCGCCAGGAACGCCAAATAGATCGCGACCCCGCCCATCAGCGGCATGGGGCGCGCGTGCACCTTGCGCGGCGCAGGCATGTCCATCAACCCCAGAGAGGCAGCCGCGCGGCGGGCCAGCGGCGTGGCGCCCGCCGCCAAGACAAAGGCCGTGATCAACACCAGCGATAGGCGCTCCACTAGCGCTCCTCCTGCTCGACGATAAAGGCCTCCAGGGGCGCACGTTCGCTCTCAGGGGCCATCTCCAGGGCCATCCGCGCATAGCGCGTCGCCTCTTCCGCGTCCTCTAGCTGCCCATAGATGATGGCCAGATTCTTGATGGTATTATAGTCCGTTGGAGCGCGCTGGTACACAGCCAGGTTGGCCTCCAAAGCCGTGCTCCAGTCGCCCTGCTGCGAGGCGGCATAGCCGAGGCTGCTCCACACCTGCACCAGGTCGTCGTCCAGCTCCACAGCGCGACGATACTGCTCGCCGGCCGCGCCCCAGTCGCTCTCGCGAGCGTACAGGTCGCCCAGGTAGATGTGCGTCTGCGCATAAGCGGCATCCAGCGCCAGGGATTGGCTGAACTTTTCCATGGCCCCGTCGCGATCGTCGAGATACAGGAGCGAGAGACCCCACTCGTTCAAGAGTTGGGCGCTGTTGGGGCTCAAGGCATGCGCCTCGGCATAGTAGGCAGCCGAGCGCTCCCAATGAGCCTGGCGAACAGCCTCGCTGCTCTCCATCTCGCCCCACGCGCGATGCAACCGCGCCAGATTGGCCGTGTGGTCCGTGTTTAGCGGGTTCAGGCCCCGCGCCGTCTGCAGCGCCTCCTGTGCCAGGGTCAGATAGCGCTGGCGCGTCGTCGCCTCACTCTCTGTGCGTGCCAGCT
>Ga0334895_1002323_pt1 | contig 16495 bp, 16 predicted proteins | sample GraSluR3_MG_7_FD_207229 | JGI IMG/M metagenome (GOLD analysis project Ga0334895, IMG submission 207229) | Sludge microbial communities from methane-producing bioreactor in Wageningen University, Netherlands - Granular Sludge_31_05-R3 | ecosystem: Engineered > Bioreactor > Anaerobic >... | reverse complement strand
ATTCGGGACCGAGGACAGACTCCTTGTGAAGTTCAAAGACTTAAACATTATGAGGTCCTCTGTCCCGGAATTATATCATCAAAAATCGATCACCTATCGTAAGTATAGGATCAATTATTATTAGGAGAATATCATGGACGTTATCTCAATCGCTCTGTTGTTTTTCGGAGTATTGGAATTACTGAATGTTCTCGTACTCTATCTAGCCCCCGGTTCAAAGCGAGGCAATAGCGTGGGCTTTTTCAATGCCTATGAGAAGTCAAAATCGGATCCCGAAGTTCATGCGCTTGTCACGTATCTCGTGAACTGGGTTGCGGGAACGAAGCTGATCTTCATCGTACTGCTCATAGGGATCATCATCACCGGGAGCGCCGCAACGAAAGTCTTCAGCATCATCGCGCTGATTTTCTCTATCCTGACGTTCTTTTCCCGATTATATCCCGGAATCAGGCAGATGGATGACCAGGGGCTTATTACCCCTCACGGCTATTCGCGAACCCTTGCCATCATGATCATCAGTTTTGTCATCGTTTTCTTCATCGCACTGCTATCGTATCTGTTCGTGATGAGATAACGACCCTATTCATTGATCATCACGCTCTGTACAGATTTGATCGAGAAGCTGTTTCAATAGTATCGGATAGGACGAATTCGACCTGCTCCGGTTTTATTGTAGGTCTCCGCAGTGCTTCCGGAACGCATGAAAAATGGCTCTAGCACAAAAGCTGTGTGATGAGGACTACGGGGAAAATCTGAAAAGATAGAAAATGGGCAAAATCTTTGTTATTGTGTGAATAACGACAAACACACTAAAACGGAGAGAGATGCCCATGCCCCAGTATACCAACACCTTCCTTGCATTGCCAGAGTTTGAGAGCACGGGAACACCAACAATCAGAGAATATCAGGGAATTGAGGAGACCACTATTGTTAGCTTGCAAATAGTCCTATGAAGAAGAGCAGAGAAAATTGCAGATTGAGCTAGGAAGAAGGGTACCTGTATGGTAGGTTAGTTGCACATTCTCCTAAAAGGAAAAGGAGAGGGCTTCCCGACCAAAGTTGTCCCTCTCCCAAATGCAAATAATGCTCTTAGAGGTTGCCATTGATCTGCAAATAATTCAAGTAGTGGAAGACGAAGGTACGCCACCATCTTCGGTAACCGGAGAACACTTTTGTGCCCATTGCAACCAGAAACTCCATGGGCATGGGTGGTGCAGGGGGGTGGTACCCCCTGCTGCTTCGTTAATTGAGGTAGTGTTTCAGGCGATTACCTTAGAGGTATCCATCGAAAAGCTCTTTCATTCTGAAAGTCTTGAAGACTGATGATATTGATTGTGTTTTACTAAAAGTATATGTTTCTAAATCTTTTTATTGTATCATTTAATTTAGCCTGGCTACGATCTAACTTAGCTTGGTTAGCTTGGTATCTACAATAATACCATGCCCACTCGTCGAGTCTCTGGGTCTTTACGGAATGGCTGGCTCATTGGATATATGAAAAATCCTTTCATGAATGGTTGAATCTCACTTTCCCTATGGTACAATGAAATAAAGAGCGGGGTTACTGAAGTTGCACTGCAGTGGACCAGCTTGTTTGAACATACGGCGATACACGCAGCTTTGGATGTTGTGTGTGGTACATGTTCTTGCACGATTCTGTGCTGTTAGTCTCTTTCGGCCTAATCTCATTCATAATCCCGTTTCGTACACATGCGAGAGGAGGAAGATTATGAAGAGAATGTTGCTGGCATTACTTCTACTTATCCTGTGGGTTTCATCTCTCTGGGCTGATTACGATCGGGAACAGGAAAAGCTCGATGAACTGATTCAGAAGATACATACTCGGATCGAAGAGATAGATATGACAGTCCGTGCATCGAGATATGAAACGCTCGATGAATTGATTGAATCAAAAACCGCCCATCTTGAAAGCCTGTACGATGATCAGAAACAAGCGGGTGATTCAAAGAAGGAGGTCTTGCAGCATCATATCGATTACCAGGAAGCGCTTCTTGATCTTGCTGCAGCGAACCGGGTAACTGGGCTTAGCAGGAATACCGAAGAAGGAGTCTCGCAGTCTCAGCGTATAACGAGCCTTCTTTCAGGATGGGCAGAGAATGAGAGGATGCAATGGGGACAGGGGGGTCTGCATACGTTTGCCGCTTTAGCCGGGATCTATTTCGTACACACTGAAAGAATGACACTTGAAGCACATACGGAGTTTGCGGAAAAGTATCGGGAAACCGGTATATCGAGAGAAGATTATGAAATTCTTTCTGCATTGTATGATCAGAAGGCAGATGAAGGGGGCAATGATCCTGCACCTTGGCATAATAATTCGTTTACTTTCGGTTATGAGGATAATGTATATTACCGGCTCTATAAGATCGGTCAGGAATATATGAAAAAGTATCCTGGGGCAGTTCTTTCCAAAGTGGATCTAGCAGATCTTGAAATCAGAGGAGATGAGCATCAAGAAAGTGTACAGAGCGGAATCCGAACAACTCCTGGTACCGAATACCTGATACATGTCGAGAGTGATGGAACTACGACCTACTTCGTCCATAGCGGTTCCATGACCATAGCAACAGATGACCCACCAGGAAACATCATCATTCACGACGGTGAATCGGTGACCGTTGTTTCTGATGGAACCGCAGGATTGATGCATACATCCGATCCTAGTGACCCCGACCCCTTTGAGTGCATCTCTACAGGAGGCATGACTCCTGTAGAACCCTCCTACACCTATCTCTACACGCTGAGCCATGACAAGGCTCTGATGAAAACCCGTATTGATACGGGCGAAGTCATGTGGAAGTCAACTCCTCACGGCAACTGGGTTTCGGGACTTGCCAAGGACTCGGAAGGGTATCTGTACACTTCGGGAGGAGACTATAAGATTCGTAAATTTGATCCGAACAATGGAAACATCATTTGGACCTTTAGTAAACACACCTACGCAGTGGGGAAGGTCGTATCTGATAAGAAAGGGTTCATCTATTCTGGCGATTCCCACCACAATGTGAAAAAAATTACGACTGATGGTGTGGAAGTCTGGAACTATGCAGCGCCTGAGGTCGTGTTTGCCGTTGAAGTTGATCCCTCTACCGGGAATGTCTTTGCAGGAATGAGAAACGGGATGGTTCAGATGATTGATTCCACAGGGCATCTGGTATGGACCTATCAAGGTGACCATGTGTCCTCCCTCGCAGTGGACCTCAATGGGGATGTCTATGCAGGAGGAGGCCGTGGTAACGGTATCATAAAGATTTCTTCCTCTGGAGAGGAAATCTGGAAAAACAAAGATCATCCGGGATCTATCCAAAACGTGACGATGGGGTCTGACGGATGTATTTATACGACAGATCACCTGGGAACGATATTGAAAACAGATCCTGATACCGGCGTTACCATTGCCAGGGTGGATATTGCGAATGAAAAATTGTATGGCCTTGATGTGGATTACTCAGGAAATATCTATGTGGGAACAGGAGACGGAGATCTCTACTGCTACGATGTCATTTCTGATCAGGTTTCTTGGATCCGCCACCCGCATACCTCACATCTGCGACAGGTACTGCTAAGTATGGATTGAAGTATGATGAACCATTCAACAATTTATCCATTTACCCATTGGGGGGGGCAGGGGGCTAATTGCCCTCTGTTGCTTCGTCCGGACTTCTTGATGATGTATTACTCCGGATGATCCCCGCCTTACAGGGTATCCATAGAAAGGAGCTTCCATACTGAACGTCATGCGGAGGGACAATATTGATTGTTTCTTTCTATATGCATATGATTCTAAATCATTTTATTGTATCATCTAATTTAGCCTTGCCTGAATCTATCTATCCGACATTATTGTGACAATAAGTATTTACTGCGGTGAGTAATTCACCCGTAATTTCTATTAGATTATGCGGTAATGGGTGCTCTTCCAGACCCTATTTCCGTGCTCTCGGTGTTGGATATCCTGTTCTTCCTTTCCTGGACCCGATCAAGGAGTGCTTTATCGCTGATTGGTGATTGGAACATTCTCTGATGAGAGGCCAAGTAGTATAAATAAAGGAAATTCAGGAAGTCAAAGTAGCGTGACATTCACATAATGTGGGAATTCCCCGCTACCATTGGGATTACGTTGTTGTCTTTTCTTCGATATATGCTTGAGGATTACGTAAGAAATTGATAACGTCTAGGACATCAAGCGTATGTCCTAAATAGGGATAACGGTAGCAATAGATATTGAGGCCACTATCTTTCAATGCCGTTACGTACGAGTCCCATCTGGTGTCCATATCTCTTCCCATTGTGGAATACAACCATTTCTGCAGTTGTTGGGGAAACAACCCTCCATATTGGCTGGTGTCCTGGGGATCCTGTGCACCTTCGAAATAGAATAGGGGAACCTTCATATAGGCATCCCGATTGAATTCTCTTCCGATAATTTCCGTAAAATCTGAAACTCCCACAGGGTAGAATAGATTCGTTTTCCGGTGTTTTGAATAGGGGAGCATATGCGTTATGCTGATGCCACCATAGGCGGCTGCTTCTACTATTTCTGGATGCATCAGAGCAAAGCGAGCAGTAAATTGCCCGCTCATTGAGAATCCAGCCATAAGCACTTTTTCTTTCATCGTGAGTTGCATCTCTTGTTCTAAATAGGCTAGTGCGAAATCGATCATGGCTAGCATCTGAAGATCAAGTCTAGACCAGCGCTTGTTCCGCTCGAGCATAGCATCCCGCGTGAGGCTTGCATGGGACGAGCTTAGCGGCCGTTCGAATGCAGGGTACAGCATTGGCGTACGAAGACCGTCTGCAATTCTTCTTTCCCAACTTCGACTGGTAGTTACCACATCCTGTGCCCAATCGCTATAGTATTTTGGTCCCCGCCCCTGTTCTCCTCCGCTTGAGATTGGAGTCACCAAAAGATGAGTATCGGATTCAGATGAAACCGTTGGTGGGACATAGAGGTAGAAATCATAGTTGAATCCTTGACTCGGATGGGGGAGAACTTTGAAAACTTCATTGCTGATGCGGATAACTTGATTCTGTTCATCAGCGGGTAACGAAGCGGGAACAAATTCGGTGGCAAATACACGTTGTTGAGCCCGATTTTCCTCATAGATAAAACCTTGAGACGTCATATCCTTGTGGGAGGTAAGTTCCTTTCCCGTGGTACAACTGACAAATAGTATCATGATAAGTATTGATATGAATATTTTTGAAAGTATTTGCGTGTGAAATAGATTTTCGCCGATTCTCATTGTCTTTTATCTCCCATGTGAGATTAGCATGTGTATCCCTCATTATATCATGATGCTGAGTTGTTTCTGCCAACATCACACTCACTAGGTGGTTAATGCTTCCTACCCTGAAGAGTTTTTCCCAGGCAGTACTACAATCACGCATGCGTACAAAAACCAAAGACGATAACAATGGCTGTCCAAGACAGCGGGATGATCGGCGATTCTGGGAGGCTGTCAATTTACACATGACAGCCGCATCACCATTGGTGTTGCCCCCTAATCGACAACACCATGATATCAGCAAGGTCCCGGATGTATGCGTGTTCATCTGTTCGTCTCTGAGCGTCCCTGCTTGATATTTGGTATACTCCGAATGCTGATCAGTATACCCGAATGGTGATGCTCTTCAAAGCAAGAGGTGTTTTATCGAGTCCGCCGGGGGGAAGGAGAAACACATCAACAATATGGAAACCCGGGGTCAATATTGAGCCAGGGATCATAGTCTCAAAGGGAGACTCCAGATTTCTGCTACTCTCTCCACCCACAATCTCACCCTGGTGCCGTAGAGCAAGATCCACTTTGTACTGCTTGGCAGCCTCTTCATTGAAGGCCACCGTAAGAGGAATCGATTCCCCTTGTGGAGCATCAAGAGAAGTTGATGATGGAGCAACCAGACTCAGGTTCCATGCAACTCCAGAAGCATCGAAAGGTGCAACCGTAATTGTTAATGCGACACTGTCTATGGGGATCTCTCCTGGCTCCATCAGGCTGTAGGAAACGATATGTTCTCCCACCGACATGTTCTCTGTTGTGATCCAGTCATAGTAAGGGGAGTTCAAACCTGCTGAGTCGTAGCTCATTCCATAAAACTCGCCGTCAAGCTGGGTAAGCATCCAGGCACCTACCTGGTTTGCTGCGTAGGCATCAAACTCCAATGCAACGGGAATTCCTGCCCCTTGAAAGATGCGGAAAGTATCTTTCTCAGGCTCAATCCTGCGCAGTGTCCAATCTACGGTAGTGGGATCAAAAGGAGGTTCCTCTTCAATGAGTTCTTCCCCCAGAGGAATACTGTAGCTGTATTCAAGAGAGAGAATTTTTCCATGATCATCGGTCTGTATGATGTATCCCATGCCGTCACCGAACCACTGTTCACGAATGAAGAGCCAAGTGTTTTGGTATCCTGTGTGGTATGCATCGGGTGCATTGTCGTTAAGGAGTATATCCAGAGCCTGTGCAAACACTGCAGCTTGTTCGTCAGTGGAAAGCGTGAAATTTGGATTCATGGATTCAATGATCACCGGGAAGCCCAAGGCTGCCTCAATGCTTCCGAACAGGTAGATATCCGCTTCGTTTTCGAAGGCGTAGATACTCAATGTCGATGTGTATTGATAGCCATCAGCATCCGTCTCCTCGGTGGTGAGCCAGCCCTTGATCCAGGAGCCTTCCCAGAGTTGTGAGAGAACGGAGTGTTCGAATGGCTCAGCTTCCAATGAATAGGAGAGATTCTCCTTCAGAACTTGGTCCATTTGTTGCTTTATGTGTTCATCGATGAGGGGTTGTCCATATTGGTCAACATCATGAAGTGGTGTCATGCTCCCACGTAGTTCAGGAAGTTCCTTTTGCAGGTCATGCTCATAGGCGATGGAAATAATAAGACCAGTTTCATCAGTCTGCACAACCCAGGCCTCAATGTCGCCAAAGAACTCATCTCGGATGAAATACCAAGTTGTTCCTTCGTTGAAGAAACCTTCCGAGAAGTAGTTGCCATCAACGAGGTAGAGAAAGGACTGGAACAATTCAGCTTTCTCATCTGAAACGAGAAGAAACTGTGGTTGTATTGACGCAATGAATGAAGAAGATTCAAGATACGCTTCAGCGTTTTTGTATGAACTCAATATAGTATCTTCACGTACAAATAATGCGGATGATTCTAACGCAACGCTCCCGTCATACAATTGTATGGCCATTGAGCCTTCATACACCGTTGCCGCTGATATTTCCTGAAAAAACTGAGCGGGGAACGCCATGTCATAATTGATCGTTTTTGCGCGCTCAATAGCAGATGCAACAGTCTCCAATGCTCCAGCAACCAGACTCGTTGTCAGGAAAACCAAGGTCAGTACGAGAATACCTTTTTTCCATTGATTCATATATACGCTCCATAAATTGTAGTATGCATATGCATGCATCGATCAATCAGTTTCATACAAGCCCCTTGTGCAGGGTTTTTAAATGAGGGAGTCTCTCCAGACACGATACTCTGATTCTGTCAGCCCAGTAGCAGGAAGGGCTTTCCTGCCTGCATCTTCGTTTTGTATACCCGGTCGGTCTTGCTCTTGTCCTCGGCCGATTCCTTGGTCACGAAGGGCGTGTGTGAACGAATTTATTGTGTCTGGTAACTGCGTTATAGTATAGATTATGAATTCTGAATCTGTCAAAATAATGTGACAAAAAATGAAAAATTCCATGTATTAAGTTAATTTGGCCTGCACAAAGAAATCTCAGCTACTAGAACAACTTCTCGTATCGGGTATCCTCGTGCACACCTACGGCTACGGCAGGCTGTAGCCAAAGGGAAGGGCCCGGCGGTACCAATGTGTAGGGAAGCGGTAGCATAATGCATTTGGATGTTCATGGTTTATTCAATATGAAATTGCGAACATATCTAGACACAAGCTTCTCAGGATGATGAGGATCAACCTCTGCATGATTTCATGCATCGAAGTTCTTCTTCATCCCTGTATGCCAGTGTGGTTATGAATTGTGATGATAATTACACAAAGGAGAGGACTATCGGGTGTTAAATATTGGGCTGGGATCATTACGAATGTAAGTTCATTTAGCCTATTTGCTGCACAACACGTCAATTGCCAGTTTTGTGATATCTTTGTCCAGGCTGATCCCGGCTTGCCTATTCAGCTCGTCAATCACGACCTCTGGTGGAAGGGCTGCCCGATAGGGTCTATGGGATTTCATTGCTGAAACAACATCGGACACAGCGACTATTTCTGACAGATCATGTATTTCATTTCCTTTTAATTGATTCGGATATCCGCTTCCATCAAGGCGTTCATGATGTTCCAAAACAATTTGCTTCACATTGTCCGATAGAGAGGAATCGATCAGAATTTCATACCCGGTTTTTGGATGCCTTTTTACAAGATTGTATTCTTCCTTGTTGAGACTCCTTGGTTTGCTGAGAATCTCCTGAGGAATTTCAATTTTCCCGATGTCATGATAGGTTCCTCCGAGATAGAGATCATTGATTGCATCCTCATTCAATCCCATGTGTTCTCCCAAGGTTTTTGAAAAATCAGCTACTTCAGACTGATGGGAAATCGTGTAGGGATCACGAAGGTCAAAGATCTTATTAACGGTTCTTATGTTGATTTCATTTTCCTTTTTATTCTTCTGGAGAACATTTTTTACCTCGCGATTGAGTTCTTCCTTGATGATATTGATCCCGATAATTTGTGCGAAGTAGTTCAACAGATCCAGGAATATCGGCGCTCGTACCAATTTCCTCTTGCTGAAGAAAAAGCAGACGGCATCCAGATAATCGTATGCGAAAATTGGCACAGTGATCCCAGTTTTCACATCATGTGTTTTGGCTTCAACTCTCCTGAGGAAAGTATGTTCTTCCTGCACATTGTCTATCCATTGCGGTTGCCGAACTTTCCAAGTGATCCCTGGAATCCCCTTCCCAAATAAAAAGGAGTAATTCTGGCTTACGTCAGCAAATCCTTCCATCGAGCTGTTTCGAACGGTCATGATGTTTGTTTTCACTAAACGTTCATCCTTGGACATTTCCCATATTTCAGCATAATCAAAACCCAATCTGTCACAGATCCTGTCAAGGATTTTCTTGTACATCGCCACTCGGTCCGTGGTGTTGATAATCACTTCGCTGACTTCAAAGGACAGCTCAAGCAATGTCTTATAGATATCTTCATGCTGAGTGAGCACTGTTCTCCCTCCATGATTTGAATAGCCCCATATTACACCCGTTTTTATGTAGGTTCAATCTTTAAAAGAAGTTATTTAACTCATCCGTGTATGAACTTCTTGATCAGCGGTTTCCAGAATGCCATGCACGTTACAAGCTGCAGCAGGTAGATTACAATCGCCTAAATGACCCGGAAGGTCACGTACGAAAGAGCTGTGGAGGAGATGGGTGCGACCACCTTGATTTCTTACTCCCCTTCCTTAATTATTTGATTACATGCTTCAAACAAACGATTGAATAAGCCGGCGGACTCCCACCGGCTTGCATACTAGAATTTTGTTTCTTTGTGATGAATCACCACCGCTTTATGCAAATGAGAGTGCACAGCTGGAAACTCTTCTTGTGTTTCTTCAATCCCATATGACGATTATATGAAAGGATTTTATGTTTCTCAGTGAACCAGTTCCTTCAAGAATCCTCCAAGTAGGTTGCTATCCTCACAATCCAAGAGGCTGGGAAGGTCGCTCCATTCAGGAATCGCAGGTTGCCATGCGCATCGACCCATGGGTTACAGAAGATCTTCTCTGTCCAGAACCGTTCCAGTTTTTCCTTGTCATAGAACAATACCCGTTTTTCAGCTCTTTTTTCCTGCGTGCTCCGCATATCCAAGGATTGGCATATTAAGACAGCACTATGTTCTCTGCGTAGATTCTTCCGCAAATCTCCGATCGGTAGTCGGTAGCGTTTTGACACGGACTCCCCTTCAGAAGGGGTTGATGCGATGTCCACATCGATCACAAAGTCTCCGGTTGATTGTACCGACCATCTTATGATGTCATGTAACGTCTCCGGTACCATATTTTCCATACGCGATTCTCTCCGTAGAAGTATGACAGGGATGCCTTCGGTAAATTTCTTCACCGATATCCTGAAATGCCTACCATAGGGGGCACTGAACTCAAATCCTTCCCGTGTATTCTCGTTCATTACCATGGGCACGTACACTCCGTCTTCGTCCATGAACAGTCCCGGGGTGACGTCCCCCACTCTTGCATGCAACTGCACGAGTTGTACCGAGAGATCTTGATGTTCAGACACTCCCTCACCGCTATAATTGTGTGTGTATAAGAACTCCTCATCATGGAGGGACCACACGTTGCCCTTGGCCAGGTATTCCCAGGCCCCTGTGTGCTTCCGATTGAATGCAAGAGCAAAGGCCTTCACCGTTTCCATTATCCGCATATCCCATGCCTTGATGAACACTGTCTGTTTCTCAAACTGTACCGGGATGAGCCAGTCTATGGAATCTCTGGAATCATCACCTTGGCATGTCAGCATGACTGGATATCCTAATTTGTCATGTTCCTTTCGGCACCGCTTGGCGAACTCCTCGGACAGGTATTTCTTGGGAGTTCCGGGTGGTGAATCCGGAGCTATCCGATACAGGCGGATACGCCCGCTCTCCTTTCGTGGGGGATATCCGTCCTCCAGGAATTCCGCCGAATGATCGATGATGTCTAGCCTCGTCAGCTCGATCAGGATGGCGTGGCCGTCAAGTTTCGTGGATGAATCGACCCTCCACCAGTACGCTTCTTCCAGATATTTCTTGAACTCTTCATTGTTTACCATATGCAGTAGGTCGTAACCCCCTCCTCAGTTTTTAATACCTGTGCCACCCAGTCATACAGATACCGGAGCAGCATTTTCATCAGGCTGTAATCAGCTCGGTAACACTCGTTCACCAGATACAGCCATGAAGTGTTTATCGTATGTTGCGTATAATCGGGTTTGCACAGCGTCTCAAAAAGACCTTCCCAATCGTCGTGAGCCAGGAACACCTTCCAATCATCCATCGCTCGTATCCAGATCTCTCGTGGATTGAACCATGCCTCATACGGCCAATCCCCGGTCACCGCTGCCCTGAAAACCAAGATTCGGATTAAAGCGATCGCGGGACCGGAGAACTGCTCACAAAACAGGCATTCGCGTTTTTCACTTCCGTCACATACGAGTGCTGAACACTTATTTCCCGCCACCAGTACCATATAAGCGTAGGCTTGTGTAGCGAGGGTTGGTTCCCGTTTCAGCCACGGGATACGACTGTATCGCCAATCGGGGCTCTGCACGAACAGGTCACAGTAGTACAGGTCGAGGTAGCCGGTGTACCCGGTTTCTACGAACCTGATACCCAGTGCGTGCAGTCTATCTGACGTGATATCGTCCAGAAAGTGTTCCTCTGGTGTTTCGTCCAGTGGATAGGCATAGAGGTTCAGATCATCCTGCAGAAGCAGGATCGAGTCGACTCGCAGATTTATATCCTGCTTGACATACTTCTTCTCATATCCTTCGGTGACCCTGCCGATCTCAGCCCTTTCGATTGATTGCAGACAGGATTCGACCAGGGAGGAACCTTCTTTATCAATATCGGGAATCCACAGCACAGATGGGTTGTCCCTCTGATATCCTCCCTGCCACATCTCGTACGGCCATCGAACGAGCAGAAGCCCATCATCGATGAGAACCCAGGTGACATCGGTCATTTCCTCCTCTCCTGGCTGGTCATCTGGAGCAACCAGTAATTCTTGGATGAGTGACCGACCGTGAGCCACGATCTTCCTTCCCTCTAGGTTGACCTCGTGCACCAACACGTGCGCAAGGTCCCGGAGGGATGAGCATTCCCGCCACTGATGGCGGATGGGCACAGCGATTGCGTTTTTCATAAATTCGTCCTCCATTAATAAGGAGGAGGACTAAGAGGAGTTATCTTGAGTGTGGTAGATAACCATGCATAGAATATACCACGGGACAAGATTTTCGCAAAGATAATAATTTCGTATACGCCGCCACTATGGAGCCTGAGTCTAAAGCCTATTGAGAAATACCAGGATCCGTACTTATCTTGAACAAAGAAGGTTTGATGAGGGAGTGCAAAGATGAGGAAGCCGTGCATGATACTGTTGGTTTTTTACTGGATTGTCACGGTTGGGAAAAAATTGGTACGAGGTAGATAATCGTCGCTTCTCACACTCAAGGTGAAGGTTCAGGACCCACCTTCTCTCGGGTATTCATGGACGTTCGGTAGATAATGAATCGATTGACACAGTATTCGGTGACCAGGTTGATAATCATGGTTCCTCCTAATACGATGTAATCGGAAAGTCCCTGTTGTACCAATGCATCTCCCCACCAGGTAGAAAGCGGTGTAAAGATGGCGTAGTAGATACCCAGTTGTATCATGGCCTTAGGTATATTGTTGGCGCTCTTGAACGTGAATCGTCTATTGACGGTAAAATTGTAGATGATGCTGGCAATGAGTGCACTCAGGTAGCTTGGCCAATAGGGTAGATGGAAGAGTTCCTCGAGCAGTGTGAACACAATTACCTGAATGATTCCAGCACTGATAGAGAAGAGCACGAACTTTCCGATTTGGACGAGATTTTCCTGTTTGCTCAACGTCACAGTGCCCTTGGTATTCATGGGTAATCCTTTTTATGTGGAACGTTATTCGTCGTTTGAGTATATCCTGTTTCTTCGAATGGTACCATGGAGAAAATTTTGTACCTGGTATCCTTTCTCCATTTTGCCCGAGCATTCAAAAAATTCTTAGTGGAAAGCGGAAGCTCTCTCGATACCGCTTTGCATCTTGCCCATTATTTCGGAACCAGAGAGGATTACTATATCAACTTACAGCAGAGAGTCTCGCTAGAAGCGGAAAAGCAGAACACCAGCAGATACTAAAAGTTAGTGATGTCCAGCATGTTTTGACTGGAGTATGTGTTGATAAGTTTACCGTAATATTTATAGGACCCTTTATATTTATCCTCAGTCTGGCGGAATGAGAGTTGACAGAAAGCTTCCATTGGAAGTTTATGCATTTCCTGTCCTATAATTACCCTGTCAATGCATGGGGGACGGTCTGTATTGAGGCAGAATCTGCGATGTGCTTGGTTGCATCCTCAAGCTCCGGTAGATGGGCATATCGCTCCAACTCACTCGTATCTATGGCAAAGACTGGAAGCTTTGAGATGTCGAAGAATTTCCAGCAACGTCTCGTACTCCATGCTGTTTACACTCCAGATCGCTTGGGCTTGTGGGGCATGATGAGAGGTATTCCTTAGGGAATGGATAAGTTCTTATTGGCTAGAGATAATGGAGAATACAGGGATATTCACAACAACATATGCGATAAGGAGCATCGAAAGGACGATTCTTTCTGATGCGATGAACCGAACTGGCTTCCAAAATTCCTTATTGATCAGATATCTGTGCCGCAACATTCCATAGGCAAACAGCAGTATTGATAGGATTCCTGCTCCTGTAGCAATTTTTCTCATAGTCCTTCCTTTCATTCCAACCAGCGGAAGGACTTCCTGAGATCTCGATTGGACTTGTCTGAGTGTACACGAGTACACTTTGCTGCCTGAGTACAACTGTTATGTTCTGATAATGTAACGGTAGGGTTTCAAGTCCCTATTATCCCATTTCTCCCATGGAGGATTGATTTGTTCCCATGAGACCTATCTCTTAAAGAAAAGCTCTTGAGCTTTTGGGGCTGTAGTATCATACGGCACCAAAGTTTCTAAAATATTGATAACTATTAACTATAAGTTTACAAATATTTGGAAACTATTTGACTTATATCTGGTGAAGGGGTATCAAGCTAAATGACATATTACGCCTGATCATCGCCCAGCAACAGAAACACCTGAGAAGCTAATCCTCCATTATTCCAAGGGATACCCAAATACTTGTGGTTCCGCAGAAGGCGACCTTGATTATAGGTATCCGACGCTGCGGAAAATCTACCTGGCAGCATGAGAAGATGGCATCCCTCCTTGAAGAGGGAGTTGACGCAAAAAACATCTGTTACATTGATTTTTCTGATGACCGGCTGGATCTCCTTAGGCTTGAAGGATCGGATCCTGCGGTGATTGAGGATAATTGCTATGGGATGTATCCCCAGAAACATGAACAGATGGTCTATTTCTTTTTCGATGAAGTGCTGTTTGTGAACCGGTGGGCGCAGTTTGTAAATAGGATACAGACGACTAATTGTGCGAGGTGTATATCACCGGTTCTTCAGCAAAACTGCTTTCAAAGGAGATTGCAACTGAGCTGGGGGGGGAGGCCTTTCACTTGGGAGATGTTTCCGATCATCATGACAAAACCCAAAACACACACGGGAGAAGAACGGGGAGCCGGGATGCGAAGTGCTTCTCTTGATGCCCTATCTGATGCTGGTACTCTTATCTTTGCTCTCTGCCTGGGCCAATGCCGCTTGGAGCGTCAATATCAATTCACCGGCCTCACTTGATAACAGCACATCCTCATTTTGAAAGTATACATCAACTCCAAGCTCCTTCAATCGTCTGAGCACCACCAAGAAGTCGACGCAGTTGCGCCCGAATCGGCTGATGGCTTGATACTGAGTGCTGCGGGGTATGAGGCGGAGTTTTATATGAAGGACTAAGACAATCAAATAGATCAGACATCCCGGATGAATTGTGACTTTGTTCCTTTATTATTTTCTTCATCACCCCTATGCTTAGTTTCAAGGAGTTATTGATGGAATTATTAACAACCGAATCATTTAAAGAGAAAGTATTCAACTGGGAAGAGACTCAGGAATGGAAATTCAGAGGTGAACTGCCCTGTATCATAGATTTCTATGCCGACTGGTGTGGTCCCTGCAAAATTGTTGCTCCGATTCTTGAGAAGCTTTCAAAAGAGTATGAAGGGAAGATCAATATCTACAAGGTAGATACCGAAGACCAGCAGGAACTTGCAGGCATGTTCGGTATTCAGAGTATTCCTTCTATTCTTTTCTGCCCCGTGGAAGGTCAGCCCCAGATGGCTATGGGAGCTTTGCCGAAGGCTTCCTTTGAAAGTGCCATCTCTGATGTGCTGAAAGTAACGAAATAACTAAAGAGAACTATCAACCGGGCACATCAGCTTCAGCTGGTGTGCCGGAGATTGTCAGGAACGTACTCAGAGAATGAGTGATATAGATGTATCACAGTATTTGTGTGAACTCATGTCTCTTATCCCGATTGCGTAACCTGCGAGAGTGTGGGATCTACGAAGAAGTGAGAACGCATCGATACATTTTCTGGCAAGTTGGTAGAGAATGTGGTGCAGGCGATCAGTCGCGACCTGTTGTGCCACGCCATGCAGCAACTCGAGGCCGCCGGGTGCCACCTCGTGATGCACATTTATGACGAGGTGTTCATTGAAGCACCGAAAGCAATGGAGGTCGACGAAGTCGGCAGGGTCATGAGTATCGTGCCATCATGGACTGATGGCTTGATGCTGAGTGCGGCGAAGTATGAGACAGAGTTCAATATGAAAGATTGATTTTGCTATTAAAAACCATCAGAGCATCTGTTGAGGTGATCCAGAGACAAGTATCTCTCATATGTGATTTTGGGAAAGGTTTTGTTGGTGTATCAGCGTGCGCATGATCAGACCATCCCACTGGTTCCCATCACTGGTGGTGAAGAAATCCTGTATCCGTTGAATCTCTTCAAATCCCCATTGGGTGTATATAGCTCTGGCAGCCTTCCATTGTTCCGATACCAAGAGGATGGATGATGTTATATCATGGGCGACAATAGTGTGTTCAATCAATTTTGCAAATGCCGTTTTGCCTCTGATATGCTTTCGAAACTTTGGATCGACTGCGAAACTCGAGATGTAGAGTTCTTTTCCCTGTGGGTCATGGTAAGCCTTGGGACTATGTGACAGCTTGAACCGATCAGGTCCGTACTGTTCCTCATAGTTCCATAGCTCGCACCAAAGGAAACCAGCCAAGTCATCACCTGAAAAGATGCCCAAGTTGCCGTTCGGAAAGCTGTTAAGACGTTCTTCATATATTGATGCACTTTCCCAAACCGCTTTGTCGAAACAAGCATGTTCAATCTCTATGACGCGTGATAAATGGATGGTTTTTAAAGGTTTTACCTGCATGACCAGAGTATCTCATGTATTGAGGGAAAAGCTCAACAGAGGTTGGTTGACACACCATGTAGTAGCGCAAAGTGATTTGACAAGATGGGGGGGGTAGAATTATCGGTACTAGGAGGGATTCCCACGTTACCTACACAAATGGGCCAAATTATGGTGTTCTTGCGTGTTTTCTGGAAGTCGATTAGATCACGTATACTTAAGTTCGCAATTTGAAAAGAAATTGAAAATGGTCATGAGAAGACCCATACTAGTAAGTAACCAAACAAAACTAGGAGGGAAAACATCTCATGACCGACTCAAATGTTACCAAAGAGCTGGAGAAAAAGCTACTGTC
>Ga0334895_1002313_pt1 | contig 16565 bp, 20 predicted proteins | sample GraSluR3_MG_7_FD_207229 | JGI IMG/M metagenome (GOLD analysis project Ga0334895, IMG submission 207229) | Sludge microbial communities from methane-producing bioreactor in Wageningen University, Netherlands - Granular Sludge_31_05-R3 | ecosystem: Engineered > Bioreactor > Anaerobic >... | reverse complement strand
ACACGGAGTCGCTGTATATCGTCCTATCGGCAACCTCAATCACGGTTGAAAGCTACGCCGGCAGCTCAAGCCAAAGCCTGAGTGCGTATTCGCTCGACCCGGGCAGCGCGGGCGACTGGCATGAGCTGGCGCTGACGTGGAGCGCGAGCGCCAACGAGCTCAAACTGTACGTGGACGGCGCCCTAGTTCGGGCCGGTACGTGGACGGCGCCGTCCATCGCCAGCACAACGGCGTACCTTGGGTATGTAACCGCATACGGAGCCGGTCCCATCTCACAGTTTGCGACCATGGGCACCGTCCTGACTCCTGAGCAGGTCGCGGCGCTGTACCACCGCAACGCGCCGCTCGCTGACGCGGGGGCCTTCGACACGCCGGGGATCTACATCCTCGACGGACGGTTCAGGGTCGCCTCCAGCACCGGCGACACGCGCATCGAGATCACGCCGGAGGAGATCGCGGGCTATGGCGGCGGCGGCAAGCAGTTCTGGCTCCAAGCCTCCGATGGCAAGGCCTATGCGGGTGCTGGGAATGTGTGGTTGGATGCCAATGGCATATCGATAGAGGCTCTGGGAAGTGATATCAGTGATATCAAGTGGTATATCGATGCCGTTCAGGTGTCCAGGATACGTGCATACCAAGTTGAGGATAACAACTTCGGATTTTTCGATACTTTTGCAACTTCCTCTGGCAAGGTTGCGGTGACATATATCCGGGCTGTGGGATATGACAGCTCTGCATATAATGCACACGTCATGATCTCTTCAGGAACCGCCGAACATGGTCCATACATCACCAACAGGATTGGCAATGTTGCCGTATTCGATGTTGTTAATAGTGAGGCGGTTGTCAAGAGCGGCAGTGTCCTTCACTTGGAGTCTTATGGCCTGTATGCATCTCCTCCACCAGCACCGCCCGCAGGGCACGTGCTATTGTGGGTCGGAACAGATGCGGTGGGTACATATCTCAATATTCAATGGTCGGATGGCGTTACTCAGCAAATAGCATTCAGGGCAGGCGCGTAAGGGGGAAAGAGAGATGAACCTGACCTACCGGGACATTGTACAGGGCATGCCGGCGATGATCGACGCGCTGCGGCTCAAGCCGTCGCCGACGGTGGCGATGGCGGCCAAGCTGGCGCGCAACGCCCGCAAGATGCAAGCGGCGCTGCAGGACTACCAGACAGCCGAGGGGGTCCTCATCGACGGCCTGCGCGACGAGCTCGGGCTGGGCGAGGGCGAGGCGTCCGACGACTTCACGCGCCGGGCCCAGGAGCTGCGCGAGGAGCTCCTCGAGGAGCCGATCGAGGTCGACGTCCGCCAGATCGGCCTCAGCGATCTGCTGCGCTGTGAAGAGGTCCGGCCGGCGTTCGAGATGCCGACCGCGATCCTGTTCGATCTGTCGTTCATGTTCAACATGGAGGAGGAGGTCGCCGATGCTGACGAACAGGCTGAGCAACCCGTCGTTTGAGGGCCCTCTGGCCCCAACGTCATTCCAGCACCGCGCGCTGGTCGTCACGCCGGATCCGGCCTCGCCGCAGGCGTCGTACGTCACGGAGCGCGGCGAGATCAACAATCCTGAGGGTTGGCGCGCGTGGTACGTCCACGACCGCAGGCCCCCCGCCCACGACCCGACCAACCCGGTCGGATGGGCCGAGCCCGAGGTGCGACTGGCGCCCCACGAGGGCCGGCAGTTCGACGCGCTGCACGGGGTGGCGATGTATACGTTCAGCCGCATCCACCATGGCGGCCTGATGCAGACGTTCGACACCACGCCGGGCGAGCTGCTGCGCGCGGGCGGCTATGCTCACGCGTGGTCCAGCAACACGGATGACGCTTTTCACAGTGAGGGCGTCGGGCGGCACGCATTTTCCGCGATCGAGGGCGAGACGCAGCACAACCAGGCGACCTTCCGCGTGGGGATCGATCCCACCGGAGGCACGGACCCCACCGCGGATACGGTGGTCTGGGGCCCAGGGATCCACGTCTATAACGCCTATGCCCCCGTCCCCGAGCTCCGCGTCGAGGCCCTAGGCGCTTCGGCCACCCTCTTCACGAGCCAGCGCTTCCTCTGGCCCTTCAAGCACTGCGACGGCTACTGGGACGCGCTCTACGTCTACGCCGTCGAGGAGGCGCCGGACCCGCCCGAGCCTCCGCAACCGCCGGAGACCGAGCTCGACTATGAGTACCCGGTGATCGCCGCCGGCAGCAAGCTCACGTCTCACGCGATCGGCGAGGGCGGCACCTACGACCTGCTGCGCTATCTGGTCGAGCAAGGGTCCCCGCCGGCGATCCTCAAGGTCGTGGCCGGCCAGGCGCCCCAGGACCTGCCGGCGATCCGCAATCTCAAGGCGCTCTCCCCCACCACGCGCATCATCGCGCGCGTGATCCAGGGCGAGGGCGGCTTCAACCCCCAGGGATGGGGGCCGAGACTCGACGCCGAGACCTATATGGCGCACTTCACGCGGTGGGCACGCGCGTATCCGGAGATCGAGTGGTTCGAGCTCTGGAATGAGGAGAACCCCGTCGGGACAGCCGGTCACGTGCAGATGGCGGAGTTCTCAATCCGCTGTATGGGGATCGCTGAGCGCGAGGGCTACAAGCTGGCGCTGAAGAGCTACTCGACCGGCGTTCCCGAAAACGAGACGTGGCTGGCGATCTGGGAGCAGACGGAGTTCTTCCGGAGGGCCCAGGCGGGAGGGCACATCCTGAGCCTGCACGCCTACTGTAGGACGGCCGACGAGGCCGCCACGCGGGCGCATCTGCTGCGGCCCACGTGGCTGTATGAGCAGATCCTGATCCCGGCGAACTGCGTGATCCCCTTCGTGCACACGGAGCTGTCCATCGACGAGACACGCCCGGGCGTGGGGATCAAGGACTGGAAGGTAGACGACCTGATGTCCGAGTATGGGCGGATGGACGACCTACTCGGGGAGCTGTGGTACTGTCTGGGCGCGACCATCTACACGTTCGGGCAGATCGAGCACTACAACCACGACAAGCTGTGGCGGCAGGTTGGAGACCTGATCCTGTCGCGTCGCGAGCGCGTCAACGCCCTACCGCCCGAGACCCAGGGAGACCCCGACGACGGCTACGACAGCACGGTGCTCGTGGTTGACTACGACCGCATCACCGACCACGCCGTCCGCAAGGCGCTCTACGACGAGGCCGCCGATCGCGGCATCTTCGTGGGGCCCAGCCACGACGAGGCGTCGCAGTGGCCACGGCGCGCGCGATCCAGGACCGTGGAGCTGGTCGGCTTCTCGGAGGACGATCAGGCCCACGTCGACTTCTATCGCGCCGAGGATCCGCGGACGCAGCTCGTCTTCCGCCCGCAGCCACAGGAGAACCCAGAGCCACCGCAACCGCCGCCCACCGGCGACCTGTGGGATCGCGACATCACGGATGAGCTCCCCCGGCGTTACGACCTGGCGCGCTGGCCCGGAGGCCGATGGCCCAAGCGCAGCCTGATCACGCACGTCACAGTGCACCACATCGGATCCCTGGCCAACAACCTCCAGAGCGCAGCTCACAACTACCTGTACAAGGACAGCGATGGGCGACCGGCCTATGCCTACACCTACATCGTGCAGCGCGACGGCGAGATCCTCAAGTGCCTGCACGTCGATGAGGCGAACTGGCATGACAACTCGCCGGGCCAGGCGCAGCACCTGAGCGTCGGGCTGAACGGGGGCTTGCACAATTACCCACCGACCCAGGCCCAGCTCGATGCCGCGGTCGGGCTGATCGCGGCCATCGTCCGCTCGGACGAGCTCGAGGGGGTGCGCCTCGACGTCACGCGAGACCGTGTCCTGGGCCACCGGGACTGGTTCAATACGATCTGCCCCGGATGGGCGAGCGTGACCTCCGGCAACTGGAAGTCGAGCTTCTATGCGGCACTCGATGCAGCACTCGGCTACGCTCCGCCTGCACCGCCTGCGCCTCAGCCGGTGTCGCTCGGCTTCAACGACCCCAACAATGAGGGCGCCGGCAAGTGGATGGCGGACGAGGGCCTGCCGGGGCTGCTCGTCGTCCCGTTGTTCATCGGCGGATCCGGGGCGGCGCTCGACTTCAGCGCGTACGAATACGCGGGGCTGAGGGTGATCGTCAACCTGCGTTTCAGCTGGTCGACGGATCTCGGGGGCGCCGGCACGCTGCCCCGCCCGGGCACGCCGGAGCACGCGCAGTTCGTCGACGCCGCGGCGCACACGATCGCCCACAGCCGCGGTGTGTGGGGCTACGAGATCGGCAACGAGGCCAACAACCCGCGTGAGTTCCCCCGCGGGCACGCCCTGACGCCCCAGGACGTCGTGAGCACCTACAACGCGATCTATGACCGCGTCGCTGGGACCGGGGTGCGGCTGTCACCAGGGTCGCTGGATCCGTTCCACGCCACGCACGGCGACCCGCGCGTATGGCTCAAGGCGATCTATGAGGGGATCCGGACGGCGTCCTTCGTGGCGGCCCACGGCTACACGCGGGGGCCGGATCCGGACCTGGTGAACGATACCACGCGCTTCACCGACGCGCCGCTCGAGTGGCAGTACCGCAACTACCCGCGCTGCGTGACCGCGCTCCTCGAGGCGCTGCCGGCGGCCTATCGACAGCTCCCGGTCTACATCACCGAGATCAACCATCTCAGCCGGACGGGGACGGACGGGAACTACGGCTGGGTCAACGACGAGCGCGCCGGCGCGGTCGTGGAGGCCATGGTCACGGCGGCACGGCAACGCGGGTTCGCCGGGCTGGCGCTCTACCGCTGGCAGGGTGACGAGTGGGCCGTGCGCGACAACCGCTTTGTCCTGGAGGCCGTCAAGCGGCTCGCCTGAGAGATCTCTCCCGGTACACTGGATACGTATCCAGTGTACCGGGAGCCTCACGCCTCCTGCAGCGCGACGGAGACCTTCACGCGGCGCAGGACCCTGTCCCGCAGCTCCTCGATGACCCGCCGCGTGCGGCGGCTGTCGAACCCCTCGATGATCAGGTCGTCGACCAGGAGGCAGTAACCGCTGATGTCGCACAGCAGGGACGCGGCACGCCGTAGCTGCAGCGCGGCATCCCAGAGGTTGCGCTGTGCGATGTCCACGAGCGCGCATCCGTAGAGCGCCACGGCCCCCACGACGCGCCACCGAGCCGGCGCCCGGGACTGGGCCAGGCGATCGATCCGCTCATAGAGCTTCCTGGCCTCGGACAGGGCCTCGCCGGAGCTCGAGGCCGGGTTGCCGTCGGGCGTGCGCAGGAACACGAGGGCGTCGGCTGCGTGCAGCAGCACGATCGCGCGTTCGATGTCGGGCATCGACTCCGCCGGCGACAGGGACCGCTCAGGAGCCTGGTCGGCGATCCAGATCAGCGTCTCGGCCTCACGTGATAGCCGCGCTGAGATCAGCGACGATGGGCGCACCAGTAGGGTCGTCATCAGTCACCCCCGATCACGGCGAACTCCCGCTCGGGCCGCGCCGTCTGCAGTTCGTGGGCCCAGGCGTGCGGCGGGGCGGGGAGCTGGTAGGGCGTCTGCTGCGGCATGAGCATGACCTGCGGAGGGGACTGCCGCGGAGACCGTCCGCGGGCCTCGGTCCAGCGCACCAGCATGTAGGCCAGCGCCAGGAGCAGCACCAGCGGGACGAGGATAGCGACGATGCCGACGGTGACGCCCAGCGCGAGGCTCAGGGCATCGTCGGACAGTCGCTGGGTCACGATCACCACCAGGGCGACCGTGGCGACGGAGCTGCAGAGCAGGACAAAGCGGGCGAAGCGATCTCGGATGGTCATAGCGCCTCCTAATACTTCTTCTACCTACCTCGTGTGGCCGTTCCCGCCGGCCCGGGCGGACTCAGTGTGCGCGCGTTGCGAAGAAGAAGTAGTTTCCAGGTACGCGATCACCTGATCCGTCTTCTGGGCGTGGTAGCCACCATAGCGGACGTCGTCCCCGAAGAGCCGGCGGCACGCGCGCGTCTTGCTGCCCCACGCGTTACCGTGCTCGGACCACCAGGGGGCCAGCTGCTCGGCCAGCGTGGCGATCTCGTCATGGGCGCCGTCGTCCTGAGCCGGCGCCTCGGGGAGCACGTACCCGCCGGGCCGGGCCATACTCCGCGTGAGTCCCAGCTGCTCGTCAAGCTCGAGCTCGTCGGCGTGCGCCGCCTGGAAGCGCGTGACGGCGCCCCCGTGCACCGCGACGAAGTCACCGCGTCCGGCCAGCAGGTGGGCCCCGCTCCCGGCCTGTCCGGACGCGACGCGGGCGTCGTCTGCCGACGCGACGCGTCCGATGAGGCGCAAGGGGAAGTTGGCGCGCATCAGGCTGCCCAGGATCGCGGCGGAGGGGTGCTGCGTCGCCCCCACCACGTGGATCCCCGACTCGCGTCCCCGCTGCAGCAGGCGCGTCAGCAGGTCGGAGCTCCCATCGACCGTCATCACGACGTCGGCCAGCTCGTCGATGCAGACGACGATGCGCGGGGCGGACTCCCCGCTGCGGTCACGGACCTCCATCAGGTGCACCAGCGAGCGGAGCACCTCGCGGATCTCGGGCCCATCGCAGAGCGGCGGCCTGAGCAGGTGGGGCACGCCGGCGAAGTGCGCGAAGAGCCGCCCCTTGGCATCGATGCAGACGAGGCGCAGCTCCTCGGCCGGCCGCGTGAGGACCAGCGACGCGGCGATCGTGCGCAGCAGGACCGACTTGCCGGACCCCGTCGTGCCGGCGATCAGGGCGTGGGCCACGTCGGGGCTGGAGAGCTTGACGTAGAGCGGTGCCCCCGTGGCCGTCATCCCCAGCGCCGCGGTCCCCGCCGGCGCGTCGTCGAGCAGGTCGAGCAGGCGCACGCGGCGGGCCTCACCCCGCGGGAGGGTGATCACCACGCCGCGCGCGTCGCGGTCGACGGTCAGGTTGTCGGTGCGCAGCGCCAGGGCGAGATCGTCACGCAGGGACGCGATCGCGCTGTAGCGCACGCCGGGGCCCGGTTGCACGCGGAACTGCACCAGGCGCGGGCCCACCACGCCGCCGGTGACCACGCCCGGCGCCCGGTGCATCATCAGCGTCGCCTCGATCACGTCGGACTGGTAGTTGAGCAGCTTGCGCAGGTCGGTCACGTGACCTCCAACCGGCCCAGCTCCTGTACAAGCGTGCGGAGCGTCTCGGCGATGCTCCGGTGCAGCTCGGCGCGGCGCACGGACTCGCGCAGGGACTCCCAGTCCTCCTGGTTGACCTCGCGCGTGGTAAAGCGGTGCCCGCACGCATCGCACTGCCGGCGACGGCGCACGGTGCCCAGCGCGAACCGCGAGTCGATCACGGAGGTCTCTGCGTCGCACTTCGGACAGTTCACGGTGCCTCCTCCTCCTTCTGCGCCTGGTATGCGTCGCAGAACCGCAGGTGCGCGCTGAGGGCCTGCGGCGATGCGAACCCGCCGCGCAGACAGTGCGGGCATGCGTAGCTGTCGTGTCCGTTGCTGCCCGCATGCGGGTCGCTCTGCGTCGCAGCGTGCGTTTCTGTGCGCACAGAGGGTGCGCGCTCTGCGTCGCTCTGCGATTCGCGGGCCGCACGTGCGTCGCTCTCGATGCGACCGGCGAGCAGGGACTGCGCATAGCCCACGAAGGCGAGCAGCAGCGGGATGAACCCCGCCGAGATCGGCGCGACCCACTCCGTGTTCGCTCCCTCGACGGAGGGCAGGACCATCCGCAACTGACGCCACCCGAAGAACCAGGCGAAGGCTATCGCGATGACCTCAGCCCCGAGCAGGACGTAGCTCAGCCGGCGCTTGGTGCTGGAGCGGTCCATCTGCAGGCGACCGAACCAGTAGATGATCACCAGGCCTGCGATGTCGGCGGTCGTGTTGAGGATGTAGCCCAGGATCGCGGCGCCGCCGATGCCGGGGAGGTCCTGCATCCACAGCGCCATATAGGCGCCGTCGATCCCGCTGGAGGCGATCATCAGCCCGATCCCCACGAGCCAGAGTGAGTTGTCGCGTATGTGTCGGCGCATCAGTCCTCCTGATAGGTCCTCGACGCTCTCGAAACAGTCTGCTCCTCGACGTCGAGGTCGACGGGGAGCAGCTCCTCGCACCAGGCGAACCCGCCGCGCTCGAGCACGTCCCGCCGGCAGGGATCCAGCACCGGGCAGCTATTGCAGCCGCGGTCCCACGCGATCGTCGGGTAGCGCTTGACGCCGATCCACGTCTGCAGAGGGAGCGGCGGTCCGCTCACCTCGCGCAGCTCCTTCAGCGCCGCGGTGCCGACGTTGCCGGACGGCGCGAAGTCCAGATCCGCCGGCAGCGACACCAGGAGCTCGACCGTCGCCGGATCCAGGTCGAGGTAGGCGGCGAGCGCCTCAGCCACCGGGCGGTAGAGGCGGCGGGCCTCGCCGTTGACGATCCGGCGCCACGTCGTCCTGCTGACGCCGGCGAGCCAGCATGTGTCCCGGGCCATCTGCCGGCGACTGAGGCGGACCGCCTCCAGCCACTGCCCCAGCAGGGTGTAGGTCGTCTCCGCGACGTCGACGCGCTCGAGCGCTTCAGCGGTGAGGGTCATACTTCCAGATGCTCGAGCAGCCGTTCCGCGATCGCGGTTGTCCTCTCCTCGATCGCACGCAAATCCCGCAGCGCGTTGGCGAAGGGCGCGATCTGCTCGCGAGGCTCCGACTCGCCGTCCACAGCGTCGTCCACCTTGCGCATGAACGTGGCCAGTCGCTTGAGAAGCTCTGCGACCAGCAGGTGTGAACGCTTGACGGACTCGGTAAGCCGCACCATCTCGACATTGACATCGCCCGCCCGCTTGTCTGGCGCCGCGTCTTCCCTGTCACGGGCCACGGTTCTCTCTCCCCATCCATCTACTCGACCAGCGCTCTCGTTCATCTCAACATCCTTTCGTGTGTGTGATTTCGCCCCTACGCCTGTGGGGCGACCGTTCCCGGCTGTCCAACCAGCGCCGGGCGTCCTCCAGACACCCATGCGCCTGTGGGGCGACCCAGGCCGCTCAACAGGTGCCGCGACGTACTCTTCCAGACACCCATGCGCCTGTGGGGCGACCTCTGGGTGGCGATCGCTATGGTTCGCATTCATCCCAGACACCCATGCGCCTGTGGGGCGACCTATATAATGGACACAAGAACAGCAGTTCTACTGCCAGACACCCATGCGCCTGTGGGGCGACCCCACATGTCAAACATCTCCCCACAGCGTTAAGGTGCGGGCGCGTTCGCGCCCCATCCGGGACCTCTGCCTCGTGGGCTGCCCGGTTCCTGGTTCACAGTAGCGACCCATGCCGCTAACTCCCCAGGCAATCCCCGCCGGCTTGGCGGTTCCGACCTAACGCAGCCAGGTTGAGGGCCGCGTTCAAATCTCGATCCAGAGTCGATCCGCAGTCGTTGCAGACAAACAGCCTGTCCCCAAGCGTCAAGTCGGCGCGCACCGCGCCGCAGCGATGACACGTCTTGCTGCTGGGAAACCACCGGTCGGCAAGCACCACCTCGATGCCGAGCCATTTCGCCTTATACTCGATCTGCCGGCGGAGCTCCCCGAATCCCACGTCCGTGATCGCTTGCGCCAGGCTGTGATTGCTGAGCATGCCCCTGACGTTCAGGTCCTCGATCACCAGCACTGCCGGCTGCGTCTCGTAGGTCAGGTAGTGGCTCACCTCATGCAGCGTCTTTGAGCGCAGGTCCGCCACGCGCTTGTGCTGCTTCTGAAGGCTCGCCTTCGTCTTGTTCCAGTTCTTCCCGCCCTTGCGGCGCCGCGCGAGCTCGCGGCCTAACCTACCCAGCTTGCGCTGTGCGTCCCTCAGGGGGGACGGGTTATCGAAGACCTTGCCGTTAGAACAGGTCGCCAGCGCCTTGACGCCAAAGTCCACCCCAATGACCGTCGGGTGCGGGTCCGCCAACTGCGGCCCTTCCTCCTTCACCAAGACGGAGATGAACCAGCGGCCCGCGCGCTTCGACAGCGTCGCATAGGTGCCGAAGGCTTTCCCCGTGGCCGTCTCCGGGATATAGCCGGCCTCTTTGAGACGCACCCAGCCGATATGCGTTAACCTAACCCTATCTCGCTCCACACGCGTGTTCCTGAGCGAAAAGCCCTGCGGCCACCTCTTCAGCTTGGGATAGCCCGGCTTCTCGCCGGCTTTGTCTCTTCGAAAAAAGTTCTGGAAGGCTGCATCAAGATCGCGGAACGCCGCTTCAACCAAAGCTGAAGGGGCTCCTTGCGCCCATACAAAGAGCCCGGCGTTTTTGTCCGCGACGAACCTCGTTTTGATGTCATTGGCCTTTGTCTTTTCGCCGGCATCGTGCAAGCGCTGCCACTCCCTGAGCCCTGTGTTGAATACAGCCATCCGCACCCAGGCAAAGCGCTCCATCGTGGTCCTCTGCGCGTTAGTCGGATCCAGCTCCGTCTTGTATGCCCTGATCACCATGTCGCCCATCTCATGCTCCTGTCTAGTTGTCCCTAGTTGTCCCTAAGGACATCTCAGGACAGGTGGCCGTGACAACCTACACCAGATCCATCACCCAGTGAGCGACGTCGCTCACTGCCAACCCGATGCCCAGGGGCCAGAGGGCCCACAGGACGAGCCATAGATCCGCCGTGCACTCGCGCGCGAGCGCCCAGACGACGACCGGCGCCAGCAGGTAGCCCAGCCGGCCCAGCGTCCCGATCAGCGGCGCGTGGCTGAGCCAGTGGCGGTGGCGGATCAGCACCGCATAGGGCAGCCAGTAGATGCGCCACAGATCCCCCAGGGCCTTGCCTGCCGTGCGGTAGACGATGGCCTCGGCCTCGGTGATCCCCACCTGGTCGAGGTCGGGCGAGAGCAGCACGCCGGCGATGCAGCCGCCCGCGGCCAGGATGCCGGCGGCGGTCTCGCCAAGCGCCATCCCGACGACGGCCCCGGTGGGGGCAGCCAGCGCGTAGCTGGCCCGGGCGTGCTCCCGCCCGTTCACCGCGAGCGGTCCCTATCACTGGATACGTATCCAGTGACCTCGGCCAGGTCCCAGCCGCAGACACTGCAGACGTCGTTGCGGACCGAGATGGCGCCGCAGCGCGGGCAGTACATCGCCGCGCGATCGATCGCGCGCCAGATCAGGAACACGACGACGATCAACGCGATCCCGATCTGGGCCCCGGTCGTGAGCCAGGCTAACATCGCGGGCCTCCGCTCGAGGGCACTAGGTCCACCCGGTGCACGGGCTCCTCGGCGAGCTCCAAGGCCGTCTTGACGATCAGCGGGGCGAACTCCGCATCGATGAACCAGTAGTAACGGCCCTGCGCCTGCGGGCCCAGGCACAGCAGCATCCGCCCGCGGCTGTCCTCATAGTAGCTGCCGGCGCTCGGCGTCGCCGTCTGCTCGCGGATCTCCATGCGGACCAGGGGTATGGCGGTCTGTACAGTCATGGTCGCTCCTTTTGGCGATAGTCGTCGCCGTACATCGGCAGGACCTGCGACACCCGGCGATCCAGCAGGCGCGAGCTGACGCGCATATCCAGGTCGCGAGGGTCCAGGTTGGTCACGAACACGCTGGGTCGCATCGCGTTGTAGCGGTCATCGATGATCTGAAAGACCTTCTCATAGGTCCAGTCGCTCTGCTTCTCGGTGCCGATGTCGTCGAGCACCAGCAGGTCACAGGTCACGGCGAGATCCATCAGCTCGTTATAGTCGCCGTTGTCATAGCCGCTGCGCAGCATGTCGAGCAGGTTGGGCATGGTCATCGAGAGCGTCAGCCAGCCCTCGAGCGCGTTGGCGATCGCGTTGGCCAGATGGCTCTTGCCCGTCCCGCAGTTGCCGTGCAGGACCAGCCAGCCGCGCGGCTCGGCAGCAAAGCTCTTCGCCGCGACGTAGGCCGCGCGGATCTGGTTGTTCGCGCCGCCGAGGCCGAACCCGGCGAACGTCCTGTCGCGCCGCAGCTGGCTATACCGCTCGAGGCGCTCCCGCTTCGAGCTGAAGGTGCGCTCGTGGACGTCGCGCTTGAGCCGCGGCCCGCACATCGGACAGGGCAAGAGCTTGCCGAACCGCGGATCGGTCAGCGGCACGTCGACGCGGACGAAGCGATAGCCACCACAGAAGTCGCAGTGGCCCAGGCCGTCGTCAGCCGGTCGCGAGCTCGGGGCACTCCTCTGCGGCGCGTCTGAGTCGTTCGGCGGCCTCTCGCTCGTAGCGCTCGAGATCGGCGCCCGAGGGCCCTTGTCCAGCTCCAGCTGCACGACGTCGCTGATATGGTTGACCACGCTTTACCTCCTGGGGCGGCTGCCTCTCCGGATGCAGGATGATCGCCTTCGTGTACTTCCACCGATTGCGGGCCCCAATGCTCGCCTGGAACGCGGCCCGCCAGCGGCCCAGGTCCGACGTCTCAGTCTCGACGAGATCCTCGATGTCCTGCAGGATCATCGGCGTTATCATCCCGCCGATCTCCTGCTCGTAGAGGCGCACGACCCGCATCACCGGATCCTCGTCCGCGGTCGCCGGCTCGCTCTCCGCGCGCGCGTCATCTACAACAACATCCGCTTGTTCTTCTGGGTCTTGTTCTAATGGGTATTGTTCGGGTGCACCCTGTTCACCCCCCCGGTGAATGGTGTGCACCACCCCCGGTGAATGGTGTGCACCCCCCTGGTCTGCCCATGAGCTCTTATCGAGCAGCACGTACACGTTAGATTGCTGCAGTCCGTCCTCTGCGACCCGGGTCTCCTTGGCGACCAGGCCCAACTCCTGCAGCTGAGCGATCTTGCTGATCACGTGCCGCCGGCTCATGCCGGTCATCTCGGCGATCGTCGCGTACGACGGCCAGCAGTCCTGTGTGCTCCCGTGGGCGTGCAGCGCCAGTGCGTTATAGACGGCGATGCCATACGGGCCGATCCGCGCGCCGAGACCGCTCCTGAGCAGGGCGTTGTCGATGAAATAGCGGTCCCCTGCGCGTGCGTCCCTGATTTCGATCGTGCTCACGACGTCCTCCCATCTCTGCTACACACGGTCACCCGTATCACGTCACGATCGCCGCCGCGTCTCTCCGCGACGAGGCGATCGACCCAGCAGTCGTCCTCGAGCATGATCCCCTTGGCCGCGTCGAGGATCGCCTTCACCTGGTTGTCGAGGTCGCAGGTGTGCGGCGGGGGCCCGTCAGTGAGGATCGTGATGTAGACATGTAGCGGCTCACGCCCCAGCGGCTCGACGCCCATCAGCCGGCTCCGCATCTCCCAGGCCAGGCTCGCCTGGCTGGACAGATAGCGCTGTGCCCGGGGCTGGGTGTGCTTCCCCCGCCGGGTCATGCGCACGTAGGGAACGAAGTCCCCGGGGATCTCGACCGAGAGACAGCACAGCGTGTCGGTCATGCCGGCGTCGGCTGCAGCGTGCCGGGGCTCGTGCGCGGCTCAGGGCCCGCGATCATCCGGCTGAGCCGCTCGATGGCGGAACGGTGCTCGCCCAGGGCATCGTAGGCGGCGCACCAGCGGATCACGATGGACTGCTGACGCGGGGTGAGGCCGGACAGCTCGCTCCCCAGTACCGAGAGGATCTCGGTGTCCCCCTCGCGGAGCACGCGGATATGCACACCAAACAGCGTGACGGGAGACCCGTCGGGATTGCGCAGCGGCTCAAACGTCGGCTTCGGCATCGTCATACCTCCGTGCGTGCTTCGCGGATCCCTCGGCCTCGGTCCTGGCCTTGTAGGCGAGCAGGCTCTCGAGGTCGATCATCCACTGGTACCCAAAGCGCGAGCCCTTGATGGTCCCGCGCGCTGCGAGCCGGCGAACGTAGGTCGGCGTGTAGCCGGACTTCTCCGCCGCCTGATCCGCCGTCACCACGCCCGCGGGCACCAGGCGGGGGGCGGAGTCGGCTCGGTCGTCTCTGTAGATCACAGTCATCACGTTCGCCTCCTGTCGCGGTTAGCAAAAAACCCCACCGGGGTCGGTGGGGCTCGTGTGATTCGCCTGCCCAACCGCTATCCCGGTCGGCCTAACGCGATCGGCCTGACAGAGCCTTCCGCGTGTGCCAAAGATGATACATCCTCATTATACGCGATGGAAGGCGGCTTGTCAAGCGGTTGGAACGAAAAACGGCCAGGGGGGTCCCCTGGCCGTCTCTCTATGTGAGGCTATCAGTCGGTGGCGCCGGTGTCCGCGCGTTTGGTTTTCGGTGTGAACTTCTGTGATCCGGCTTCGCGCATTCGTTCGACGTATTCGTTGAGGTCATCACGGTGGACATACCACTGATAGCCTCGTCGAACAGCGGGCAGTGTCCCGCGATTGATGAACTGCCGGATACTGTTGTAGGTGTACGGCGACTCTTGTGCCGCTTCGCGCGCCGTTAACCACTCCAGGTCTGCGATATCTACGGCCTGCTCTGCCATGATCCACACCTCCTAGCCCATCCTGCCTACTCAATGCCCGAGAGAGGGGTCGAACCATGGCGGGGTACACGGGGCGTCAATCGCGCCGTCTGCTGCGCAGGACGCCCCACAGGCCTATAGCGGACAGCAGGGCCCCGACGGGGAGGCCGATCGCCGGGAGCACGACGTGGGGCGGCGAGCTCTCGACGAAGGCGATCGCCGCGGCGCCGGCACGGTAGAAGCCCACGATCAGCAGCACGGCGCCGGCTACGAGGACGATGATCATGGCGATCGCCAGGAGGCCCGTTAGGAAGTTTCGCCAACCGAAGGCCGTCCCGGGCTCCGCCTCGCCGGGGACGAGGGTCAGGCCGCCGATCCCGGCCAGGACGCTGCCGACGAGGAGCGCCACGACGCCCTCGCCGACGGAGATCGTGGAGGAGGATCCCCCCTCGATGATGAGGCCGATGACGTTGAGGAGGGTGGATCCGGCGACCAGCAGCCCGACGAGGGCGATGAGCGCGACGCCGATGCTGTAGCGCCGGCCGGGCTTTCCCTCCCGGGTGAGCGCGACGATCAGGGCGATCACGGCGAGGACGAGCGTGACACTGCCGTCTCCGCGGAGCCCGCTGACGGGCAGGGTGCCCAGGATGGAGACCACGCGTCCCCACGGTAACAGTGACCCGACGGCCATGAGGATGGCGCCGATGAGCGTCAACCGCTGCGCTTTGGACATACTGCCCTCCTTCGGGGTGCGTGTCGTTGGCGCCATTATAGACTGCCCCGCACCACACTCCAAATCGGCTCGAGCCAGGCGGCCGGCGCGAGGGTGTGGACGTCGCCGGCGTGGATGGTGAGTCGCGCGAAGGCGGCCAGGAGCTGCTCGCGCTGCTCGCCCATCGTGAGCTCGGGAAGCTCGGCACACAGTGCCCGCAGCCGATCGGCGGCGGCTTCGATGGCTGCAACCGCCGGCTCGCGGCGCCGATCCCGTAGCGATTCGGTCTCGCGTTCGATCTCTGCGGAACGCGAGAGGTACTCGGCTCGCGAGAGGTGCCCGTCCAGGTAGAGATCGATGATCCTCTCGAGGCGGTCCTCGGCCCGGCGGATCCCGTCCTGCACATCAGCTGCGCCGGGACGGTCGGCGAGGATGGCGTCGACCCGGGCGGCGATACCCCGCTCCACCTCGGGCGTCCATAGCCCGGAGACGCAGTCGATCACGCGGGCCTCCACCGGCTCGGCCTCGAGCCAGACCTCCGGACAATCGCCCTTGGCCCCCCGGTGGCGGTAGCGTCGCACGCCGTGGCGCGTGGTCGACGAGAGCTCGCGCCCGCACGTCGCGCAGTAGGCGAGGCCCGAGAGCATATGGCGCGTCGCGTGGCGCTTGGTGAAGCGTTTGCGACGCAGCTCGAGCTGGACCGAGACGCGCCGGCAGAGATCCCGCGGGAGGATCGGCGTGTGGGCGTCGCGGATGGTCTCGAGCTCGTCATCGTCGCGGCTCTGCCCCAGCGTCAGGTGGCCGGCATACAGGCGCCACATGGCCAGCGTGCGGCGCACGTCGTCCCGGGTCCACGGGCGCGGCTCGCCGTCGCGCCCATAGTAAGCCAGATCGAGCTCGTTCACGTGATCACAGAGGCTGTCATAGGTGTGGGTGCCCTCGCCGAACTCGGTGAAGAGCCGGCGCAGCGTTTCGACGGTCTCGGGGTCGGGCTCGAGTTGCTGGTCTGCGTTGCGCAGCGTGCCGAAGGGCACGGTCCCCCAGTGCTGGTGGAGCACGCGGCGCTTATACTCGATCGTCTCGGTCATGCGCTCGCTGGCCAGGTCGCTCTCGAGCTGGTAGAGCGCCATGAGGATGGTGTTGATCGCCATGCCGGTGGCCGTGCCGGTGTCGATCGCCTCGCGGACGACGATCAGCCGCAGGCCGCGGCGGTTGAGCTCGTCGACGAAGCACAGGAACTCGCGCACGTTGCGGTAGATGCGTGAGAGCGAGTAACAGGCCACGCCACCGATGCCGGGACCGTTCAGGCGCCGCTTGAGCGAGAGCCACCCCGGGCGGCCCTCCTCTGTGCGTCCCGAGCGGTGGCCATCGATGTCCTCGTACCACTCCGGGTGATACTCCGGTCCGAGCAGGGTGACGGCTGCGTTGACGGCGTCCATCTGGCGCGCGGGCGAGATGAGGTCCGAGTCCTGCCGAACGAGCGATTTGCGCCGATAGCAGAGGATGGTTCTCATAGTGCGCTGGCCTAACCCTATCACCGAAATTGGGGGTTGACAACTCTGCGTGAGCTGTGA
>Ga0334895_1002311_pt1 | contig 16572 bp, 13 predicted proteins | sample GraSluR3_MG_7_FD_207229 | JGI IMG/M metagenome (GOLD analysis project Ga0334895, IMG submission 207229) | Sludge microbial communities from methane-producing bioreactor in Wageningen University, Netherlands - Granular Sludge_31_05-R3 | ecosystem: Engineered > Bioreactor > Anaerobic >... | reverse complement strand
GGTAACATAAGCAAAGTATAGGCTGTTGTTGGTTTTAGCATCCTTTAGCGTACCACTTATGGTGATAAAGCCATTGCCATTTTGCCCAAATGCTGGGCTGAGCATAAGCACCATCAGTGCCAACGTGATCATTTTCCGTAGGTAGTTAGCAATTGTTTTCATAGCTGTATTGTATTAAAGGTTGTTATTTTCTTGCTTTCATTACTATGACCCTTAAACAACAATTTACCCTACCGGAAACGTGGAATAATTTTAATTTTATTGGGTCTTTGTATAAATACCAACATTTTAGGTATGGCAAAATCGCTTAAACCGTAATAGCTTTGCCCCAGAAAAACAATTATATCTTACAAAAAATAATGAGAAGAATAGACAAATACCTACTTGTCACACTAATTCTTGGGTTAGTATTGGTTTACCAACAACTTTTGCTCATACAAGCGACCCAGAAAGCAAAGATAAAGTAACTATAGGAGGATACGGGCAGGTTGATTTCAACAAACCATTCATCCCAAGTCAGAATAGTAATTCAAAAATCGATATTCATCGAATGGTCCTGCTGTTTGGCTATCAATACAATAAACGCTTATCGTTTTTAACAGAGGTTGAATTTGAGCATGTAACAGAGGTGTACATTGAGCAAGCTTATCTCAACTATGCCTTCTCTCCATTACTTAATTTTCGCGCGGGTTTGGTGCTTATACCTATGGGTATAATAAACGAATACCATGAGCCACCAAGCTTTAATGGGGTAGAAAGACCGTTACTTGATACTAGAATTGTTCCAACAACCTGGAGAGAAATTGGAATGGGATTCACTGGGCAGCTTACGGCTGCAAGCCTAACGTATCAGTTCTACCTTGTTAATGGCTTTGCCAGCTACGATGGATCAGCAAAGCTGAAAGGGGTTGATGCCCTCCGAGGAGGTAGGCAAAAAGGAGCCGAATCGTTTATGAGTAGCCCAAATTTATCGGCTAAGGTATCTTATCACGGAATTCTAGGTTTAGAACTTGGACTTTCTGGATACTTTGGTAAAACCCAATCGAGCCTGTACAACGGCATAGACTTTACCAATAAAGATCTGGTGCAAAAGGCCGACAGTTCCGTAGTAGGAGTAAGTATGATGGCTTTTGACTACAGGTACCGATTGGGCAATTTCCGTTCAACGGGTCAGATCGTATATAGCGACCTAAGTAATACTAGCGCCTACAACCAATTTACTGGCCGTGATTTGGGATCGGCTCTTTTTGGGTATTATGCTGAGGTGTCGTATGTAATTCCTTTCAATATGCAAGACCAACAGCATGAAGTAGAACCATTTGTTCGCTGGGAGCACTACAACACCCATTTTGATGTGGCCGGAGACCTTACTGTCAATGATTCGTACTCATACAACGGATTGGGCGTTGGCGTTGGTTACAAATTTCATCAGAATGCAGTTTTTAAGATCGATTATATATTCTACCGTAATGGTGCCGACACCGAGAATAGCGGTGTGTTCAGCATGGGAGTTGGAGTAAACTTTTAAATATGAAATGGTTTTTCATCACATTATTACTGATGGCTTGCCTGTTGGGAAACGCACAGGAACTGAATAGACATCACAAAAGCATCCTAAAGGATGAGTTCGGCAAATCAGAAATCATTACCCAACCCGTGAACCTTGACCCAGCAATTTTTGATGTAAAAAAGGTTTCTGGTTCCTGGGAAATATATGGAACTGATAAGCCAGTGGCCTACCTGTTTCAATTTGAAACTAAAGGGAGAATGCATACATTTACGTCTCTAGTACTACTTAGTCCTGATGGGGCAGTTCTTGGGGTTAGAGTAACAGACTACCCTTCTACACATGGAGTACAAATAACCAATAAACGCTGGTTAGGGAAGCTACAAATTGATGCAGAAAAAACCTATGATTATGGCCAGAACGTTGATGCTATAAGTGGAGCAACGATCTCTGCTATGGGATTGATTAAGAACATCGAATTACTAAGGAAAAGTGTGCAGCTAACGAAAGGGGGAAATCTTTAAATATACACAATGCCCATACTCAATAAAAACTGAGCTATGGGCATTGAGTCGTTCTAAACATTGCAAAATACAAATTTAAAAACTGTATTTTATTTTGGTGTATACCATATCATTTGCATCGTACTGTCCAAAGCGACCTTCCGTTCCAACAAAAAAGTTTGCACCTAGCTGAATATCGAACCCATCGGCAAATGAGTATGACACCTTGGGGCGTAGAAGAGCATCTCCATTGTTTAGGCCAACGTAGGCAAAAAACTCAAGCCAAAGGCGTTCCCTCAGAAAGTCTTTTATTGCTAGAAAAGTCATGGTGTTTTCAAATTCATCGCTACGGATTCCCTCCTCATAATCAAGAATATTCTCTTGAATAAATTGTGCCGATAACCTCACACCCGCAAGGGTGTAATCAACACCAACCATATAGTGTAAATAATCCTTTTCGATGGTTGCATCGGGAATGGTTGGCATTTCGGTTTGGAAATATTTCCCAGCGTAGTAACCGCCCTCGCTTCGCACAACCAGAGGGCCAAGGGGAATTCCTATGCTTGCACCACCCATGGCAAGCCTGTGATATTCTGGACGAACGGTTAATCCAGTTAGCTGCATTGTGGCAGGATTAATCTGCTTGGTAATGTGCATTGCTGGGTCATCGGACCAGAAGTATCCACCAACAATCTCAAAATCGGCTTTCGACGACATCGATGAGAATCGGAGGAAGTATTCGCTATTCTCGAGCTTTGGTTCGATTTCAGCAGTTGAGTAATCGAATGTTGGAGCAATCGGGAAGGATATGTTTGGGCTCCAGATGGAGCCATCGGCGGGCATTTGCGTAGGCGTAAAAACTGGTGCCCACACCGCCTCGATGGTGCTATTACCAAAGTAGTAGTTCAGCTTGGCTGAGGTTACGCCCATACGAATCTCATCGAAATCGGGCAATAGAAATTCCCGTAAATCCTTTGGCGCAACTACATCGGTAATAAAAACGCCCTCGGCCTTTCCGTAAATAATTTGCTGCTTACCCACGCGAAGATCCATATTGTCGAAACGCAAATCGAGATAGGCCTCGCGCAAGCCCAGCTCCAAATCACGATCGAAGTAATGGTACAGGTATGGATTTACTTTAAAGCCAACTTTTTCCTTCTTTTTCTCAAAAGTCAGGTTAAATGTATTCTGAATTATTGAAAAGTTGTTGTCGCCACCCGTGAGCACCCCAGTATAATTTCGGGCAAAGCCCGATATATCAATACCTTTATCCTCCTGCGCTTGGACAGTTCCCACAATTAGGGATAGGAAAAATATAGTGCAAAATATTCTTTGTCTCATCATTTTATCTTTTAAATTACTTATAATCATTAAGTAACTTCTTGTTTTTATTTACTTGTGAATTCTGTTTATTGCCACGGGCTCTGGTTCGACACTTCGACAGGCACTTCGGCAAGCTCAGCGTACCACTCAGTGCAACGCAGGCTCTGCTTCGACAGGCTCAGCAACCAAACCCGTGGCAATAGATAATTATTCTGATAATTAGTACTTAAACCGTTTCTTAGCTTCCTAGCATCATGCTACGCTCTGTAAACTTGCTGTTAGGAATTCCCTTATTCGTCTGCACATCGGTAAATTTCATGTTGGTTCTGTGGTCCTTCTGCACGTTGTGCATCTCGGTTTCGAGAATGGTCCAGAATCCATCAACCTTATCGTATTTCAAAATGGTTAGTACTTTCAGCAGCTTTCCTCTGTCGTCGTAAAACTCTCGCTTTAACCCAAGGTAGTTGTCTTTCATTACCCAGGTGATGGTTTTTGAGTACATATAATTGTCTTCCTTGGGAGTGCTTTCCACCACGTAGCAATCCTTCCCGTCAACGGTTTCCTCGCGAAGCAACTTGTGGTTATCCTGATTGGGATGGCGATCGCCCAAATCGTCGTAGGTAAAGTCGGACCCCATAAAATTATCGCTTTTCCCATCGCTTGAAATACGCTTGGTTCGCTTAAGGGCAGGAAGGTAGATCCACTGGTCATCGCTACGCCCATCGGCATAGCTCCAGTTCATAAACGATGTGTTTTTGACATCGGCTGGCGTTACAAAAAACATAATCTTCTTCTCCACCTTCCCATCGTCCTTTATGTACTGCTTCAGTGTACGAACACGCTGTTCGCCTCGGTTGTTGGTTAGGGTCATGGTTAAGCTCCCCTGGGTATCCTCACCCGATGGGTTGTTGTATACTTTTTCCATTATCTGTTGTCCGGTAAGCTGTGCATTTGCTGGCTGATAAGCCATTACTGTGGCAATAGCTGCCATTGCTGTAATAAAAAGTTTTGTTCTCATTGTTTTGTTCTCCTATGGTTTTATTGATTTATCGAATTGTATATGCCTGAATTCCGAGTCGGAATACATTTAATCGGTTTGTAAATTGCATGTTGTAATAATCCTTGCCGCTATAAAAATTTGCAAAAAAACTAACGTCGTTTAGAACCCTTGGCCTATAGGCTATGGTGAGAGCAAGGTTGAAGCGCTCTTTCAAATCAAAAAAGTTAGCGTTGTTAAAGTTACCAAACATCCAGGTTGTCTCCACCTTGGTTTGAACCCGTGGCGATGGCTGATAGCCCATTCGTTTTAATGTTGATTTGGGCAATGGAAATTTATATATCCTGAAGCCATTATGCCATCTCACGAAGCTATATATACCCTGTAACTCGTCACTTCTACCATAATCAAGGTGGTACTCTACGGATGTTCTAAAATATTCCTTTGTGTTGGAGAATGGGATAATGGGTTTGTTGAAAAAGGCGCCAAGTTCAATCATATTAGTTGCAAAATCGCCAGATTTAGTGTTTAGGGAACCATCCTCGTTGTAGAAACTGTCGAACTGTCCGTTGGAGTGATGCCAAAGGGTAACGAAGAGGTATTTAACCTCTCCGTTCTTCTCGCTAACCTGGTGATAGAGCGTAATATTTGGCAAGTAACTTGGTGAGTAAACCGGAAAAGATTCTTCCGCTTGCATCCTAATCATAATTGCTGGCGATAGGGTTACTCCCCAACGTGCATCATTCCTTGTTCTAAGCAAAAAGTATGGCGCAACCAACCCCTCAAAAATCATGGGTTCAAGATTTCCAAACCCCTGTCCGAAGGTTATGTAGCTATCAACCTGATTGGCTCTAATGGATTGAAAAAAATCACTTTCCAATCGGGTTGAGTCCGATGCAAACATTTGAACTGGAATAAGAATTAGCAGTATGAATAGTCTTAGTCGCATTTTATGTCTCCTATTAAGATTTTTTTCTCCCGCGTAACTTGCTCTTTCTTTTCTTCACAAATACATTGAATGTGAACACCATAATCATCATCACCGAGAGAGTTCCCAAAAGGCTTGTAAACATATTCATGGACACAAGCGCTCCCAGGGTTCTGTTTGGTGGAAAAACCGAGAAAAGAAGCACCATAAAGCCTGAAATAACCACAATGGCATTGAAAAGAATTGCTTTACCCGTTTGGTTCATGGTTTTGTATATTGCCGTTACCTTTTGCCGACTATGCGCTAGATTCATCTTGTAGTACTGCAGAAAGTGGATGGCGTAATCAATCCCAATTCCAATGGCAATGCTCGAGAGCAACGTGGTGGTTGTGCTAAGCGGAATGTTAAGCAATCCCATTACGCCAAAGCTGAGTACTGCTGTAATAAGAATTGGCACCGAGCCTATTAGCCCGGCTTTTATGCTTCGGAACATAAGCGTTAGCAGGATTAATACCATGCCCAAGGAGATGATAATGCTCATTACCTGTCCCTCAAGAATTAGATCGGTAAATACCAGCGCTTTGTAACCCGAGCCAGCGTAGTTAACGTTGATTCCCTTAGCGTTCAACTTGTCCTCGAACTGCTTAACTACAGCCAATGCCTCGTTTATGGTTTTCGAGTCATCGCCTTTAAGCTGGAAAGTAATGTTGGTGCGATTGTAATCGTAGTTAATCAGCTTTGTTAGGTTCTCTGGATCGCCCGACATCTCGTAGAGTAGAAGGTACTGCGCCACCATCTCGTTATTCTCTGGGATATCGTAGAACTCCTCGTTATCGGCATTCATCACCTTGTTCATTCGCTTGATGTAGTCGACCAGCGAGAATGAGTTGCCCACCAGGGCAAGTTTTTCAGTTTCGGCTTGCATCTGGTCAATCAACAGCAGGTTTTCGGGCTGCTTAAATGCGTTAACCTGATCGCTTTCGAGAATTACATTCAGCGTTGATGTTCCACCAAACTTGTTGTTCACAAATTTGTCGGTTAGCACAATATCGCTATCCTTCTCAAAGTTATCAAGGAAGCTTGAGTTGATCCAAACCCTTTGTATTCCTAAAAGAGAAATAATTATCAGAACCCAAACTGTACCGTAAACCCACCAGCGGTTAAGCAGAAACTTGTTGGAAAGAAAGCGGAACGCCCTGCCTTTTGCAACAATTTTTTCATCGGTTTTCTTAATCTTTGGCTTGTATCCAAAAACGATAACCATTGCCGGCAAAAAAAGCAGGGCAAGCAAGTAAGCCGTAAAGATTCCTACCGCAGTGAAAATCCCAAAGTACTTTATAGGGTACACCTGCGACGAGAGCAGTGAAATGAATCCAATTATTGTGGTGAATGCCGCCATGCTTAATGGGGCAAAAAGAACTCGAACAGCATATTTTGCTGCATCTTCCTTACTTGTTCCAGGATTATCGATGTAATATCGTTTAAGGTGATTGTAGTAGTATATACCGTAGGCCACACCTATTGCGATAAGCATTACCGGAATCATAGTGGACACCGAGTAGATAGGTACTTTTAGGGCCGCCATCATACCAAAAGCCCAAATACTGCTAACAAAAACGCTTATCAGCGTTGCAACTGTTGCCCTTACGCTTCGCAAGAGTAGAAAAAGAACCAGACCAATAACAACAATTACAATAGGAACCATCCGTTTCATATCGGCTGGGCCAAGGAGTGCCATTGTGCCCTCAACAATTGGCCTGCCAGCGATGTAAATTGTTTCCTTATCGCTCTCAAAGCCCTTGGCAAATTCAACAATCTGATTGTAGAATTCAGGTGTAAACGTTCCGCTCTTCATTCCAGCAACAATCAGAGCCGTTGTCCCATCGGTTGATACCAATCTGCCATAAACCATATCGTTGGTTTGCACGTTCTGCTTCATCTCCTCGAGTTTATCATCCGTTGTGGGCACCCGTGAGTAAAAAGCCTTTACATCCATGCCATCCTCGCTTCCCACAATGTTATCGGCGGTGTAGAGCGACATCACATCGTTCTCCTCAAACTCGTCCATATCAATAAGATCAAGGCTAATATCCTTTATCTTCTGCAGAGTTTGGGGGTTGTAGATACCATTCTTAGTTTCAATGGCGATAAGGATACCATCCTTAATGTTGAACCATTCCTCAGCCTGATCGCTGTAAACAAATGCTGGGTGGGTTTTGGGCATGTACTCATCGAGGTTTGTTTCCATTCGGGCGTTCTGGCGCATTGAGCGCACAAAGAATACCGTTAGTACAACCACTGCGATCATGATAGCCCACGAAAGGAGCTTGTAGTTTTTCACTATTTTTGTCATACGATAGGTTTGTTAATATTAACTAACTTGTTTAGTAAAAAAATTCCACTCCACGGGCATAGGAGTGGTCTAACTGTTTACCTTTATAAGTTGTTCCAGGGTTTTAAAAATATTCTCCACCTCCTCGCGATGATTAAAGGCTTTATCGCCCATCTGCCACTTTTTAACCATCATCCTAAGCGAGCCAATAATTATAAGGGTTAGGTATTTCGATTCAATGTCGGGTTTTATTTCGCCCTTGGCCTGCCCTTCTACAACTAACGATTTTATCACAGCGCTATTCTTATCCATTATTTCAGTGATTTTTTGCTGTAGCATAGGTTCATTCCTAAAAATCTCTTCGGAAAAAATTACGGTAACCAAAGAGGGATTCTGCCTAAACGCATTGAAGTAGCCTTGAAATATTGCCTCAATTTTTTTAAGAGGCGATGTGGCTAAACTATCGAGATTACCAAAGAGCAACTCACCACTGGTTTTAAAATAATCGAGTATGGCTAACAGGATACTGATCTTATTATCGTAATGACGATAGATAGCGGGCTCACTAATACCAATACGCTTGGCCAAGTTTTTAATGGTAAGCCCCTGTATCCCTTTGGTTGATATAATTTCTAGGGAAACATCAATAATCTCCTGTTGCCGTTCGGTTGACATAGTTTACTTATTTTGGTTAGCAGCCTTTTTGAACATAACCATATTGGTAATGGCAAAAATAATTAAAACGGCACCAAACCATATATGCATATGCGATACTAATGCCGACTTTGGCTCTTGATGCGAAAGGTACAGTACAAATAGTGGAATTGATGTGAGCACTGTGCCCAAAAAACCAATCATTTTAATAACCGAAACTGTTTTCATAAATGCTAAATTAATATTACTGCGGGCAAAGTTAGTTAATATTTACTAACATCCAAATATATTTGCCTTTTTTTTATTTTTTATGCCTGTGATGTTGTGTAGCAAGCAGCGAATGCCAGAGAGCATCCTTGGTCGTTGGCAACCATATACTAATTGGATTTACGCATCAATTACCCATATTTGTATAAATAAACGTACTAGGTATGGCAAAATCGCTTGAACCGTAATAGCTTTGCCCCAGAAAAACAATTATATCTTACAAAAAATAATGAGAAGAATAGACAAATACCTACTTGTCACACTAATTCTTGGGTTAGTATTGGTTTACCAACAACTTTTGCTCATACAAGCGACCCAGAAAGCAAAGATAAAGTAACTATAGGAGGATACGGGCAGGTTGATTTCAACAAACCATTCATCCCAAGTCAGAATAGTAATTCAAAAATCGACATTCACAGAATGGTTTTGCTTATGGGCTATCAATACTATAAACGCTTATCGTTTTTAATATTTTTTGCTTTTGAAAAACTTAATTACTTTTGTGTGAAATTACACAAAAAATGTTACGGAATACAACCCTAACCCTATTAGTAATTAGTTGCGCACTAGTATGTTCAGCATCAAATTATCGCAAATTTGATTCAAATATTAGTAATTTAGCTAGCGCAAATCCTAGCCTAAGGGATACCGTTGCCTATGATAAGCTACTGCTTGCCAATGGCAAGGAGATGCTGGTAGCTGTTCAAAGGGTTTCGGATAGGTTTGTTTTTTTCATCAAACCAGGTGGTTCCAGTACTGACTGGATTGACCGCAACGAGGTGAAAGCCATACACTACAAATCGGGCGAAGTAGATGAGCTGGACAAGCCACCGGCAAATGCTGAACCAGCAAAACCTAAGGATTGGCAAAGCATAGAGCTAACACGAGAACCAAATGATATTGAGGGGTTAACAAAAGTTGATGATATTGAGATACGCCTAATATCGCCAAGCAACCGAAGCTACCAGAGTGCAAAGGCTCTTGAACGTAGCGCTGAGGTATCGATAATGAAGCAGGCAGCCAGCATGAATGCCGATATTGTGCTTGTCACAAAGGTGAACCATATTAGAGCCTATGGCGACCCGCCTGTTATAATCATGACTGCCGAAGCATACAAAAAGCGTTAGCTATTATTTAGGATTACCATTAGCTGGCTATGCAGGCTAGCATGTAGCTCAGCTAGCCTGTTCATCCTATTGCTTCCTTTAAGCCCATGCCCAATAATATTTACACGTTGACCAAAGATTCTGGCCCATCTTTTCCAAACGAAGAAAATGTAGAAGCTAGCAATAAAGCCAACTATATAAATTGCACTATATAGCAAGCTCATTGTAAAAAGGGCAAAGGCGATTGTTTGTATAATTAGCATCAAGAGCGATAATACGAGTCCAATTACAAAGCGCACACTGCTTATAAACTGCTTATCCTCAAACTTATTACTTATTAGTTTAGCCACTGCAACGGGTACAATAATGTTGATGAACGATGCTATAAAAAGGGGCAGGGTAACCAGCAATGCCAAGGCAAGCGGGAAAAGACCAACTTTATGCAACAAACCCAAGGGAAAGAACCCGGGAGTAATCCCTCGCCTGCTAAGTAACAACCTGTACTCAAGCGCATCGGCTGCTAGCAACAAAAAATCATCGTTGCTATTATCCCTTAAGTGGTTTATCCCTTTAATAATATCTTGCTGCATATCAACCACTGTTGAATGATTTTTGGGTAAGCCACGCTCCTCAACTATTCCGTTGGCAAAGGAGTTAATTAGAACCTCATACACCGAGTAGTACTTCTCCTCCTCAATATCAATCATTTCGGCCTTGATACCCTTCTCGAGATGACTTATCAGCATGTTGTATGCTTTGGCAGGATTCTCCTTATACACGTTCATGAAAGGCTTAACGCTGAAGGCTTCACCAAAGCGCACATGGAGCTTACTACCAACACGTGAATAATGATCGTAGTCGAGCCCAACGGGAACTATCATGATATCGAGGGAGCTATCAGCTTCAAAGGCTTGCAAGGCAATGCGGGCAATCCCTTTCTTTAGCGGGCGCAGGCGCTTAAGGTCACCATGATTGCCCTCGGGAAGTATTACCAGCCCATTCTGGTTCCTAAGCACGTCGATGGTCTTATTGAAAATCTCGTCGTTCCTCTGCAGGTTCTCGTACCCATCGCGCATACGGTAAACGGGCATAATCTTTATAAAGGTAAGCATCTTGCTTAACAGAGGCTTTTTGAAAATATCGGCGCGAGCAAGGAAAACGGGTTGCCAAGTTTTTACAGAAAGAATTGCCAGCGCATCCATAAGCGCATTCTGGTGATTAGGTGCAAATATCAGCGTTTTGTTTTTGGGAAGGCTCTTAAGCCCCGAAACTGTGGTGCTAAAATAGAAGTGAAAACCCAAATCGACCCATTGCTTTAGAATGTAGTAGGCTAGCGACCACTTCTCTACCTCACCTTTTGTTGTTGGCATAAGCTTCTGGTTAGTTGCAATTAGTACTTGATCTACTTATCGAGCGGTTTACGGCTAAAGATGGATGCAATGCCAAGCCCAGCCAGGATATGCCAGATACCCCACCACGCAGCAATAAAGGCCATGCCTCCCAACCCATCGAAAAGGTTAGGGTTAAATATGAGCACCAATCCAAGGCCCGAGTTCTGTATGCCTGTTTCGATGGTTAGCGTTCGCCGATCGGGCCGGGGGAGTTTGAACAGAGAGGCCAACGAGAAACCAGTGGCAAGTGCTAATAGGTTGTGAATAAATACGATGAGTAGAATGAAGTGAATATAGTCTAAAAAAAACTTGAAATTGGATGCAAATGCAGCCAGAATAAACCCCATGAATGCCACCAGCGAGAACCATCTGAGAGGCTTAATAATCTTCTGCGTTGTTTTGGGGAACTTATACGCAAACCAAGTACCTACTACTATGGGAATACCCAGCAGGATAAAAACGGTTTGCATCATCTCCCACACATCAATTTTAATGGGGATAACCATGTCGGCGGTGCCAGAGTACAAACTACCCCAAAAGGCAAAGTTAAGGGGCGTAAGCACTATGGCCGATAGGGTGGCAAATGCGGTTAGGCTAACCGATAGCTCTATATTGGCTTTGGATAGGGATGAAATGAAGTTGGAGATATTGCCACCAGGGCAGGCTGCCACCAGAATCATACCTAGGGCTACGCTGGGGGTAGGCTTTAGTAGCAGAACCAGCAAAAAGGTAAGGGCAGGCAGAGCAACAAACTGGGACAGAATTCCCACCAGAGCCGACTTAGGCTTTTTAACTATCTCCTTAAAATGCTTGAGCTTTATCTCGAGGGCTACACCAAACATAATGAATGCTAGGGTAATATTCATGAATAGTAGGCCACCCTTACTAAAGTTGAGCCTAACCCAATCAAGGGTATCCATCTCCTTCTTAATATGCATCTCCACGTCACGAACCACGCCATTGGTTAGCTCCACCCGGTGCCTGTCGGAGTAGTACAAATCGACTCCATTTTCGGCTCTTGTTGGTGATCCTGCGGTCCCAACCACTTCATCCCGGTCCATTCCTATCCTCAGCATACCAATGGGCTTCTGGCGTTTCGCTGTCTTGTCGTTCTTGTGAGTTGGTTTTATCCTTTCTTTTACCCTAATGTCAACCACCTCGTTGTCGATAAGCACCACCTGATCGTTGAGGTAGAATAAACGCTCAACGCCATACGAATGGGTGGGAACGCCAACCTGATCGATAACTTGTACCGAATCCATACCTACAGCCACACCCAGCATAAGCTTGTGGTAGCCTTTTGCCTGAACAGCATTTGGCATAATGATGTAAAGAAAAAGCCAAACAACTGATACCATGGCCGTTTGAGCTTTAATGGGTAGGTTTTTCATCATCAGCATTCCGTTTTGAGTTGATAAAGTTTGCAAATTATAAAAAAAAGGCAGAATTCTAATTCTGCCAATCAAATAATATTACGGCGTAACGACTAATTGTCTTCCCCCAGTATCTCGCGAAGTAACTTTCCTTGCTCTTCGTAACCCTTTTTGCCTAAAAGTGCAAACATATTCTTCTTGTAAGCTTCAACGCCGGGCTGGTCAAATGGGTTTACACCCAACGTATATCCACTAACGGCACACGCCTTCTCAAAAAAATAGATTAGGTAACCTAGCCAGTACTCGTTTACCTCAGGAATTTGAATATTGATATTTGGCACCTTGCCATCGAGATGAGCAAGGGTAGTCCCCAGCTGAGCCATGCGGTTTACATCCGATAAGCGTTTGCCAGCAATGTAGTTAAGCTCATCGAGATTATCCGAATCGTAGGGAATCTGTAACTTCCTGCGTGAGTTCTGTACCGAGATTACCGTTTCAAAAATCATCCGCTCTCCCTCCTGTATGAACTGACCCAACGAATGTAGGTCGGTGGTAAAATCGACCCCGGCAGGGAAAATTCCCTTATTCTCCTTACCCTCGCTCTCGCCATAGAGCTGTTTCCACCACTCGGTTAGGTAGTGTAGCTTGGGTGTATAGTTCACCATAATCTCCACCTTATACCCATTGCTGTACAAAGCGTTGCGCGCAGCGGCATATAAGCACACAGGATTATTCTCAAATGGGGTATCAACTCCGGTGGCCAGCTGGGCATCGGCAGCCCCACTAATCAATTTCTTAATATCGAACCCAGCAACTGCAATTGGTAAAAGCCCCACAGGCGTTAGCACCGAGTAGCGTCCACCCACATCATGGGGAATGGTGAATGTTTTGTATCCCTCCTGCGTAGCCAGCTGCCTAAGGGCTCCCTTTGAGGAGTCGGTTATGGCAACAATCCTTCTCGATGCTTCATCCTTGCCCACCTTACCCTCGAGATGCTGCTTTAGCAGCCTAAACGCTATGGCGGGTTCAGTAGTAGTTCCCGATTTTGATATAACAATGATTGAGTACGATTTTTTGTCGAGCATCTCAAGCAGCTCCGAGTGGTACTCCTCACAGATATTGTGTCCAGCAAAAACTATATTGGGATTACCCGTGGGCAAATCGTTGGCAAAGGAATGGTTTAAAGCATCGATAACAGCCTTAGCACCCAAGTAGGATCCTCCAATACCTACTACCACCACCACTTCGCTTTTGCCACTCAAATCGGCGGCAACCTTAGCTATGCTCTTCAGCTCATCGTCGCTAATAGCAGAGGGAAGGTTTAGCCATCCAATGTAGTTGCTACCTTTTCCTGTTCCGGTATGTAGTGCTTTTAGGTTCTGATCGATGATTGGCTCAAGGCCAAATACCTGATCCTGCGTAGCGAACTCAAATACATCCTCAATGTTGATGCTTAAATTACTCATAATCTAATGATTTACTTATTGCTAATGTAGCTTATCGGTCAATATTTTCATCTCAATGGAAGGGGCAATGCCCTCGTAAAGAATATTATAAACAGCCTGGCTTATGGGCATATCGATGCCAAAGCGTTGGTTAATCTCATAAATACAGTGTGATGCGTAGTAACCCTCGGCCACCATGTTCATTTCGAGCATAGCCGATTTTACCGAGTACCCCTTGCCAATCATGGTGCCAAAGAGCCTGTTGCGGCTAAACTGTGAGTAGCATGTCACGAGCAAATCGCCCAGGTAGGCCGACATGCTGGTCTCGCGCTCATCGGGGTATGTTTTTTTCAGAAACTGCTTAATCTCTAGCTGTGCATTGCTTACCAAAACCGCCATGAAGTTGTCGCCATACCCCAACCCATGTGCTATGCCCGTGGCAATGGCATAAATATTTTTGAGCACTGCGCTATACTCTGTACCATAGATATCGGTGCTTAGGATGGTTTTTATGTAGTATGACTCGAGGTACGATGCAACCTCGGAGGCGGTGCTCTCGTTCTTGCATGACACGGTAAGGTACGACAATCGGTTTAAGGCTACCTCCTCGGCGTGCGAAGGGCCGCTAATAACACCAATATTGCCGAAGGGAACCTCAAAGTACCGATTGAAATACTCGGCAATGGTTATGTTATCAACGGGAATTATGCCCTTAATGGCAGTAACCACAAATTTATCGTGCAGGGCCTCGGTGAGTGGTTCCAACCAAACCTTAAGAAATGCCGATGGAACTACAAAGATTAGGATATCCGATTTGGCAACAACCTCGTTAATGTCGTTGCTTATGCTTAACCGGCCGAGGTTAAAGCTAACTGAGCTTAGGTAGTTTGGGTTGTTGTGGTGCCGCTTAATATGGTCAATTATTTCGGGCTCTCTGATGTACCAATTCACCCTTTCCACATTCTCATGCACAATCTTTGTAATGGCAGTAGCCCAGCTACCGCTACCTATTACACCAATGCTTTTTTTTGGATTCATTTGTTCAACATTCGTTGCCAAAACCACTTTTCTCGGGAGTACTCAAGCCAAATCAAAAAAAGTGAATGGGGCAAAGGTAGGGAATATTTTGTTAGAATGTAACCCAGGCAACCAAAGTATATGGCAGGGAAAAGCGTAAGCATTTACTGCACTTTCAGTTTGCAAACGATTTACTTACCCCTTGCATAGGAACTCTTAAAATTAAGACCTGCCAACAAAAGCAGAATGCTCACTTATAACTCCCGAAGCAAAGCCTTACTTCACTGGTAATAGATTATTCGTTTGCAGACTCAGTCGATAAGCCATAGCTATCGTTATACTCATCAAGCAGCTCGTCCAGGTATTGAATGTCCTTTACCCTAAGCTGAATGCTAGTAATTCCTCGGTAGCTATTCTCGCTTATGCTGTAGCATACGCTGAAAGGCGCGCCTTTCTGAATTTTTTTGTAGTGTTGCCCCATCTGAAATGCAATCCCTTGAAACATCTTGGGATTGTCTTCCTGAATCAGCGAGAGCTTTAGATGGTCGCGCTCGTTACCCACCAGGCGGCTATCGCCGGCATCGTAAACATTATCGGTTACAAATACGGGCGACATATTACCGGGCCCAAAAGGCTGGAACTGCTTAAGTATTCGGTAAAACTTATCATCGATATCACCAAAGTTAAGCTTGGCATCAATATCAATCTGTGGAATAAGCATTTCGGGTTTAATGTGCTCGCTCACAAACCTTTCGAACCGCTCAATAAACTCTGGCACATTCTCCACCTTCATGGTCAGCCCAGCGGCATACATATGCCCGCCAAAGTTCACGAGCAAATCAGCACAGGCCTCAACGGCCTGGTACAGATCGAACCCGGGAACCGATCGTGCCGAGCCTGTGGCCAAGCCATTCGATTCGGTTAGAACAACCGTGGGACGGTAGTATGTTTCGATAAGCCTTGAGGCCACAATACCCACCACCCCCTTGTGCCACTCGGGGTTGAAAAGCACTGTGGTTTTCTTGTTCTGCAGCTCAGGGTTAGTAGCTATAAGCCTAAGGGCCTCATGGGTAATGGATCGATCGACGAACTTGCGATCGTTATTGCATGAGTTCACCACTGAGCCCATCTCGAAGGCCACCGAGTCATCCTCGGCGCACAGCAAATCAACAGCCGATTTTCCCGACTCCATTCGTCCCGCAGCATTTATCCTTGGGCCAATGCGGAACACAATATCATCAATGGCAATGGTATGCTTCTCGATACCTGCTAGCTTAATAATTGCCTTTAGCCCAAGGCTAGGGGAGCTGTTAAGCTGCTTAAGCCCGAAGTGTGTTAGTATTCTGTTCTCGTCGATTACAGGTACAATATCCGAAGCGATGCTCACGGCCACCAAATCGAGAAGGGGGTATAGCTCGGTGGGTGAAACACCTTTAACCTGGCAAAACCCTTGCATTAGCTTAAACCCAACGCCACAGCCCGAGAGCTCCTTGAACGGGTAGTTGCAATCGGGTTGCTTGGGATCGAGCACTGCTGCTGCCTTAGGTATTGAATCGCCCGGCAAGTGGTGATCGCAGATAATGAAATCGACACCCTTTTGGCGAGCGTACTCCACCTTCTCCACGGCCTTTATGCCGCAGTCGAGGGCAATCACCAGCGAGTAGTTGTGCTCAATGGCAAAATCGATACCGGTGTAGGATATTCCATAGCCCTCGGAGTATCGATCGGG
>Ga0334895_1002304_pt1 | contig 16586 bp, 13 predicted proteins | sample GraSluR3_MG_7_FD_207229 | JGI IMG/M metagenome (GOLD analysis project Ga0334895, IMG submission 207229) | Sludge microbial communities from methane-producing bioreactor in Wageningen University, Netherlands - Granular Sludge_31_05-R3 | ecosystem: Engineered > Bioreactor > Anaerobic >... | reverse complement strand
ACCCAGGGCAAGACCGTGCTTCGCCAGGCGGATTGGTCCTACATCCCGCCCCATCCGGGGCCGGCGGTGAGCCCCACGACGCATGTCGAACTGGGGAACGCGTCACAGCCCCAGCTCTATGACCTCTCCCAAGATGTGGGTCAGATCAGGAACCTGGCGATGGAGCGCACCGACGTGGCCGAACGGATGCAGGCCCGTCTGGAAGAGCTGCGAGCCAGCCGGCGAACACGTCCACGCCCCTAGCGCGATTGGGTTGCGGCCGCGCTCCGCCATGGAGCCGGCGGCAGCCGAGGGAGAAAAGATGCCTGCATGGCGCTATGCCATCTGCAACGAGCTCTTTGAGGGTTGGTCGTTGGCCCGCGTGGCCCGGTTCTGTCGGGGGCTGGGGTACCGCGGCTTGGAGCTGGCGCCGTACACCCTGGCCCCCCGGGTGTACGAGCTGACGCCGGACGACCGGGCGGCGATTCGAAGCGAGATCGAGGGAGAGGGCCTTCGAGTCGCCGGTCTCCACTGGCTCCTGGCCCGCACCGAGGGGTTGGGCCTCAACGCCGCCGATGCCGAGGCGCGCGAACGGACCGTCGCCTACTTGTTGGCCGAGATCGACTTGTGCGCGGATCTGGGCGGTGATGCCCTGGTGCTCGGCTCGCCCGCGCAGCGTAGCCCTGCGCCGGGGGTTTCGCCGCCGCAGGCGTGGGACTATACGGCCGAGGCCATGCGGCGCTGTGGGGAGCGTGCCCTCGAGCGGGGGGTGGCTCTCTGCATCGAGGCGCTGCCTCCGCCCGAGTGCGATTTCATCACCACGGTGGATGAGGCCGCTCGCCTGGTGCGGGCGGTCGACCACCCCGGCTTTCGGATGATGGTGGACGTCAAGGCCATGTCGTATGCGGCGCGCCCTGTGGGCGACCAGATCCGTTCGGTGGGGGAGCTGATCCGCCATGTGCATGTCAACGATCCCAACCTGCTGGGGCCGGGGATGGGCACGGTGGCCATCGCCCCGGTGTTACGGGCGTTGCAGGACATTGGCTACGCGGCATGGGTGTCCGTGGAGGCCTTTGACGCCGATTATGGCATCGAGGCGATTGCCCGTGAGAGCATCGCCAACCTGCGTCGCGCTGAACCAGGCGTGGCCGGAGCGGATTAGGCTAGAGTTCATTTCTGGTGGAGCTGCGCATAGCAGAGGAGTCATCGATGGAACTGGCGAGGTTGCAGGTGGAGGCCGGGTGGCATCGGCGGCGGTGGTGCCCGGTGACGACGACGTTGCCGCTGGATGCCCAGATCGATCCTGAGGAGCTGGCTCTGCTGGATGCCAGCACAGGTGCTCAGGTGCCGCTCCAGGCCTGGCGCCAGGCCGACGGCAGCATGGGCCTGGTATGGCTGGTAGACGAGCTCGATCCGCATCAGATGGCATCGTACCGTCTCGTGAAGGGCGAACGGGCTGCCGACGGAGGCGGAGGCGTTGTTCTGACCGAGGCGGCGCCCGGCGAGCTGCGCGTCGCGGTCGATGGCGAACACCTGACCACCTACCACTATGGTCCGGACGTGGTGCGCCCCTATCTCTACCCCGTGCTGGCCCAGGGCGGTGTGGGTGTCACGCGAGATTGGCCCATGGTGCCCGATGCGCCCGGCGATAGCCGAGATCATCCTCATCACAAGGGCATCTATACGGCGCATGGCAGCGTCAACGGGGTGGACAACTGGAGCGAAGAGCCCGGCCATGGGCGGCAGGTCCATCGCGCCTTTGCGCGAGTGTACAGCGGGCCCGTGGCGGGCGGGTTCACCCAAGATCTCGAATGGGTGGATGCGGCCGGCGCCCCCAACATGACCGAGACTCGTCGTCTCACCTTTTACCGGACGCCGCTCGGGTTACGCTTGTTCGACTATGCCGTGACCCTGCACGCCTCTCTCGGTCCGGTGACCTTGGGCGACACCAAAGAGGGCGGGCTGATCTCTGTGCGCGTGGCATCGAGCATGGACGCTACCGGCGCGCCGGATGGCGGTCGGTTCGAGAACAGCGTCGGCAGCGTCCTGGAGAACGAGGCCTGGGGCAAGCGGGCCTCCTGGTGCGACTATGCTGGCCCCACGCGGGCGGGCCGGCGGGGCGTCTGCTTCATGGATCACCTGGAGAACCCCCGCTATCCGACCTACTGGCATGTGCGCAACTATGGCCTGATGACGGCCAACTGCTTTGGGTTGCACGATTTCACCGGCGATCCTGATCGGCGCGCCGATCTCGTCCTGCCGGCTGGCCAGAGCCTGGGCTGGCGCTGGCGGGTGGTGGTGCACGCGGGCGACGCCCAAGCTGCCAGCCTGGTTGAGCGCTATCAGGACTATGTTCACCCGCCTCGCGTATCGGTGGCGGAAGGCTAGCCCGGCACATCCGCCCATTGCCTTGACTTGATCCGTCGCGATGCCCGTGCGGCCTCCTGGGGCGGTTCTCCCTTGGGGCCGCACGACCGCGTGCTCCTCTGACAATATCTTCACGAACGCCCCACATTCACGGTGTAGGCTGTCAGGCATAGACGTAACGACCTCGGCAGAGGGGAGGTTGCTATGCAGCCAGCAGTCACAGGCGCTGCCATCGCAAAACGCACACTCTACGCTCTCGATCAGCGGCGAATCCCGCTGCCGCACCTGGACGGGCGGAACGCGCTCATCGCCCGCATTCTCGACCGTTACGAGCCCACCGATCTTGCTGACATAGACTCCGTTGCCCTCATGAACCGGGTGGAGGCCAAGTATCTGCTCAGCAGATCTCAACTGTCGCTGCTCCTTGCGGCGCTTTTCGATGACTATCGGGCGTTGGAGGTGGCCGGTGTACGGCTTTCCCATTACCGGACGCTCTACTTTGATACCAGCGCCCTCGACCTGTACATGAACCACCACCGTGGACGTCTGGAGCGCGTCAAGGTCCGTAGCCGCACCTATCTCGATACTGATACCTCCTTTCTGGAGGTCAAGCGCCGTACCAACAAGGGGCGGACGATCAAGGATCGCGTCGAGACCCAGCGGTTCATATCGTCTCTCGAGCCCGAGACTGGCCGTTTTGTCAAGAGTCTGGCGCCGAACCTGACGCGGCCTCTGCAGCCCACCCTGTGGAACGAGTTCCTGCGTATCACGCTGGTGAACAAGCACAGCCCCGAGCGCGTCACCCTGGACCTGGATCTGCGCTGTTGGGCGGATGGCCGGCGTACCTCGCTGGGCGACCTCGTCGTTGTCGAGGTCAAACGACCCGACCGTGGCGGACGCAACTCGCCAATGCTTGACTATCTGCACATGCTGCGGGTGCGCCCTACGGCGTTCAGCAAATACTGTGTCGGCCTCTCCAGGCTCTATCCCAGCCTGAAACAGAACCGCTTCAAGCCGATCCTGGCGCGCGCGAATCAACTGGCACGAGGTGACTATGATGTCTAGCGATCTGGGGACTTATCTTCTGGGCGCGTTGCTCAACCTGTTCGTCGCTGTGGTCATCGTGCGGTTCATCTACTACCCACGGACCCGGGAGAAAGAGTACGTCTTTACGTTCCTCCTGTTCAATACGATCATCTACTTTGTGATCGCCCTGCTCCGAACCGCCGAGCTGGGCGTGGGCATCGGATTTGGCCTATTCGCCATCTTTTCCGTGTTGCGCTATCGCACCGATCCCATCCCCATCCGCGAGATGACCTACCTGTTCATCATCATCGCCCTGCCGGTGGTGAACTCGGCTGGCTCTAGCCAGGGGGCCTTTTGGAAACTGGCGGTGGCCAACGTCATGGTGGTAGCGGTAATGTACGCCCTCGAACGCGCCTGGGGATTCGACTTTGAGACCAGCAGCCGCATCACCTATGACCACATCGAGCTGATTCTGCCGACGCGTCGTGACGAACTCCTAGCCGATCTGCGCGATCGCACCGGACTGCCGGTGAGCAGGGTCGAGATCGGTCGTCTGGATTTCCTCCGCGACACGGCCCAGATCAAGGCCTACTATGATGCGTCGGCCGGCAGTGTCGCCCTCGATTCCCTGAATGATCTAGACTATGACACATTTGAAGACAACTAGAACACGAGTTACAGCCACCGAATCGACCAGACGGCGGCAAACTTGCTGAAAGGCAGAATAACCATGAAAAAGATTACTGGGCTTGTACTCGCCACAACCTTGCTGCTGGCAGCGGCTTCTGGCTGCACGACGGTAGCACAAGGCGCTACCCAGATCCCCACACGCAGCCAGGTGGAGGCCGCCACGGCAGCCATGGAAGCGGCCGCTGCAGATCCGGTCTCCCCAGAGGCGTCACCCACCGCCGTAAGCGTTGCGGACACAGCGGCCAGCATGGCCGCAGCCCAGGAGGCCATCGAGGATGTGGTCACCGATCTGCCAGACTATTCCACTGCCACCACCGTCCTGCTTGGCGATCCGATCACCGTGGATGGCCACGGCGCGTCAGTGGACGGTACCACCGTCCGCATCACCGCTGGTGGCTCCTATCGCGTCAGTGGTACCATGGAGGATGGGCAGATCATCGTCGATGTCCAGGGCAAGGAGGAGGTCTATCTCGAGCTCGCCGGCGTGCACCTGACCTCCGCCCACAGCGCGCCCATCTATATCCTCGATGCCCAGGCCGTGGTGCTCACCCTCGCCGAGGGCACCGAGAACTATCTCGCCGACGGAGAGACCTATATCCTCGATGACCCCGGAGCTGGCGAGCCCGACGCTGCTATCTGGAGCAAGACGGATCTCCTCATCAACGGCAGCGGCGCGTTGATCGTGGACGCTCGCTATCGCCACGGCATCGTGAGCAGGGACGATCTCACCATCGCTGATGCCGATATCACCGTCAACGCGGCCGGTCATGGCATCCGGGGACGCGACTCTCTTGTAATCACGAACGCGATCATCACGATCGATGCCGGTGAGGATGGGCTCAAATCCAACTATGATAAGGATCCGGAACGAGGATTCGTTTCCATCGATGGCGGGGTTATTCAGATCATCGCGGGCCAAGATGGCATCCAGGCCGAGAGCAGCGTCCTTATCCGCAACAGCGATGTTACCATCGTCTCAGGCGGAGGGAGCACAGATAGCAGCCAAAGAGTGACCGCCTTCCGTGATCCGCGCACCGGAGGAGCGGTGGCAAGTGACGACACCCCGAGCACAAAGGGTATCAAGGCCCGCGTGGATCTGACGATCGAGGGGGGCACGATCCGCATCGATGCGCTGGACGATGCGCTCCATTCCGATGGCACCCTCACCATCAACGACGGCGAGTTCACCCTGGCCACGGGCGACGACGCCATCCATGCCGATGACACCATCGTCATCAACGGCGGCAGCATCGCCGTCACCCGCTGCTATGAAGGTATCGAAGCGCCGGTGATCACCATCAACGCTGGTCAGATCCACATCGTGGCCAGCGACGATGCCATCAATGCCGCCTCCGGCAACGCCGGCGGTGGCATGCCGATGGGCGGGCGACCGGGCCAGGGGGGAGCCGGCTTTGACAGCGGTAACCGTCTAGAGATCCACGGCGGATACATCGTGGTGGATGCCGGCGGCGACGGCGTGGATGCCAATGGCTCCATCCTCATGACCGGGGGCACGCTGATCGTGAACGGCCCGACGGTGAATATGCAAGGTGCTCTTGACTATGACCAGAGCTTTACCATGACGGGCGGCTTCCTTGTCGCGGTGGGTAGCGCTGGTATGGCTCAGGCGCCCGATGCGTCGTCAACCCAGTACGCCGTCATCATCAACCTCCCATCGATGCTCGCCGCTGGCACCCGGGTCCACATCGAGGGCGATGATGGCGGCGCCCTCACCTTTGTGCCGTCCAAGCAGTACCAGTCCGTGGTGCTATCCTCGCCCGAGCTGGAACGCGGCGTCACCTATACGGTGTATACCGGGGGCAACGCCACCGGCACGGTGACCGACGGCGTGTACACCGATGGCACCTATACGCCGGGCACTCAGGCTGCCAGCTTTACCATCTCGGAAATAGTCACACGCGTGGGGACCGCAGGCGGCGGCATGACCGGTCGGGGAAGGAGGTAGCCGCTGACGGGCCCCACCTGCCCGCAAACGTCACGCGCAGAAGCCTCACACACACCCGCCGCAACGTGACCTGTCTGGCCGCGTTGCGGTGGTGGGTTGAGCCAACCTGTTCGCTACTCGTCTCCGTTGCGTCAGGCATCGCGGCGGTTGCCACGGTGGACGGTGTGCCCGCAGGTGGTCCGGTTCCTGGATCAGGAGCCCCGCCGCCCAGCTCCACATCCTTGACAGCTCCTATCCGGTCGTCTATAATAGAACAAAAGTTCTATACAGGAGAACCCGATGCGTGTTTGGTCCTTTTCCTGCTTTCGCACCACTGGCCCAGCAGTCCGCACCCGGACTGCTGGGCGCCACCTTGCTTTTCCGGTCCCCGGACCCCGGCCCATACTTTTTCTGCGGAACGAACCCATTTTGCACCGCCCGCTTGCTCCCTGCCCCCGCCTCGATTATCATCTTTGTAGCGTCGCACACCACGGAGGATCCCCTCATGGATGCTGCTGTCGCCGTCCTCGCCGCTTTGGTGGGCTCTTTCGCCTGTCGCGCGCTGCGTTCACCTGAGGGGGTACAGCACGCGAGACGTGCCCCCATCTCACATGACGAGGAGGAAATCCCATGAGCGACATCGCTATCGTCACTGATCGGGGGGCTGACCTGACGCCCGAGCAGCAACGTGAGTACGGTGTCACCGTGGTGCCGCTGATCGTTCGGTTCGGCGAAGAGGTCATCCTGGACGATGGTTCGCTCAGCGCCGATGACTTCTGGCGTCGCGTAGAGAGGGACGCGTCGCCCCCAGAGACGTCACAGCCCTCCGCCGGCATGTTCGAGAAGGCCTTTGCCCCCCTGGTCGCCGCCGGTCGCCATGTGCTCTGCCCGCTCATTACGGGCAAGATGAGCGGCACCTGCAACGCTGCCCACGCCGCCGCACAACGTTTCCCGGGGCAGATCACCGTGTTCGATACCCGCTCGCTGTCGCTGGGGCAAGCGTTCCAGGTGTTGGCGGCGGCGACTGCAGCGCGACAGGGGGTTTCGTTGGACGCGATCATCCAGATGCTGGAAGGGATGCGGGCCCGAAGCCACCTCCTGATCGCCCTCGATACCGTCGAGTACCTGAAGCGGGGTGGGCGCGCAGGCAAGGTCATGCCCCTCCTGGACCGGGTGGCTCGAGCGCTGAACATCAAACCCTTGCTGCGTTTGGCCGACGGCGAGTTCCAGGTGGTAGGAGCGGCGCGGTCGATGGCCAAAGCAGTGCGCAAGATCACCGAAGAGTTCGCGGCGCTGGCCCCTGCCGAGGCATTGGCGGTCGTGCACACCCGCCGATCTGAGGAGGCGGCCGCGCTGGCTGATCTGCTGGCGCCCGCAGTGGGCCTGCCCCGCGACGCAACGCTGATTACCGAGGCGGGGCCGGCTCTATCGGCACATGCGGGCCCGGGCACCATGGCAGCGGCCATGATCGCGCGCCCCGCCTAGATGGGGTGCGCAGCTCCTCTGGCGCTCTCCTACGCATCGGCCAGCACGCCTTGCGCTATCCTCCGCTCAGAGGACGCGGCTTGCTGCCAACCCTCCTTTATGGTACACTCGCTCCGCTCGAAGGAGTGAGGAATATCCATGCGAAAGCACGCACAAAAACTGTTCCTGGCGTTGGTGGCGTTGCTCGTTCTGACGGTGCCCACGTTGGCGCAGCCGGTTCAGCAGCAGGTAGCCGTCCAGATCACCTCCCCCGAGATGGGCGCCGAGGTGCGCGGCCTGGTTCCCATCATCGGGTCGGCCTCGGTGGAGCCGTTCCAGTTCTACAAGATCGAGTATGGGATCGGCTCTTCGCCCAGCCAGTGGGCGCTGATCGGTTCGCTGCGGGAGACGGCTGTCATCAACGGGCAGCTCGAGGTGTGGGATACCAACACCGTCCCCGACGGCGTATACACGCTACGCTTGCAGGCCGTCAAGACCGACGGCAACTATGAAGAGTTCCAGGTCCGCGGGGTGGTGGTAGCTAATACACGACCAACCTCCACGCCTACACCAGAGGTGACCGAGACGCCCAGCCTCGAAGAGCAGCCGCCGCAACAACCCCAGCAGGGGGGGGCTACGGCGACCCCTGCCTTGCCCGAGCCGACAGCTACGACGCGGGTCATCGCGCCTCAGGATCCTATCTCTGGTGCAACGCCTACGCCGACGCTCAGCGTGCCCAACCAGAGTGTGCTGCCCGTCGACCCCGAAGGCTGGGATCAGGCTTTTCTGCTGGGTGCGGCATCCATGGGGGCGGTCTTTCTCCTGCTCGGGCTGCTGTTTGCCATTCGCAGCCTGCTCTGAGAACGCGCGCCCGCAAGTCCGATACGCCCTTGACGGGGGCTAGTCATCGCGATTAGCCCCTTCTTTTGTGTTGTGAGGTTCTGTCGCATGCCCTACCGTGGCTTGTCCGAGATGGATACCGATCGCACCATGATCGTCGGCTTGGGGAACCCAGGCGAGCGCTACGAGCAGACCCGGCACAATGTCGGCTTCTGGTGCGTGGATCGCCTGGCCGAGGAATGGCGCGCCGATCGAGAGCGGCGTCGTTTCCGCGCGTTGGTCCGCGAGGCAGGTGTCGGCGCTCATCGGCTGGTTCTGGTCAAGCCGCAAACCTACATGAACGACAGCGGCGATGCCGTGGGCCCCGCGGCCCGCTGGTTCAAGGTGCCACCGGATCGGCTCCTCGTCATCCATGATGACCTGGACCTGCCCGTGGGGCGCGTGCGCTTTCGCCAAGGCGGCAGCAGCGGCGGCCATCGCGGCGTCGCCTCCATCATGGAGCATCTGGGGAGCGACGGGTTCCTGCGGCTGCGTATCGGCATCGGCCGCCCGCCATCTGACGAGGCGGTGGACTATGTTCTTTCTCGCTTCTCTCGTGAGGAACAAGCGGTCGTGGATCGCATCTTGGGTGCGGCGTCGGCCATGGTGCGCTGTGTGCTGGAAGAGGGCATCGCTGAGGCGATGAACCGCTACAACGGGCTGGATGCCGCAGCCGACAGCGATCGCTGAACGGCGGGATGCGCAGATGCTTGGTGGGCTAATCCAGATCCTACGCCGCAGCGAGGTGTATCCATCGCTGCTGGCTGCCCTGCGCGCGCGTCAGGAAAGCGCTGATCCGCTTGCCATCGGCGCGATCCGCGCAGCTTGGCCTGCCCTGGTCGGAGCGCTCTGTCAGGATTGGCCTGCCCCGATCGTGTTGGTGGCCGCCAACCCCGAAGAGGCGCGCCGCCTGCGCGACGAGGTCGGGCTTTGGCTCGGTAATGGCCGACCGATCCTCGCCCACCCCGCTCCCGACCACCTCTTTTACGAGCCCGACGCTTGGGCGCGCGACACGGTGGTCGAGCGGGCCGGGGTTCTGGATAGCCTGGCTCGTTTTCGTACCGCCCATCTGGCGCCCCTGGTGGTGACCTCGGCTTGGGCCACCATGACTCGGACGGTCCCCCCCTTGGTGTTCCGCCGTGCGACGCTGCATCTCACCCCTGGCGAGCTCCATCCCCAGCACGAACTGCTAGTTCGGCTGGTGGGCCTGGGCTATGAACTGGCTGCCGTGGTGGAGGAGCCGGGTACCTTTTGCCAGCGAGGCAGCGTGGTGGATGTCTACCCACCTAACTGGCCCCAGCCGCTGCGGATCGACTATTTCGGCGACGAGATCGACTCGTTGCGCCTCTTTGATCCTGCGACCCAACGCTCTCTTGAGCGGCTCCAGGAGGCGATGGTGGCGCCTGCCGCCGAGGCCATGCCCGCCCATGGGGCCGCCGCCGCCCATGCCCTGCGGAATACCGACCTATCGGGCTGCGACGAGGGCACGCAGGCGACCTATGGCGAACTGGCTGACGCGCTATCGGAGGGCCGAGGCTGGCAGGGCCTGGAGCGATACCTGGCCTACCTATACCCTCGCCCAACGACTTTGCTCGATCACCTTCCCCAGGGCAGCCTGGTGCTGCTGTCTGACCAGGCGGCCACCGGTGATGCCGTCCTGCGGCTCGAGAACCAGGCGCAGGCGTTGCGAGCCGAGATGGTGGCCGCGGGCAAGCTGCCCGGCGATGTGCCGCTGCCGTACCTGCCTTGGCAACCCTTGACCGCTGCCCTACGATCTGCGGGAGCCGTCGAGTTGGGGTCCGGCACGGGAGAGAGCGTCGCCATCCTGCCCGAGGATCTGTTCCAGCCCGCGCCGCGATTAGGAGGTCACCTGCGCGACATGATGGGTGCGCTGGCCGAGATGCGCCTAGATGGTCGGCGGGTCGTGGCCGTCACCCGTCAGGCCAACCGCGTCTCCGAGATGCTCAAGGAGCTGGATCTCTACGTGTCCCCCGTGCATGCCCTGGAGCAGCCGCCCGCTGCCGGAACGCTCACGCTGGTGGATGACGCTGCGTCAGAGGGATGGACCTTTGTCCCTGGGCGGACGGTTCTGCTCACCGATGCCGAGCTCTTTGGCTGGGTTCGCCTGCGCCGCCAGGCCCCGCCGCGCCCGCGCCGCGCCGCACCAGAGACGCCGTACGCTGATCTGTCGCCTGGCGACTTGGTCGTGCATATGGAGCACGGCATCGGCGTGTTCCGCGGGATGGTGCGCAAGACGTTGGGCGCCGTGGAGCGGGAATACCTCGAGCTGGAGTACGCCGAGGGCGATCGCCTGTTCGTGCCGATCCAGCAGACCGACCGCGTCAGCAGGTACGTAGGGGGCTCCGGCACGCCTCCGTCGCCGCACCGCCTGGGCAGCGCCGACTGGCGTGTGGCTCGCGAGCGGGCGGCTCGCTCGGTGCGGGCGCTGGCCATCGACCTGCTGGAGCTCTACGCCGAGCGCGAGGTGGCCCAAGGCTATGCGTTCTCGCCCGACACCGTCTGGCAGCACGAGCTGGAAGCCTCCTTCCCTTACCAGGAGACGGCCGACCAGGAAAGGGCCTTGGTCGAGGTCAAGGAGGATATGCAGCAGCCGCGGCCGATGGATCGGCTGATCTGTGGCGATGTGGGCTATGGCAAGACCGAGGTCGCCCTGCGCGCCGCCTTCAAGGCCGTGATGGACAACAAGCAGGTGGCCGTGCTGGTGCCCACCACGGTGCTGGCGCAGCAGCACTATTACACGTTCCGTCGGCGCTTGCAGGCCTATCCCGTGACGGTCGAGATGCTCTCGCGGTTCCGTTCCAAGGCGGAGGCGCGGCAGGTGATCGATGACCTGGCGGCCGGCAAGGTGGATGTGGTCATCGGCACCCACCGCCTGCTCTCCAGGGACGTCGCGTTTGATGATCTGGGGCTGGTGATCGTCGATGAGGAGCAGCGCTTTGGCGTGGGCCACAAGGAGCAGCTCAAAGAGATGCGCCGTGAGGTGGACGTGCTAACGCTGACCGCGACGCCCATCCCCCGCACCTTGCACTTGGCTCTGGGCGGCGCCCGCGATATGAGCATCATCGACACGCCGCCAGAGAACCGTCTGCCCATCCGCACCTATGTGGCGCCTTGGGAACGCGGCCTGGTGAAGCGGGCCGTCCTGCGCGAGCTCGACCGCAACGGCCAGGTCTACTATGTGCACAACCGCGTGCAGGACATCTACCGCGTCGCGGAGACGTTGCGCGAGCTGGTGCCCGAGGCGCGTCTCTTGATCGGGCACGGCCAGATGCCCGAGGACGACTTGGCCCGGGTGATGCTGGCCTTTGCCCAGGGCGAGGCGGACGTGCTGCTATGCACCACCATCATCGAGAGTGGCCTGGATATCCCCAACGTGAACACGCTGATCATCGATCAGGCCGAGCGATTCGGCCTGTCGCAGCTCTACCAGCTACGTGGGCGGGTGGGCCGTGGCGTCGAACGGGCCTATGCGTACCTCTTGCATACGCCCAATCGCCCGCTCTCGGAGGTGGCGTTAGCGCGCTTGCGTACCATCCAGGAGGCGTCGGCGTTGGGCGCGGGCTTTCAGGTGGCCATGCGCGACATGGAGATCCGTGGCGTCGGCGACATTCTCGGTGCGGAGCAGCACGGGCATATCGCCGCTGTGGGGTTTGACCTGTATGCGCGTCTGCTGCGGGAAGCGGTGCGGGCCATGCACCAGGACGGCGATGATGGCAGGGCCTCGTTGAGCGCTCGCGCCAAGGTGGCGGTGGATGGCGTTCTCCAGGATGTGGGGCCGTCGGTAGAGCTGCCCCTATCCGGGTATCTGCCCGAGGGGTATATAGCCGATAGCTCGTTACGGCTGCGGCTGTACCGCCGCATGGCCGAGCTGCGGGCGCTAGACGAGATTGGTGCGCTGGAGCACGAGCTTCAGGACAGGTTCGGGGCCCTGCCAGAGGTGGTCAGCAACCTGGTCTATCTGCTCAAGATCAAGGCGCTTTGTCGGGACGCCGGCGTCAAGGGCGTGGCGGTGGAGCGTGACCAGGTCGCTCTGAGCAGCAATCGTCCCCTGACAGCGGCCGAGATACAACAGGTGCAAGGGCTGGGATTGCCGGCCCGCGCCCAAGGCGGGCGCATCTGGCTGGCCATGAACCGGGACTGGCGGCGCAACCTCGTGCGCCTGCTTGAGCTCTTCGCGGGGCGAGGCGCCCGCTCCGACAGCTAGTCGTCCGCGTCAGAGCGCTGGGCGACCCCACGGAGGATCACCAACGCGCCCACGCCGATCAGAGCTAGCGGCCCAACCCAGCGAAAGATGCCGCCAAAGGCCGAGGCAAAGACGAAAAAGAACAGCAGCCCCGATCCCCCAACGATGCCGGCGGCCACCAGGAGACCATCGGATCGGTGCCCCAGGTAGTACATTGCCAGCAGCCCAAGACCTACCGCGATCGGTTCCAGCGCCCAGGAGTAGGCCCAGCTATCCCAACGGCCCGTCAAGTTCTGAGTCTGGAGCATGAGGCCGTTCACCAACAAGATGATGCCAGGAACAGCTAACCCGGCTAGCTCTTTGCGCCGATCCCACCAGATGGCGATGGGCAACAGAAAGGCGATGCCTGCCAGGGCGATGATCAGCGGCCAGAAGGCGCCCCAGCCAGTGTTGAACCTGGTCGCCAGCTTGAGCAGCGGGCCACTGCCTTGGGCCAACAAAAAGAACAGCCCGAACAGCACTAGCAACGTACCTACATAAACGGAACCCTTGTGGCGCATCTATGCTACCCCCTGTTGCGCTCTCGTGTCACGGTCTATACGTCATGTGCGCGGGAAGGTAGCGCTTGGTCACGATGCCTCGTCGGAATCCGCGCCGTCACCAGCGGTGCCGCCGTCCTGGTCTGCGGGCTCGCCCAACACCAGCGGCAGAACCTGGCTCATGTGCTTGACGAAAACGAACTTGATGCCGCGACGTAGCGCCGTCGGCACCTCGCTGGTGTCAGCCCGGTTATCCTCGGGCACGATCATGGTGCTCAGCCCGGCCCGCCGCGCCGCCAGCGCTTTTTCGCGAACGCCGCCGATGGGCAGAATGTGGCCTCGCAGCGTCACCTCGCCTGTCATGGCGACATCGTGCCGTATGGGGCGATCCGTCAGCGCCGAGAGCAGCGCCACCGAGATGGTCACCCCAGCGGAGGGACCGTCCTTGGGGACGGCGCCCTCGGGGACGTGCAGGTGTATGTCGACCTTGTCAAAGTCCAGGTCGTCAAAGCCATATTCCTCCGCCAGGGTTCGCACATAGCTGAGGGCGGTCTGGGCCGATTCCTGCATCACGTCGCCAAGCTGGCCTGTAAGCTGGACCGAGCCCTTGCCCGGCAGCACCGAGACCTCGATGAGGAGCGTGTCGCCGCCCGCCTCTGTCCAGGCCACGCCGGTGGCCACGCCGACCTGATCCTCGTCCGAAAGCAGCCCTTTGGAGTAGCGCGGCGGCCCCAGATGCCGTGTGATGGCGCGACGGGTGATCCGCTGAGGGATCGTCTTGTGCTCGGCGACGCGGCGGGCCACCTTGCGGCAGATGTTGGCGATCTCGCGATCGAGGTTGCGAACGCCGGCCTCCTCGGTGTATTCGCGGATGAGCATGGTCAGCGCCCCGTCCGAGAACTGGAGCTGGTTCAGCCCGTTCTGTTCCAACTGGTGGGGGATCAGGAACTGGCGCGCGATTTGGACCTTTTCCTCCTCCATGTACCCAGGAAAGTGGATCACCTCCATGCGATCCTCGAGGGCCTCGGGGATTGGGGAGAGCAGGTTGGCGGTGGTGATGAACAGCACCTTGCTGAGATCGAACGCTACCTCCAGGTAGTGGTCCGAGAAGGCATAGTTCTGTTCGGGGTCTAGCACCTCGAGCAGCGCCGATGCGGGGTCGCCGCGAAAATCCAGCCCCAGTTTATCCACCTCGTCCAGCATAAACACGGGGTTCTTGGTGCCGGCGCGGCGCATGGTCTGGATGATGCGGCCGGGCAACGCTCCGACATAGGTGCGGCGGTGGCCCCGAATCTCGGCCTCGTCGCGGATGCCGCCCAGGCTAACCCGCACAAAGCGGCGGCCCAACGCCTCAGCGATCGACCGCCCAAGCGAGGTCTTGCCCGTGCCAGGGGGCCCGACAAAGCAGAGGATCGGGCTCTTCATCTTGTCGCCCGCCAACTGCCGGACGGCCAGATGCTCCAGGATACGTTCCTTGGCCTTGGGGAGGCCATAGTGCGAGCCATCCAGCAGCTTGGCGGCCTTGGTGATGTCCAGTTGGTCTGCGGTGGCTTCCTCCCAGGGCAGCTCGATCAACCACTCCACATAGGTGCGGATCACGCTCACCTCGGGCGCAGCCGAGGACATGGCTGCCAGGCGGGAGAGTTCCTTTTCAGCGCGCTCACGTACCTCGTCGGGCATCTTGGAGGCGTCGATGCGCTCTCGGAGCTGCTCGATGTCCTGCAGGTGCGGGTCCGTTTCTCCTAGCTCTGACTGGATGATGCGCATCTGCTCGCGCAGGAAATACTCGCGCTGGCTGCGATCGACCTCTTGCTGGACCTGGTCGTGAATCTGGTTCTCCAGCTCGAGCACGTCGAGCTCCTCGCCCAGCATCACGCTGATCCGCTGCAAGCGCTTGTCGCAGTCAGCGATCTCGAGCAGCTCTTGTCGCTCGCTGATCTCTAGCTCCAGGATCGACGCGATCAGATCCGCCAGCCAACCGGGCTCATCGGCGTTCATGGCGGCGATGTAGGCGTCATCAGGGAGGGTGCGGCTGTATTGGACGACTTTCTCAAAGAGGGCCAGCACCGCCCGCATCAAGGCCTCGGTGGTGACATTGTCCTCACCCGTCTCTTCGATAGGCGTCACGGTAGCCAAAAAGTAGGGCTCTTCCTGGAGCCTTTCAACAATGCGCACACGTCGCTGGCCTTGAACCCAGATGCTGGTGGTCCCGTCGGGCATGCGCAGCATCCGGCCGATAACTACCTCGGTGCCGACGCTGTACAGATCCTCAAAGGTCGGCTCCTCGATATCGTCGTCCTTTTGCGCTATCACCACCACGCGCTGGTTGGTTTCCATGGCGGCGTGAATGGCGCGGACGGACGGGTTCCGCCCGACGAACAGCGGCGCGACCATGTGCGGGTAGAGCACCGTGTCACGCAGCGGGAGGATCGGAAACTGGGCCTGCTCGAAAGCTTCGCTGGGCGGGATCTCCTCGCCCAGCCAGTCATCGAATAGGTTCGCGTCGGAGTGGTTTGGCTCTGCCATCCGGCGTAACTGCCTCCATCTAGGTGCCGCTCTTGTGCATCGGCGGCTATGTTAGGCTCTCTTGCTCGTCATGGGAATAGGTGACCCAGGTGTCGGGCGATTCCCAGACCTCGACCTCGCGGAGCGTGACTCCCTCCAGCCTGCCCGCCAGCTCGCTATAGATGACGCGGGCGATGTTCTCTGCACTGGGGTTGATCTGATCAAACGGCGACACCTCATTGAGGTGGTGATGATCGTAACGCTCCAGGATAGCATCCAGGGCACTCTTGACCTCGCAAAAGTCGATGGCCAACCCCAGATCATTGAGCTGCACCGATTCCAGGCACACCACCACCTGGTATCGGTGCCCGTGCACGTTCTCACATTTGCCGTGATAGCCCCGTAGCGCGTGGGCGGACTCGAAATGGCGACGGACGTTGACGCGGTACAAGGAAACGCCCCTTTCAGAGTTCCAGAGATTGGGCGGCTGCATAATAGAGCACAAGGCCATTGGCTGCAAAACATGCGCGCCGAGATGCACATTTCCGAGTCGAGAGTTGTGTTCCGAGCCTCGCGCGCGGTATAATCGGCCGAACCGACAGGATGGAGGGCACGATGGGCGCATTTGAGATCGACCTGAACCGCTATCGAGTGGTGGACCTATCCTTTGAGGTGGTGCCGGGAGCCAGCCAAGATCGCTATTTTGAGATCGAGCCGGACCTGCTGGCCGATCGCGCGACCATGCATCACGTCCGCACCCATACCCATGTGGGCACCCATGTGGAAGTGGACGCGCACTTTTTCGAGGGTGGACGCGATGTGACGGCCTATGACCTGGCGGCGTTTATGGGGCGCGCCGTGCTCCTAGACGTGCTTGATGCCATCGAGATGTCGCTGATGGTCCCCACGGTGCTCGACGAACTGCTAGGCGACATGATCCAGGCGGGTGACATTGTCATCTGCCGCAACTCGGACCCGCACAGCCTCT
>Ga0334895_1002302_pt1 | contig 16603 bp, 17 predicted proteins | sample GraSluR3_MG_7_FD_207229 | JGI IMG/M metagenome (GOLD analysis project Ga0334895, IMG submission 207229) | Sludge microbial communities from methane-producing bioreactor in Wageningen University, Netherlands - Granular Sludge_31_05-R3 | ecosystem: Engineered > Bioreactor > Anaerobic >... | reverse complement strand
CAAGGCAACCTTCAACCAGATCAGCACGCAGTTCGCAGAGACCCAGGAAGAGCTCTCCGCGGCGGAGAACCTTTTTCGCGAAAGAATGAAGGAAATCCTCGATCTTGTGCCGAACCTCGCTGAGGAGCTGCAGAACGGCTCCACCGAAAAGGATGTGCGGAACCAGCTCAATGAGCGATTCGGGGATCTGATAAATCTCTTTGAACCATTTGAAAACCGGCTTAAAACAGCTGTAAACAAGTTCCGCGGTACATCCCAGAATCTGGGCAGACTGACCAGCGATCTTCATGAGCGGGTCCTGCAGATTCGGATGGTGCCGATCTCCCAGATTTTTTCCCGTTTTCCCCGTCTTGTGCGGGACATTTCAAAATCCTTGAACAAGAAAATTCAGCTTGTAATTGAGGGTGAAGACACCGAGCTTGATAAATCAGTTATCGAGGACCTCCTCGATCCTCTGATCCACTGCGTGCGAAATTCCGTGGACCATGGAATTGAGAGCATTGATGATCGCAGAGCCGTCGGTAAGGAGGAAGAGGGCCATATTCTGCTGAGTGCCAGGAACGAAGGCAATATGATTGTTATCGAAATTCAGGACGACGGTAAAGGCATCGATGTCGAGTCCGTCCGTTCAAAGGCCGTCGAGCGGGGGATTATTCATCCCAGCAAAAACCTCTCGGATATTGAAGCCTTCAACCTGATCTTCGAACCAGGCTTTTCAACCGCCAAATCGGTGACCAGTATCTCAGGCCGCGGAGTCGGGCTTGATGTTGTCAGAAAGCAGATAGAGAAACTCAACGGTAACGTAAGTGTCTGGTCGGAAAAAGGAACCGGCACACGGTTCACCATCAAGCTCCCCCTTACCCTCGCAATCATCCAGGGACTTCTGGTTCAGGTTGGAGAGGAAATTTACGCTATTCCCATTACCTCGGTAATAGACAGTCATCGAATCAAGCCGGAAGAGATCAAGATGATCGATAATTACGAGGTTTTTAACGTCCGGGAGGATGTTATCTCACTGCTGCGTCTCAATCGGCTTTTCAAGATCCAGACCAGGGAGCAGAGGGAGTATCAGTTTGTTGTCATTGTAGGCAGCGGTGATAAAAAGATGGGATTAATGGTGGATACCTTAATCGGAGAAGAGGACGTGGTTATCAAACCCCTGCGGGATTCTTATACCAATGCACCGGGAATTGCCGGGGCAACAATACTCGGAGACGGTACAGTCTCGCTGATAATTGACGTAAGCCAGCTTCTTGAACTGGGATTTCGACAGGAGTTGGCGGATCGACAAAAAAGGGAAGCAACCATTGGCTAGTTATATTGGGGATACAATGGAAACCTTACAGGAACAGCAGCAAGGAACTGAACAGAAAGGCGTAACGGAACAGATCGACTTCAAGATGGTCACCTTTTCTCTGGCGGGCAAGGAATACGGTATCGACATCATGAAGGTAAAGGAGATCTCAAAGGGCCTGTCAAGTATTTTGTGTAAATGACCTTAGACCGGTAGCCGGCCTTCAAATTTTATAGCCAGGTAATTCAGTGCCTGGGTCCATTCTCTGATAGGCATCGTCCATTTCTTCTCGATATTCTGGAGTGCCATATATACCAATTTTACCGCAGACTCCGATGAAGGGAAGGACAGACGATTTTTCGTGACCTTCCTGATGCTGTAGTTCATCGACTCAATCGCGTTCGTTGTATATATCACCTTCCGGATCTCCGGTGGATACTGAAGAAACGGTACAAGGTCTGTCCAGCGTGTCCGCCAGCTCTTTGAGATCATGGGATATTTTTCATCCCATTTTTCCGAGAAATCATCCAGCCTCGTAAGGGCGATCTCCTCCGTGGGCGCTCCATAGATCAGCTTGAGATCTGCGGATACTGCACGCCGATCTTTATACGGAACAAACTTGAGCGATGTCCTTACCGCATGAACAATGCACAGCTGTACATCAGTCTTGGGAAATACCGTTCTAATAGCCTCAGGAAAGCCTGTAAGCCCGTCCACAGCCGCTATAAGAATATCCTGGACACCACGATTCTTCAGCTCGGTTATGATTTCGAGCCAGAACTTTGCACCTTCGCTCTCACCCAGCCAGAGGCCCAACAGCTCCTTTTTCCCCTCAAGGTTGATAGCAAGTGCCAGATAAATCGACCGCTTCGATATATGACCATTCTCGCGTACCTTAACGACAATGGCATCGAAGAAGACGATAGGATAAACTGGCTCTAATTCACGATTTCGCCAGGCTTCGAGATGTTCACTTACCCCATCGGTGACCGAGCTTATAAATTGCGGGGAAACCTCAGTACCGTAAATCTCTTTTAAGTGTTCAGTGATCTCCCGATTCGTCATTCCCCTTGCATACATCGACAGAATTTTATCACTGAACCCGGGGATTTCACGCTGGTGCTTGCCCACGATCTTCGGTTCAAAGCTTGCATCCCGGTCTCGGGGAACATCAATGTCGATTGTTCCGCTATCAGTTCTCAAGGACTTTGAGCTGCTGCCGTTACGACGATTCGATGTTTCCTTGTCTCCGGTCTGATGCTTCTCGTAACCAAGGTGCTCGGTCAGCTCGCTTCCCAGGGCAGCCTCAACTAAACCCTTCTGCAGTTGTTTCAGCAGACCGTTCTCTCCGAGCAGATCCTCAGGGCTCTTGTAGTCCTTCAACAACTCCTGTAACAGTTCCTTAGAAATAGCCATTCGTGCTCCTCCTTATTAGAGCTCGGCTATTTACACAAAATATCTTACACCCTCGGGAAACCGGGCTTGATACTACTTACAATAATTGCAGGATAATTCAGAAATCATAGTGTATCTATCTTCGATGTCTTCTAATTGATTCCCTCGGGGATGTATTAGTCCGGACCGAATGAGTTCATTATAATCGTTAATCGCTTCCTCATAATCAGTAAGTTTTCCATTCTTTCCTTTTCGGATGATTTCGGTAACTTCAGCCGTCAATGTCCTACTCATATAAAGCACCTCGTATGTATAAATGAATTAAAACCATTCTTCTCTATATAATCTGTCAATAAAAAATGATAAGACCTAATTAATTCTCGCCGTTCCGGATCCTTGCTATAATCATTTATTTTTAATCTCAGTTCATTCTCCAAAACCTCTATATTTATCGGTCTCCCATGTGATTTCCACTTATTGTTATTACTTAGTAAGTCAGCTATCTCTTCCGCCCTCTTATTCTTTTCGTCGGTGGTAACAGGTTGTCCTGCGCGTTTCGATGTATCGCTGTGTATTGTCCAATTCTTGAACTTATAATTAACCAACCAGTTCTTCAGTAGTGCAATTGTAAGTTCTTTGGCCTGCTCGAATGCTCTTAGTTCAGCTAAGTCCATATCTTTAAGAATGATGAATTCTGCTTTCGTTAACTCATCCATTTTTGCTTTCTCTACCAACTCATTTACCTTATCAAGGTAACCTAGCGCTGGTACGAACTTACCTTCCTTGTTTTTCACCTGAGGATCGATGGGACCTAAAACACTATAGTAGTCCATGTATATGTTATCGCCACTCATGCAGAATATTGTGCCAGCGCTGTATGCATGATCAGGGACAATGAAATTAACTTCCCGATAATGATGCCTCAGAATGTTTACACATCTTTCTACCGCTATCGCAGAGCCCCCTAAGGTGGTCAAGATAACACATAATCGTTCTCTTTTATCTTTCTCAACAAGCTCCTCTACAATTCTTACAAAAGTTGGCTCCATCCCATCAACAAACGGGCCATTGTAAGAGATTATATCAGCATCGAAATGGGACTCTAACATCTTGAGCTTTTCGTCTAAAAGCTCCTTAATTTTGTCATCAACTGGTAGAATCGTCATTATTATTGCGAATCCTTCCTAATCTTTACCTACTAGTGATCATAATAGTCAATTTATCCTATGTCAATTGATTATTTTTATATCCCATACCCCCAGAGTTTATTTATTTTATCCCAAATCCCCGCCGGTATCCTCTGTATAAGCTGTTGATCAGTTGGGTGATCGTACCTCTGTGTCATTGCGTTCGTCCGGTGCCCATGAGGCCCTGTACTTCCTTCCGGTCCAAGATTTGCAGGGCATAGGTGTTGAAGCTGTGGCGAAGGTTGTAGGGGGTGCGGTCCCGGCGGTCGATCCCGGATCGATCACAGCTGGCCTTGAAGTGCTTATTTGCACTTTCAGCGAATATCCCACCGTTAGCTGTCTTAGGGGGTGAAGATCAGGTCCTCCGGATAAGTGTTCTCAGTTGTAGCCTCATGGAGAAGTAGGATTTCTTCTGCGCGGCGGGGGAGGGCGACTGCCTTGGAGTAGCCGGTTTTTGTACCTTTTACTCTCTTTTTCGTCCCGGGGTCGATCTTGTGGGTGATCGCAAGTCCATGCAGAGACCGGCTCCACTCCCCCAGGTCAAGGCTCCAACCTCCTGGGGCTGGAGACCGCAGGAGCTCATTACCATGAAATAGGTGGCCCATTCGAGAGTCTGCCAGATCCGTAACATCTCATCGAGTGCCGGCGGAAACATGGCCTGTAGCTCCTCCGGAGAGAATATCTCCTGCTCCGTCTCTTCTGCATCTTAAAACCATACAATCCCTTGGGTGGGGTCTCGCTCGATCAGCCCCTAGGCAACGGCCTCTTTCATTACATGGCGTAAGGATATCAGAACCTTGTTTTTCGCATCGGCCATCAGGGGGCGTCGATATCGCTTTGACTTGAGATCAATCAGGTAATCGTCAATATCCCGCTGGGTGATAGCGGAGAGCATGAGATTCCCGAACTCCGGGATGATATAGTTGTCCAAGTCCCCCCGCATTTTTTTGAGGTGGTTGGTGGTGAAGGTCTTTCCTTTCGATTTCATACGGCGTAGCCAAGGGCATTTCCCGGGGATAAAGAATCTGTCTGCAAATTCGGCAAGGGTCTGTTGTTCTGTTGGAATGATGGTTATCTCGTAATTTGCAGCCCATCACTGCGCCTCATCGTGGTCGGTTGTTCCAGTAGAGATTCATTTCCCAGGCATAGCCCGGAACATTACATAGTAGATGTCCCCGCTCTTTGTCTTTCTGGTTTTGAAGCGATACGGTTTTCCACTGCCTCGTCTTTTCGGCATAATCTCCCCCTTATGCACGTGTACCTAAAAACAAAAATCTCTACCTGAATAAATGGGTACAATGTATCCAAAAACGTGCATTTGATCAGCTATCGGGCAAAATCACTACCATTTCATGGTAAACCATAAATCCCTATCTGTGAATAATTTAGCAATAAAAAAGCCTCCCCGAAGGGAGGCCTTGACGAGCCAGAAGTGAGATTTGAACTGACGACCTACGCTTTACGAGAGCGTTGCTCTACCCCTGAGCTATTCTGGCACTGCTGCTTCAGCACCTGCATTTATACCCCATCACCCCGTTTTATTGCAAGTAAGCTCATGTAAAAACCGCTCAGGATTGGAGCGGCTTCCTTCGATAATGGAGTATAGAGGGAGGTATCCATGATACGCGGGATTTATACCGGCGCCAGCGGCATGATTGCCCAGATGCACAACCTTGACGCCATCTCGAACAACCTGGCCAACGTGGATTTGACGGGATACAAGAAGGACACCCCGGTACACAAGGCCTTTCCGGAACTCCTGTTACGCCGCATGAATGACGACGGGGTCTTTACCATACCTCCCGGTTCGGTAGACCAGGCGCCGGTTATCGGCACTCTCGGCTCCGGTGTGGAGTACAACGAGAGCTATACCGTCTTTTCCCAGGGGGCGCTTAAACAGACGGAGAATCCCTTCGATCTGGCCCTGGAAGGAAAAGGCTTTTTTACCGTTGACACCCCCCAGGGCGAGCGCTTTACCCGTAACGGCTCATTTCATGTAAGCCCGGAAGGAATCCTGGTCAACAAGCAGGGACTCCCGGTTTTGGGAGAGAATGGAATCATCCGGCTCAAAAAGAACAACTTTGTGGTCGACCAGGAGGGCCGGGTCTGGCAGAACAGCACCTTTGCCGACGATCCCGAGCGTCTTGTCTCCCTGGAAGAGAACGAGTGGGAGAACGTCGAACTTGTGGACCGCCTTAAGCTGGTGGATTTTCCCCGGGACAGATACCTGAAAAAACAGGGAGACAGTCTCTGGGTTCACGACCGCTTCTCGGGAGAGCCCGTCGCCGCCGGTGTTGATGACGGACTCCAGGTACGCCAGGGCTTTCTTGAAGGGTCCAACGTGAATCCGGTGCGCGAGATGGTGCGGATGATAGAAGTAAACAGGGCCTATGAGGCAAACCAGAAGACCATACAGGCCCATGACCAGATGTCCGACCGCCTTATTAACCAGGCTATGCGGGTATAGGAGGTAAATCAGCATGATGCGTTCATTGTGGACAGCCGCGTCGGGAATGACGGGGCAGCAGTTTAATATCGATACCATTGCCAACAACCTTTCCAATGTCAATACCACGGGATTCAAGAAGAACCGGATCGATTTCGAGGACCTTCTGTACCAGACTTCCCGTATAGCCGGAACTCCGGCCACGGAACTGACCACCGTTCCGGTGGGTGTTCAGGTCGGTCACGGTACCCGGGTGGCGGCGACCCAGAAGCTCCATACCCAGGGGGCCCTGCAGGCCACGGACAATGTTTCCGACCTTGCAATCCAGGGGGAGGGATTTTTCCGGGTCCTTCTGATCGACGGCACCTACGGGTATACCCGTGACGGTTCCTTCAAGATCGATTCGGAGGGGCAGTTCGTCAACTCCAACGGCTACCGTCTTATGCCGGAGCTGACCCTGCCTGAGGGCTTTGTCCGGGACAGCGTCAGCATCTCTCAGGACGGCCGGGTTACCACCAAGGTGGCGGGGTCTGACGACTCCATCGAGGTCGGGCAGCTCGAACTCTACCGTTTTGTGAATCCCGCGGGTCTCCAGGCTGTGGGAGAGAACCTCTACAAGGTCTCCAATGCCTCCGGGGATGCCATAGGCAGCCGTCCCGGCTTTGACGGGATGGGAAAGACGATCCACAAATTCCTGGAAATGTCCAATGTTTCGGTGGTCAAGGAGATGGTCAACATGATCGTGGCCCAGAGGGCTTACGAGCTCAACTCCAAGGCGATTCAGACCTCCGATTCAATGCTCGGCATTGCCAACAATCTCAAGCGATAGTCCTGATCCGGCAGGATAATACGGGTACGGTATGATATGAAGGTTTTCCGCTTGTCTTCCGCGGTACTGATTGCGCTGGTTCTGACTGCGGGAATCAGCAGCCTGAACGGGGAAACCTTCTATCTGGCTGAACAGGTCAGGGTCGGACGGGAGCCGAAGGTGAATGACCTGCTCCTTGTTCCCTCAGCCCGCAGTCCGGGAGAAGATCTTCTCCCCGTCGATACGGAAGGGCGCTTTGTTTATCTTACGCAGCAAGGTCTCTCATCTATTGTTACCGGGGGATTTCCCGGAGCCCTGATAGGAAGCGGTACCTGGCTGATCCCCGAGGGCTTTACATCACTGGAAAACTGGCTTCTATTTCTTCTGCTGCGAAGAATAGAATCAGTAATTACATCGAAAACAGAAAAAAGCGGGTACGGGTTCTACATACAGGAGGAGGATATCGCGGCCTTGTCGCCTGCCTTCGATCTGCAGTTGATCCGGCGGGGCACACGGTATTTTCTCGAAAACGGAAACTCCGATGCAGAACCGGTACCGGTGATTTTTCTTGAAAGACCGGAAGGGGAGCGACAGCGGGTTCCGGCGGGAACCCGGATTACCATCTACATTTCGAGGAAGGGGCTCATTATTGAGGCGGAGGGCAGAACAAACCGCGGAGCCGAGGTCGGCGAGCGCGTGCCGGTAACCCTGACGCATACCCGCCGCAGATTGGAAGCACTGCTTACAGGCTCCGGAGAAGGGGAGGTCCGGTTCTGATGAATACGTATACACGGATGCCAAAACTGATACTCCTGACAGTATCGATCTTTTTAATCAGCACTGTTATCGGTAATCCGCCTCTTTTTGCTCAGGATGAGGTTCGTTTACGGGAGATATCTGTTATAGAGGGTTTTCGGGAGAACCAGCTTGCGGGACTCGGTATTGTAACCGGTCTCGCCGGAAAGGGAGATTCCCAGTCTTCACCCCTGATGCGGCGTTTTCTGGCGAATATGGTCTCCAACTTCGCTGAGCAGGTGAGCGAACGGGACATTCGCAGCAAGAACAGCGCCGTGGTGCTGGTCACCGCGGATCTTCCGGCCTATGTTCAGCCGGGGGAGCGCATAAGCGTGCGGGTTTCCAGTATCGGCGACGCGAAATCACTGATCGGCGGCGTTCTCCTGCAGACCCCCTTAAAGGGGGCGGACGGTTCGGTATACGCTGTGGCACAGGGAAGCATCCCGGGAATAAGCGGTTCTTCCAACGATACGGTCGCATCTCTCCCCGGAGGAGCCATAATGGAGAAGGCGGTAAACTCCCGGATCAGCGAAAACGGCAGAGTCACTATTCTTCTCAAGGAGCCTGATTTCAGCACCGCCGCCGCAGTAAGCAGTGCCATACGGGAGAACAGCGAGTTTGAAGTCGCCTTTGCCGATGCCGCAAGAATCAGCGTAGTGATACCGGAGGAGTACACTGAACGGACCGTGGAGATGATCGCCCGGCTCGAGAACCTCATGGTACCCCCCGTTTTTACCGACAGAGTCGTGGTCAATCCCCGTACTGGTGTAGTGGTCATGGGAAAGGATGTACGCATAGGAAAGGTTGCTGTTTCATACCAGGGCCTTAAAATCAGCGTCATGGATGACGATTTTTATTCCGATAAGGAGAGTGAGAGCTTTCTTATCGGGCAACGGCCCACGGTTGAGGATTTCGTGGACCTTTTACGGGAGATCGGAGTCGATACCAAAGGTCTGATCGAAATCCTGCAGGCCGTCGACCATGCAGGAGCTCTCTACGGAACACTGGAGGTAATGTAAGATGGAATTGAACACCCTGCAGATGCTTGAGAGCTACCGACCACAGAATACTCTGAAGGCCCCCAGGAGCGGCGATCAGCACGGTCTGAAGGAGGCCTGCAAGGAGTTTGAAACCATTTTGCTGGAGCAGATGCTGAAAAGCATGCGCAAGACAGTCCAGAAAAGCGGACTTATGCAGGGGGGAATGGCGGAAGATATCTTTGAAGACATGCTTTATGAAAAATATGCCCGCAAGATGTCCGACTCCGCAAATCTGGGACTTGCAGACATGCTCTATCGTCAGCTTTCACAGAAACATACACTTCCGGGATGATGTGTATACTTTTGTATAACTAAATACAGCTTACTCTGGTCTATAAAGTTTGTCCATAACCAATTATCTACACTGTAAACATTTATTTCTTGTTTAAACGTCTTGTTCTCTTTGGCATGAACTTTGCATGTATATACGTGTAAGGAGAGTGCCATGAAAGCTAGAAAGGCTACCCGGAGCGAAGACTCCCTGAAGGCCTACTTCCAGCAGATAAAAACGACACCCCTCTTGAGTTTTGAGGAAGAACTGGATTTATCACGCCGCATTATGCAGGGTGACGAGCTTGCCCGGGAAAAACTGATTAAGGCTAATTTACGCCTCGTTGTTAAAATCGCCAAGGCCTATGCCTCGACGGATGTAAGCTTTCTCGACATTGTACAGGAAGGTAATCTTGGGCTGATCAAGGCCGCAAGTAAATATGATTACAGAAGAAACGTTCGTTTCAGTACCTATGCTGCCTGGTGGATCAAGCAGTCCATTGTCCGGGCCCTGTCGAACAAACGGCGGGTAATACGTTTACCCCACCGCAAGGAAGAGGCCCTGAAAAAGATTCAGAAGACCTATTACACCCTTACCCAGCGTCTGCAGCAAAAGCCGACGGTCGACCAGGTGGCCCGGGAACTGGGAATGGCGGCCGAAGAGGTCGGATCGCTTCTGAATGCCTCGAGTGCCATAGCTTCGCTGGACAGCGATGAGAATTTTGAGTCAGGTACCCTGATGGACATGTGCGAGGATTATACCTACGATCCGGACAGCGAACTTATCAGGAAGAGCATGCACGAAGACACCATGCGTTTTCTTGAGCATCTGATGGAAAAGGAACGCCAGATTTTGCTGTACCGTTTTTCCTTTTACGGCGGAAAGAAGTATACCCTCAAGTCCATTGGTGAGCGCATGGGAATCTCTCCGGAGACGGTCCGCCAGATCGAGATGCGGGCCATCAGAAAGCTCCGGGAGCACGCCGACGAGCTTCGGGAGTACGTATACCAGTAGAATTGATTGACCCTCGGGGATAATATCCGTACCATACGGACAAATGAGAAAATCCGGATCCACCGGTACCCGGGGAAAATCAAAGACATATATAAGTTACCTGCTTCTCGGTGCCACGGCGCTGATGCTGGGGATAACCATCGCTCTTGTCCGGGGCTGGATTGAAAGAACGGAAACGGTGAAGGCAGCGCTGCCGGTTTCGGAGCCGGAAAGGCCGACGGAACCGGAGCTCCCGCCGGTAATTGAACCCGCCGAACCGGAAGAAAAGGCCTCGGCGGTCGTCCCCACGGCACCGAAAATCTTTATTGTCATTGACGATGTGGGCAACAGTATTGCAGAGCTGGAGCCTTTCCTCTCCCTTCCCATGCCTGTGACCTTTGCGGTCATGCCTCAGCGCCGCTTCACGCGGGATTCGGTGGAGCTTATCCAAAAGGCGAAAAAGTATTATATTATGCATCAGCCCATGGAACCGGTGGGCGACGCCGATCCAGGGGAGGGGGCTATCTTGACCGGTATGAGCAAAGAAGAAATTTTCGGACTGCTCGATTTCAATATAGCCACCCTGGGTGGAGCCCCTGGGATCAATAACCATATGGGATCAAAAGCTACTGCGGATATCGAAACAATGCGGGCGGTTCTGGAGTATCTGAAAGAGCGGAATATGTTTTTTCTCGATTCCGTAACCACCGGAGAAAGCGTCGCAGGAGCAATAGCGGCGGAGATTTCTTTGCCCTACGCAGAAAGGAACAGCATGTTTTTAGACAATGAACGAGAACGGGATTACATTGAACGGGCCCTGCGCTCGGGCTTTTCCCTGGCTGAGACCAGCGGAAGGGCGGTGATGATCGGGCACGTATGGGATGAACACCTAGCCGAATTACTGCTGGAGCTCTACCCGGAATTCACCGAAAAGGGTTTCAGCTTTGACGATATAGGATCAATGATCTACCTTGGACGAGTGGATCTGGAAGAATGAAAGTTCTGGGAATAGAGACCTCCTGCGATGAGTGCAGTATTGCCGTAGTCGAAGACGGCAGACGCATCCTCAGCAGCATCGTCGCAACCCAGATAGACATTCACCGCCCCTTTATGGGGGTGGTTCCGGAGATTGCCTCCCGTACCCATACGGAGTGGATCCATGATACCTTTACCGAGGCCCTGCGCCGCGGGAATCTTGCAAAGGAGCATATCGAGGGCATTGCTGTTACCAGCCGTCCGGGCCTTGTGGGTTCGCTGCTTGTGGGACTCTCCTTTGCCAAGGGGCTGGCCCTGTCTCTCGGGATTCCATTTACCACGGTCAACCACGTAAAAGCCCACCTCTATGCCCCTCAGCTCGAGAGGGAAATCCCCTATCCCTTCCTGGGACTCCTGGTTTCCGGAGGACATACCATGATCTGCAGGGTGGATGAGGTGGATGACATCCGGGTAATGGGAACTACCATCGACGATGCCTGCGGCGAGGCCTTTGACAAGGTGGCCAAGTACTACAACATGGGATATCCCGGAGGGGTCGCCGTTGACAAGCTGGCGAAAAAGGGTAATTCACAGGCCTTTGCATTTCCGGGGCCCAACCTGCACAAGGGTGACCACCGCTACGATGTAAGCTATTCAGGTCTCAAGAATGCCGTGATCAACCAGCTCGACCAGTTCTGGGACGGGGTTTCGGAAAAGTCCCTTGAGAATATCGCAGCGTCCTTTCAGAAGCGGGCGATCGATATTCTGGTTAAACGACTTTTAAGGGCGGTTGAGGACACGGGCTTGGACCGGGTGGTCGTCGGAGGCGGCGTGGCTGCCAACAGCTATCTGCGCTCAAGCCTGGCGGATGTCAGAGGGCTGGAGGTGCTGTTTCCCCCCCTGGAACTCTGTACCGACAATGGCGCCATGATCGCCGGTCTCGGTTATCATTACCTGAAGGACGGACAGGGGTCTTCGCTTTCCGAGGCCGCTTCCGCAAGGGTCGAGGGTTTTCGCACTACCTATCCATGATTGCAGGGAAGGTCTTCCGACTCACAGTTCGTCAACATCTCCGTCGTGGAGTTCCGGACCTTCCCCTTTAAGCCGGGAGATCAGGTTCGAGGCCAGTATATCGATTTTTCGGCTGAACTCCGACCCCGGGGACAATTCAATAAGAGGAGCTCTGCGAATCAGGGCGTTCCGTGCGGACTCATCGTAGGGCAGGAGCGAGAGGTACTCCATCTCGATACCGATGTTTTTGCGGCAGATGTCCCTGAGCTTTTTCCCGATCTGAAGATCCAGTTCCGACCTGCCCATGTTTACAAGCACCCGCGGTACAAGCTTTTTCAGATTCTCCTTGAGATTCAAACCCGACTCGGGGTTTACGGCATACAGGGCATCAAGCAGGTCGTAGAGGGAACCCTCTCCGCCTTCGATCTTCGTGCCCACAAAATCCTGTACCATGGCCCGCTCGCTTGATTTTGCGGGAAAACTCCGCAGCATCAGCCTGAAAACCGCAGTCTTTAAGAAAGAGTAGGCATTTAGAATCGAAGTGGGCTCTCCTGTGGTTACAATCAGTCCGGACCAGGAGGAGAGAAAAAAGTCCACTGTATTGTAGGAACTCCCTGCTCCCAGATCAAGCAGAACGATGTCCGCCACCGAGTTCTGGAGTTCCTTAATGATTTTCTGTTTTGTAAAGAAGGGAAGATTGGCCGTACCGGGAAGAAGTGAGTCTCCCGGAATCAGGAAGAGTCTGGAATATTCCGTGGGAAGAATACACTCCTCAAGGCTCTCGGCCTGCTTGTAGATATAGCCGCCTATGCCGGTGTGCTTGTTCTTTACGCCGATAAAGGAGTGTAGGTTGGAGCCACCCAGATCGAGATCCACCATGATAACGGTTTTTCCCTTTCTGGCGAGACTCAGACCGAGATTGGCGGTGATCAGGGATTTCCCGACCCCTCCTTTTCCGCTTGCTACAGGTACTAATGAAACCACGGTCTTAGCATAGGAGAGAAGCCCTCCCTTGGCAAGGCACTTTTTTTCTATTTGATAACGGTTATTGTTGCGCTCCCTCTTCTTTCATGCTACGAATTTATCAAGGACCATCTTTGTATTAATTGAGGAGCAGAGAAATGGACAGAAAAGAATTGATCTCTAAGGCCAGAGAGTATATTCAACAGGAAAAACATGATTTTTTTCGGCAGGAGATGGAGAACCTTCTGGAGGCGCAAAACTGGGATGAGCTCTCCGACCGTTTCTATACTCAGCTCGCCTTTGGAACCGGGGGCTTAAGGGGAGTTATAGGCGGAGGCTACAACCGCATGAATCCCTTGATGGTCCGTCGTGCTACCCAGGGGCTGGCCTACTATATAAAAGAGAACTCCGGTTCCGAAAAACCTTCAGCGGCTATCGCCTACGATTCCCGAAGGTTCAGTAAGGATTTTGCCGAAACAGCGGCCCGGACCCTCTGCGCAAACGGAATAAAGACCTACCTGTTCAGTTCTCTTCGCCCGACGCCGGAACTCTCCTTTGCAGTACGCCGGCTTGGATGTACCTCCGGAATCGTCATTACCGCCTCCCATAATCCGAAGGAATACAACGGATACAAGGTCTACTGGGACGATGGCGGACAGATTATAGAGCCCCACGACCAGGGCATAATCGAAGAGGTGCGCTCGGTAGAGGGGGATGTCCCCGATATGGAGCTTGAGCAGGCGAAAGATGCGGGCCTGCTGGTGATGCTGGAAAAAGAGATGGACGACGCCTTTGCGGAGCTGGTCAAATCCTACAGCTTCCGGCCCAAACTGATGCAGGAGCGGGGAAAAGAACTCAAGGTGGTGTTTACGCCCCTTCACGGCACCGCGACCATGATGGTGGAAAGGGTCCTGGGAGAGGCGGGAATCCGGGTGGTTACAGTCCCGGAGCAGCGGGAACCGGACGGCGAGTTTCCCACCGTGGAGTTTCCGAATCCGGAAGAAGCCTCGGCAATGAAGATGGCCCTGGACCTGGCAAAGAAAGAGAAAGCGGACCTGGTGATGGGTACCGACCCGGACTGTGACCGACTGGGAATAGCCGTTCCCGACGAGAGCGGAGAGTACATCCTGATAAACGGGAACCAGCTCGGCTGCCTGCTTGAGGATTACATTCTCCTTTCTCATACAGAGGCAGGGACCATGCCTCCCCGGCCACGGGTAGTCAAGACCATTGTGACCACGGAGCTGCAGCGCCTTATTGCCGAGAGCTACGGAGCCGAGACCTATGACGTGCTTACCGGGTTCAAGTATATAGCCGATTTAATGAAGAAGTTCGAGTTCACCGACGAGGATTACGTTTTCGGCGGAGAAGAGAGTTACGGGTATCTTATAGAGACCGAGGTCCGTGACAAGGACGCGGTTTCCGCGGCCTTTCTGACCGCAGAGATGGCCCTCTACAACCGTTCTCTCGGGCGTTCGGTACTGGAGCACCTGAATGACATTTACACGCGTTTCGGCCTTTTCAGGGAAAGTCTGATCTCCGCCTATTTCAAGGGGCAGAAGGGGCTTTCGATAATGGGAGAGTTGATGGAACGCCTAAGAAAAGATCCTCCGGAGAAAATCGGAGGGAACAAAGTTACCGTAGTCAAGGATTATCTCTACGGAACGACCTACCACATTGAAGAGGGAAACAGCGATGACAACATCGATCTGCCCTCATCGAACGTGCTGCAGTTCTTCCTGGAGACCGGAGCCGTGGTAACAGCCAGACCTTCGGGAACGGAACCTAAAATCAAGTTTTACGCTTCCTGCTGTTCCGCCGCCGGAGTTCCCCTGGACCAGGCAGAGGCGGATGTCGCTGCTCAGCTTGAGGCCATACGAAAGGAACTCGAATCCTGGATTCCCGCCTGATCTGAGCTTTATCTGTTTCGCAGTCGCCGGGCCCTCAGGGCCTGGTTGAGCTGCTCCCGTACACGGCTTTCATCAAGAACACCACGGTCCAGCTGTTCCTGTGACTCCCGGAGATAGCGTTCTTCCATGTCGTAGAGTTCGTCTCCCAGGGTTCCACGCCAGACAAGCTCTGTAAGCAGGAGGGGGTCCTCCCGGTAGGTAAGTAGGCGCTCCGCCATCTGTTTGCTAAGGTACCAGCGAAGATCATCTATCTCGAGGTCATACTCTTTAAGAAGGTCCCGTATGTTCACACTCATGGTGTTCGAGTATGCAACAGGGAGTCGTAATTGCTCAAGGCGGTGACAGGAAAATATTCAGGCGCCCGGGCTGGAGCGGAACATCTTATGATTCGAGACCGAGGAGAAGTCCGTAAGGCTGTAGGCGAAATCTTCAAAGATTCGACGGTTGAATCTGCCCAGGTCGGTCTCTTCCTTGAGTAGCTTCAGCGCAGATATCGGTTTCATGGAGTTTCGGTAGGGGCGTTCGTCATTCGTAATGGCTTCGTAACAGTCAATTACACTGAGGATCTGTCCGACCTCGGATATATCCGTCGTTCCCCGGGGATACCCGCTGCCGTCGAGCTTTTCGTGGTGTTCCAGCGTGCCGGGCAGGGTATGAAGCAGATCCGAAGCGTAGGTTCCCAGTATATCCGCCCCTATTTCGGGATGTTTCTTCATTATAAGAAACTCCGAGCTGCTCAGATTCCGGGGAGCGGTCAGGATGCTCTGGGGGATTTCTGTTTTCCCCACATCGTGGAGCAGGGCAGAAAGTCCGATGGTTATGGTCTCTTCCCTGGAACGGCAGGTATAAAAGCAGTATCCCACAGCCAGGGCCATAACGTTGATGGAATGTATGGCCGTAGAGTAGTCGGTGTGGGAGATTTTTGCCAGGTTTTTTATGACGCTGGGCTGACGGGAATAGCCGTCTACTATAGCCTCCATTGCTTCCGGCACCACAGCCAGGCTCCCGGCCCGGGGTTCCGACAGGGTCTCGTCGATTATGCTGATAAGCTCTTCTTTTACTTTTCTCGTTCCCTGGGAGATTATGCTGCCTGCGAAATTATGGCTGAAACCTATCTGGGCCTCCTGGAGGGCCCGTATCTTGTCTTCCGGCTTAACGTACAGATCCCCCAGGAAGGGTTTGCTCTTCAGGCTTTCGTCGGTGAATTTCATACCGGCGGGTTTATACAGAACAATCCGGCCATAGGGGTTCTTAAAATATAGTTCTATATTATCGTAGTATTTGAGATTAGAGGTGCGAACTTTAACCCAGTCCTGATCAATAATCGGTAATCTGCTCATACTGTTTATTTTGTGCTCTGCAATATAACCCAAAGAGCAGGAGAAAACAAGGTCAAGAATGAACGGCAGGGAAAACAATCCTGGTTTTATGGCGCATTTACAAAAAAGTGCTATACTAGTACGTAGACAGAGTCGTTAGTATTGCCTGATAAGTTGTTCGTCGACCTTGCCTGCA
>Ga0334895_1002300_pt1 | contig 16614 bp, 19 predicted proteins | sample GraSluR3_MG_7_FD_207229 | JGI IMG/M metagenome (GOLD analysis project Ga0334895, IMG submission 207229) | Sludge microbial communities from methane-producing bioreactor in Wageningen University, Netherlands - Granular Sludge_31_05-R3 | ecosystem: Engineered > Bioreactor > Anaerobic >... | reverse complement strand
TGATAATGGTTGTCCATCAAACAAAAACAGTAAAGAATAACGGAGTATTTCGTAAGGCTTTCGTGGAGTTTTTTAACGAATACTTCACGGTCGCGGGCTGTAAAAAAAATATTCTCTTTTCTGTGGCCCCTGGACATCACATGGTACAAGGCATGCTCATACTCAATACGTAATGGACGTGCCATGACTAAAGTATAAAGAATCATAAATATAATGCAAGCCTTCTGTTGATAGTTTGTTCAAAAGCGCTAAAGGGAAAGACCTGACCCCTACTCGGGGCTACACTTTCAGGGAGTTTTCTGGTAAAATGGAAACTCAAGCGGAAGGAGTGGTGTGGATCGACGGGTAAAACATCTGTTAGTGCGGTATCCCGCATTGGGGCGCATGGGGCGGAAGATCAAATACCGGTTTGGGTCCCGCCAGAGGTCTGTTTTTGAGGGAGACCTATCCTTTCAGGATGCCGATTGCGTGAGCATGAAACTTGATCAGTTAAAAAAAATTCCTGTGGTCGGAATTGTCAAGGATCATGACCCACTTCCTTATTATACCAAATATGAGCGTTTTTGCAGGAACAACAGGATCCCTTTTCGATTTGTCGATATTCATTCTTCCCGATGGCAGGAAGAAGCAGCTTTCTGTGACTGTCTCGTCTGGCGGCCCTTGGAATGTCCCTGGGATTTAGAGGAGTTCAGAGAGAAACTCTCTATTTTAAAAGATGTATTGCATCAGCCGACGCTGCCGGCATTTGAAGATGCCCTGATGTACGGAAGCAAATCGGCTCAATATGAGCGTATCAGAGACAAAGGTTATCCTCTTTTAAAGACTTTTATCACACATGATTATTCAGAAGCCTGTGATTGGATCCGATCGGCCTCTTACCCTTTTGTCCATAAATCCTTTCCATCGTCTTCTTCCCAGGGCGTTGTTGCTGTAAGAAGCAAAAGAAAAGCCCAATCTTTAGTGCAAAAAGCTTTCGGGCCCGGATTAAAGACTTGTTGGCCCGGCAGAAGACAAAAAAATATTCTCTTTTTTCAGGAATATCTTCCTCATATGGGGTTTGACCTACGCGTAACGGTTATAGATGAAAATCATATTTTCGGGTATTACCGAAAAGCTCCCAAAGGCGATTTTCGGGCGTCCGGATTAAGTCCGACAATCAAGAAGTCCCTTCCCCGAGGGCCTATCGAAACAGCCTTGGCCCTGAAAAAAGAGTTGAAGTCTGTGATCCTGAGCGTTGATTTCCTCCAATCAGCTGAAAATAAAAAGTTTTATATCACAGAGTTTTCTCCGCTTATTAAAGTCATTACCTGTGAGCAGCTTCACGTGAACGGGCGTCCGGGGTGCTATATATTCGACAAAAATACGGGACGGCTTTCTTTTCGTCCGGGCCGCTTTTGGCTGCAGGAACTGGCTCTCAGAGAATTTCTTCTCCGGAATTTTGGAAAGGAGTCCCGGTGATTCTTAAGGGGTCTGATTATACCGTCATATTGACCCGTCAAGGGGGGTACCCCTGGACAGGGAATGCCTTTCTTCAGATCAAAGGCTTTGATAATGACGGAGGGACTATCTATGATTCTGCGCGGGAGAACTTTTCTCCGGAACAGTGGGAAGATTACCTTCAAAATCTCAATGGCCATGCAACGGTGGTTTTATCATATCAAGGCTGTCTTTTTGTTGCTTCGGATTATCTGCGGACATTTCCACTTTTTTATTCCATACAAAATAAACATTTTTACTTATCCGACGATGTGCACTCTCTTCCTGAGGGTGATGGGCGAGCCCCCGGGAAAATCGCTTCACTGTGCTTTGACACCTTAGGTTACACGCTCGGCCGGGAAACGCTTTCCCCTCATATTTTTCAGATGAATGCCGGAGAATCGCTGAGATGGTCACGGGGTTCTCTGCAAACGGAGATCTATTATGATTATCGGCGCGGGCATTCCCCCCTGACAGACAAAGATGCTTTTTTCAAAAAGGCTAAAAAGGCTGCTCAAGAAACAGGAGACCGGCTGGCAAAAAACCTTCAGGGAAGAAAAGCCCTTGTGCCCTTGAGCGGCGGGTATGACTCCCGCTTGGTTCTTTGCTTTCTGAAAGAGTGCGGTTATGAGAATGTTATGACTTATACCTACGGGAGTGAAGAGTCTTTTGAAGTTCAAATCGCTTCCCGTGCCGCCCAAAACCTGGGCTACCCTTGGGTCAGGATCCCGCTGGATAAAGAGATCTATAATTGTTACCGGGATGAGATCCTCCAATACCTTGAGTATGGCGGCCAATATGCCGCCCAACCGACACTGTACGATTTTGTTGCATTAAAACACGGGCAAAAGACAGGAATGTTGCCCCATGATGCGGTGTTTGTCCCGGGCCATGTTGGAAGTCTGCTCAAAGGGCACTATTTACCCAAGCTCACGGGGCAAGAGGCTTATACAGCGGATGATGCGGCCCGGCATGTCTATAAAATTTTTGGCCAATTCAAGTATCTCTTTTCAAAAGCGAAAAAACAAAGGCTGTTGACAATGATCCGGAATGAAGTTTTGGGGGAAAAGGGCAATGAGGAGTGGTATTGTATGGCTGCTCAGACATGGAATTGCCGATTCAGGCAATCTCGCCTTATTGTCAACGGGCTGCGTCATGCAGAGTTTTTAAACTTTCCCTGGCTGATCCCTCTTTGGGACAGTGCCTTGGGACAAGAATGGTATGAGGCGGTGCCTTCTTTAAGACGGGGGGATGCTCCCTGGAGAGAGTTTATCAGAAAAACTTATTTTATTCCCATGAAGGTCGATTTCCCCCGGGGAAATCCAAATATGAACAGGAGGCCAAAAGGCGGCCTGATAAAACATCTTCCCCTTGAGGCGCGGCAGTTCTATAAAGTCGTCCGGGGACGCATGAGTTGTTATCCTGATGTCAATAATTATGCTGCACTTATCGAGTTGCTTCACCGAGAAGCGCAAACACGGCCTTCTCCTTTTGCCGATCATTACGGCCGGATGTTTGAAGCCTCACGCAAGATCATGACAGAAAAAGGGAGACATGGGAAAAAATAACAAAATCATACTTGGAATCCTCAAAGAGCCTGATGGGCTTCATGAAAGCTATATCAGGGCCTGTGAAGCACTTGAGATTCCATGCAAAATAATCGATATCATCTCCGATGACTGGATCCGGCGTCTTGAAGAATGCCCGTGCAGTGCTTTTCTCTGCCGTCCCACAGCCCGACGGATGGTCTACAAGCAGATGTTCGATGAGCGCATCTATTTCCTCGAGCGGGAGATGAAAAAAATCGTCTATCCTTCTTACCGGGAGATCATGCTCTATGAAAATAAACGTGTCCTTCTTTATTGGCTGAGGATCCATCACATCCCCCATCCCCCCACACATATTTTTTATGACAGGGACGAGGCCCTGGGCTTTATCAAAGACGGCCCCCGATTCCCGCTTTTTTTTAAGACCAACCTTGGAAGTGGCGGGGGAGGGGTGCGTATGATCAAAGGCAGAAGATCCGCCAGGCGCCTGATCAATCGCCTCTTTACCCGCACCGGACTGGGATTCAAGGGATTCGTCAAATGGGGTCGGGGCCCTCTGGGGTTCCCGTATCCCCTCTTTGACGATATTCAGTATAACAATGTCTATTTCCAGGAAGCGGTCCGGGTCAGGCATGAATGGCGGGGGGTCAAGATCGGAGACTCCTACTTTATCCATGAGAAGCTTCCTGACAGGAAGGGCTTTCGCAGCGGGTCGGGGAAAGCCGCTTACGGCCACCCGGGAGATGGCCCTCTGAATTTTCTCAAAAGAGTGTGTGATGCGGGGCATTTCCGTTCTATGAACGTCGATTTCTTTGAGACCGAAGAGGGGGAGTTCCTGGTCAATGAGCTCCACACGGTTTTTGCATCAAAGATCAACCCGTTTCAAACAAAGGTGGACGGCGTCCCGGGCCGCTTTTTGTACAAAAATAAAAGCTGGGTTTTTGAAGCCGGAGCGTTCAACCGTTTTGACAGCTGTGAATTACGAGTCAAAGATGTTATAAGTTTATTGGGGGAAAAGAATGGCTGAGCGCTTTCAGAACTTAAGGCGTCTGCGAACCTTCATCAAAAAGGAATTGCAGTTCAAGGAGCATGTCCCGTTGTTGAAACGGATGGCCCTTCTCCGGAGAGGGTTTTTCAGCGAAGCACATGAGATCTACGATTTTAAAAGTTACGGATATCAGGCTTTTCTCACAGACTGGCAGCGTCTCCAGACGCGCAAAATCAACGGGGCTTTCGGACTCTTCCTGGATGACAAGATCCTCTTTGAAAAGGTCTTCGGGCATCATTTCTCTGTTCCAAAGAACGTATGCCTCATGGACAGAGGGGGCATCTACCCTCTGGAAAGCGACCATTCTGTAAAATCATTATCTGCACTTCTGGATTATATTTCTGATATCAACGGCCTGGTACTGAAGCCCCTCAGAGGCGGAGGGGGGCACGGGATCATCTTTTTAAAACACGAGGATAAGACGTTTATCGTTAATGGAGAGAAAAAGGATCCCCGCCCTCTTCTGGAAAAGATCCTCCGGGAGAAAACCCCCTATTTGGCCACAGACTTTATCGTTCAGGGTTCTTTTGCATCATCCCTCTATTCCGGCACTGTCAATACCTTGAGGATCGTGACCATGTTGGATCCCGATAACGGGAAAGCCTTCATTCCCTCAACGGTCCAGCGCATCGGGACCAAAGCTTCAGAGCCCACGGATAACTGTGAGTTGGGAGGGCTCAGTGTTCATGTGGATCCTGAAACAGGAGAACTGGGAGAAGGCGTGGTCCACCCCAGGGGGAAAGGGCTCATGTGGATGCAGCATCACCCTGATACAAAAGAGCGCTTCACCGGGCGGAAGATCCCGAACTGGGACAAAATGGTGGAGAAAATCTTTCGGACAGCGGAAGCTCATCCTTACCTGCCCTATGTGGGCTGGGATATCGTCTTGGGAAAACAGGGATTCAGTGTCATCGAAGGGAACAGCTACACCGGGGTGGACCTTCTTCAGGTGCACAAGCCTTTTTTGACGGATCCCCGGATCAGGAGGTTTTACGAAGCGTATGGAATCGTGGAAAAGAGAGATTGAAATTTTAAAGTTCTGTTGATTTAGCAAAATAAGTTATTTTGTATTTTATTCTAATTTGGGTAAATTTATTATTGACATTATATATATATATAATGATTGAAATTCTTATAAAGGAGGTCGGTATGAAAAAAGCTGTGATTGTTGTGTTGGTCGTGTGTATGTTGACAGGGGCTGCTTTTTCGAGTCCTGTTCCTTTGGTATGGATGTTTCTTAAGGACGTAGGGATAAGTATCCTCATAACAATTGGTATCGGTATTGGGGAAGGTTTGTTTGGGAAGCAATACACAATAGTTTTTGATCCTTGTGAGGTAACATTATACCCTAGTGGTACAACTGTTAGAGGGATAGCGCCAAGGTGCATGGAGGTAGAGAAAGGAATGTCAGAATGTAGTGTATTAGGCGATTGCATACCAACAGCTTAACGGGGCATCAAATGACTAAAAGGCTAAAATTATTTATTTTATTAGTGTTAATATTATCAGGATGTTCGGAGAGAATTCCTCTGTATGACGCAATTCCAGTACAGCAGGACAAAAGAGATAAGATAAAATCAGCAGAATTTCCTTCAGATCTATTCGTTTTATCGGAGTATATGGAATTGGATCTTGATTATGAGTTATGGCCTTTTTACGATGTCATTGTTGGAGACAAATATGTTATAGGTATTGTTCGGGCCAGTAATCAGCGAGCCTATGTCTGGCATCGTGAAAGTGGACGTTTTCTGGGAGAAATGATGCCCTACGGTAAAGGCCCGGGAGAAGCGATTAACGTAGGTTCGGCTGTGTTTATCGACGACTCCACGGCTCTTCTTTTTGACATGGGGCTTTCAAGAGCCACTGTTTATCACTTGACTCCTGATGGTTTTTTCTTTGATGATGTGATCGATACGACAGCCTGGTCATCAGGTGCTATCCATTATGCGCGGGAAAAAAATGGACGGCTATACCTTTTTAATCAAAGCGGTGGGACAATGGACACCTATCGTATTATCATTTTAGATAAGGCTTTTTTTCCTATTAAAAAATGTTTGCCACGAAAACACAATTCTTTTGCCATGTTTGAGACTTATGTCATCAGTGGAGACAGGATCTTTATGACCGACGAGCTCTATCATAAAAACGTAAAGGACATAAAAAAAGAATTATGGCAGGTTGAGGGCAGAGGGAAAATACTGATTAGTGACTTAGAGGTAAATATTGTCAGAAGAATAGGACTTCCATTTGAAGAGCTTCTCGTGGATATAATCCCTGATTCAAAAAATGAAACCTTTTATATTCAACAACTCGGCAAAAATGCATATATAATGGATACAGCTGGGGAGATCCTTAATATGTTTGATGAAGGATGGCCTTCAGAAAAATACCCCTGGCTAAAAACAAGTCTGCAGACAAGTGTTAGACGGGGGAAGAGGATCTACGTGGATAGGGGCAAAGAGGATAAGCTGATTCTTCGGATTTTTGAGTATGATGTTTAAAAAGATTTTGTTTAGTGTGTTCTCTGTTCTCTTTGTTTTAACAGCCGTGATCGCTTTCGTGTATGGGAATCAATTAAGCATCGTAAAGGAGATGGTTTATAAAGAGATGGCCATACAGGAGCTCTCTGTTAAGCTAAGCGATCTCTTCAACAGGCAGGACTTGGATTTAGAAGACATTAAATCTCTTTTGCAAGCCGGGCGGGAAAAACCGCATTATGTTTTTATTTATGTGACCTTCGGGTTGACTTGCCCGGCATGCAGGGAAAGTATGACAGAATTTGCAAAGGAGATAAACCGGTATAGAAAATATGTCGATTATATCGAAGTCCGATGCGGAGAAATGCCTTCAGAGAAAAGGAGCGTGCTTTCTTGTGAATCCAATATTTTATTGTGGAAAAAATATCAATTGAGAGAGGCGCTTATCGTTTATGACCGGCACAGTCAACATGTCTTATCAGTTCATTTTCCTGATCAGCCGTTCCAAAGTATTGATTATACTCTTCTATGGAGGTCCTACATAAAAACTCTGGTTACTCAATAATCTTTTCCCTCTTGCCCTTCTTTTGGAAAACGGATATCTTCTGAGCAGGAGGAGAACGGTATGATTCCCCGTTATATTAAAAATCGCGAACGACTCCGGGCGCTTCTCCCGGAATTGAAACGCCACCTGGAGGGGTGTTCTCTCTGTCCCCGCCGGTGTCAGGCCGACCGCCGGGTGAAAAAAGGCTTATGCGGAGCCGGTGATCAAACAGCCGTGGCTCTTTTCCAGCCCTTTTTTTATGAAGAGCCTCCTATCAGCGGCGGCCGTGGAGCGGGCAATGTCTTTTTTTCGGGGTGTAATCTTACCTGTCTCTTCTGTCAGAATTATGAGATCTCCCACAAGCATAGGGGTGTCTCTTTGAGTATTGAAGAGCTGGCAGATATCTTCCTGCGTCTTCAAAACGAAGACCGTACTCATAACATTAATCTCGTCTCCCCCACGGCGCACCTTCCTTTCATTGTGCCCGCCCTGCTCCTGGCCGCTGAACAGGGGCTTAACATCCCTGTGGTCTATAATACTAACGGCTATGAGACGCTTGAAAGTCTGGAGATCATTGCTCTTTTTACCGATATTTTTCTCCCTGACCTGAAATATATCTCTTCAGAAAGCTCGGGAGAACTTTCGGGGGCGGCGGATTATCCGCACTTTGCCTGGAAAGCAGTGGAGAAAATGATCGCCGGTAACGGGTTTGGCCTTTTCACAGATGAAGGCCTGATGCAAGAGGGTGTCATCATCCGGCATTTGGTCTTGCCGGGATATATTGAAGAGAGCATTCGCCTTCTTGAAGAGATACGCAGATGTTTCGGAAAACATGTCCCGGTGAGTGTGATGGGTCAATATACTCCTGTTTGGAAAGCGAAAGACACCCCTTCTTTAAACCGACCCTTGAACGAAAAGGAATATCAGCGTATTATTACAACAATAGAGAAGCTTGAGTTTGAAAATGGCTGGGTTCAGGGGTTAGAATCATCCACTGAAGAGTATATTCCGCACTTTTTCTCTGAAAAGGTGCAACTATTTGAAAGAAAGGGCGTATAAGTTAGTGTGGAGGGGCTTAACATTGAGAAGATCTACATAGAGTTTTTTGACAAGGTCTATTCCTATGTCTTGAAACGTGTGATGAATGTTGAGCGTGCCGAGGATATTACGGCGGTCATTTTCATGAAGGTTTTAAAGAACCTTCATACCTATGAAAAAAAGAAATCCGCCTTGGGGACATGGATTTTTACCATAGCCAATAATGAGGTCATCAGTTGGTTTAGGCAAAAGAAACCGTTGTCTCTGATAGAAAAATATGATTTTCTGATGAAATCCGATGAGGTTTTGGAGGAGTCATATGAGTTGCAGCGCGCCCTTGAAGAGGATGAGTTATGGACAAGAGTCACTGGTGCGATGGATGAGAAATTGGAAGCAGATGAAAAGGACTTGTTACTCGCTGTTTATTTTGATGACTTGTCCTACCGGGAACTGGCAGAGATAAAAAATGAGAATGCCTCGACTCTCCGCTCGAAAGTTCACCGGGCATTGAAAAAAATACGCAAAGATGTCATACTTGAGGAGGAAGAATGAAGAATAAAATGAAAGACATGATAAAATCTCCCCCTGTTTTCAGGGAAAACCTTTTAAAAGCTTTATTGCTGGAAGAAAAGGCTTTAATGAAAAAGCGCCGCATACGTTACGCGGCCACCGGCACTTTTGCCGCTGCAGCTCTTCTTCTTATTGTCCTGACATTGGCTTTGCCGGGAACCCCTGGCCGCTCACCAGACCCTGTTACGGTGAAGGTCTATCCTCTTCATATGGGGATGAGTCAAGGAAAGATCGTAGACCTTTATCGGAAAGCGGATAATGTTTCAGAACAGGGCGAAAGTACTCGCGAAATCAACGTTCAGCGGGCGATGGACAAGACTCTGCTGTTAAAATCAGGAAAGTCCATGGATCTAAAGCTTGAAAAGGAGATCCTGACAGAACAGGCCTATGCACTGGCATATTAGAAAGAGGAAAAAGTGAAGAAAGCGATTATTAGCCTTTTGATTTTGAGCACGCTTGGAATCGGCGTGTTAAGCGGCGAAAACAAAAGAAAAGTAGCCTTTTTGGGAATCACGGTCAAAGAGACCGACCGGGGAACCCTTATTGAAAAAGTTCAGGAAAAATCACCGGCAGATAGAGCAGGACTTTTGCCCGGGGATGTTCTTACGGGCTGGAATGAGCATCGAATCGAGAATGCTTCTGATTTTTTGTTAAACCTGTATACTCAAAGGCCCGGAGACCGTATCACTGTGACTCTGCGCCGGGAGAATCTGAAAAAAAAGATCAAGGTAACCCTGACCGAGAAAAAAGACCGTTATGCTGAGCTGTATAATGAGATTCCCCTTATTATCAATTTGTTCCGGTTGGAGATTATGGGGTATGCCTTGGATGAGATAGGCATCATGGTCGGCAATCTCCCCTCAACGCTCAATGAGTATTTCGAAGTACCGGACGGAGGTGTCCTTGTGCAGATCGTGGAGACTGATTCTGAAGGCGCGCGTAAGGGGATCAAGCCCGGGGATGTGATCTATGCCATAAACGGAAAGCCCACGCCCTATACTGTTCAGTTCAGAAAAATCATGGATGAAGAAAGTGAATACGAGATCAAACTCAAAAGAAAAGGCCGGGATATGACTGTCTCCCTGAAGCGGATGGAGAGCCCTCAGTGAAAGATATTATTATTACCAAACGCTTCACTTTCGACGCAGCCCATTATCTGACAGCTTACCGGGGAAAATGCGAGGCTCTCCACGGACATACGTTTACGTTGGAAGTGAGTGTGATCGGGACTCCTGACGATGAGGGAATGGTCATTGATTTTACCCTCTTGAAGTCAATTGTCCGGGAGGCTGTGATCGACCGTTTGGACCATACCTGCCTGAATGATCTTTTTGATTTTTCTCCTACTTCTGAAAATCTGCTTTATCACATGGCCGAGATCCTCTCTCCTTTACTGAAGACCAACCGCTATCACCTTCATACCCTTTCCCTATGGGAGACGCCTCATAACAAAGCCTCTCTTCATGTTTTATAGCGACCGCCTGACATAAGCACCTGAACACGATCCGGCACTCTTGACCCAAAGAGTGCCGGAGCCTCCCTTAAAAAGTTTATTTCTTTCTTTTGAAGACGAGGGTGTTCTGTCCTTGCGTAATTTGACAGAATGCTTATAATAAAAGATGAACAAGATGGAGGCCTTCGTGACAAGATTCTTTTTATTATTATTTCCGCTTATTTTTTTCGTCTCTTGCGGTTTTGACAGCAGCACAGGAACCCCGCCATTGAGTGCGGAAGAGTTCTGCCGGCAGGGGTGGGAATACTATGAAAATACTGAGTATATCAAAGCTATAGACTCTTTTGATGCGGCGATCGGATTGAAAGACACCTGGGCAGAAGGATTCATCGGAAAAGGATGGACATACATCCGATTGAATGCCTGGCCCAATGCCTATGCTGCGTTGTTTTTGGCGGAAGAAAGGTTGACTGCTATTGATTTGCGCCTCAATGTCGGCCGTGCCATCGTGGCCCTTTTCTATAATGATCATCAAACGATTGTGGATTTGCTTTCTGATCATATTCAGGGGACAGATCATTGGGTTCACAATCATGATTCTTCTATTGATGCCGTTGACTTGCACAATCTTTTGGCAGAAGCCTATATTCTTCAACACAATTACGGAGACGAAACGACTTCGGAAGTGAATGAGCTTTCGGCTTGGGGGCAGGTCAAAAAATCGTTGGAATTAAACCCTGCAGATACGAAAGCATTAGAACTTCAGAGTTATCTCAGAGAAAGAATCTGAAAAAGAATTGATTGTCATTATAATCCCGTTCATAATGAAAAAAACCTGCGTCTCAGACAGTGAAATTCCAGTTGTTTTTTAAGTCTCGGCAAGGATTGAAATCGTGTATTTTTGCTCTATACTTTGAGAAAGAGAACCGGACAGGAAAGGCTTTTGAGTGAAAAAAATAGGACGGGGACAGCCACGGAAAACACAAGGGGGCACTCCTCGTCTTCCAATAAAGACGGAACCCTATTATTGTCATGAAAGTTCCTGGAGGGAAACGGCCCGCTTTTTTGATGTTATTCTCTGGCCGCTTCCCCGGGATCCCTGGGCAGCCGATGAAGCTGTTGAAAAAATCTTTTTTTTGGAAAAAGTCCTCAAAATAAAAGTCTATCCCTCTTTTGATCAAATCCTGCTTTGGGAAAACATCGCCTTTCAGTACCATAAACTTCAATCAGCGGGTCTGCCCCTTATTGATGCTTTTATCTCTTATGATTATGATGAAGCCACACAGTTTCTTAAAAGTTGCAGCTACCCTCTTCTTTTTAAAAAGGATTGGAGTACTCCGCCCCAATCGACAGAGAATATCTTCTCCTACAAAGAAGGAAAGAGAAGGACAGAACAGGCTTTTCGTCTGGGGATTCCCGGAAAACACCGCGGACATCGGTCCAAACAGGGCGTGTTTTTTATGAAAGGGCTTCAGCGGGGAGCCTGGCGGGATGTCGTTTATGTGATGGATGCCGGGGTTTTTTATCAAAAGAATACGGAGAGGCCTCTTTGTGATAAAGGAAAGGCGCTGCTTGCGGAAGTGTCAAAACTTGAAGGGTTGAGAGATTACCGGGCCGTCTTTCATTTTTATCCGGAATCAGGCGATTATTTTTTAGAATCCATTTCCCCTTTTTTAGCCGATTTTTCGCTTTTTTCAACTGCTCCTGAAAATGACAGTCATTTTATCCCCGGAAAGAAGACTCTTGAAAGTGCTCTTTTAAGAGAGGTTATACGACGTATTCTTGAAGAAAGTGTCTCAGCATCAGCTGCTGGGGCCAGAGATATCCTTCTGAAAAAATAAAATCGCCTGTTTCTTGTCTTATGTAGTAGCCGGGTTGCTCATTGACAATAGCCTGTGCCGGTGAGGAGATCAATGTAAAGAGAGAGACTTCAATAACATGAAGTGTGCCGTTTTTGTCTCTGATGAAGTCAACGGAGCAATCGCTCAGGCCTAATGATGTTTTTACCTTTTGTGCCAATTTTAAAGCGTCCTGCGGAAGCTCTGTAAAAGACCAGAAACCGCTTCCTGAAGCCCGGAAGTCATTTTTTTTGGGATAACGGTAATAGCCGAAAAGGGTATCTCCGGCGGTTATGATACGCAAGTCATACCCCATGTTGTCGACATAGTCTTGGAAGAGGACATAATATTTTTGCCTGTCTCCATGCCAGAAGTAACGAATACCGCGGGTGAAGGCTTTTTTAAGAAAATGCGAAGCTTCTTTTTCATTTTTGAGAAGGCGGACTCCGATCGAGGCTGAGCCGGTTTTGACCTTAGAGACTAAAGGCCACATTTTACGGTCTTTGAGAAAGAGCTGGCTTTCGTCATAGTCATGAGAGATAAAAGTCGGGACCACCGGGAGTCCCTTTTCACGGAGAAGGGAAAATTGCAGGCTTTTGTTTTCATAAAGCATCAGATCATAAAGAGGCGGGAAAGTCTTGATGCCCATCTCGTTTAATATTTTGACCTTCATCATCGCCTCTTTAATGCTGTGCTGAGCATTGGCCGGTCGCCAAAAGATGACGTCACAGGGGCGGGATTGTTCCAGCCAGTCCGATTGATGAATATTAAAGATTTTATAAGGCAAACGGTTATTTTCACAAAAATGGATAAAAGTGGTATACCAGGGGAAGGAATCGGTGTCAAAGCAGATCCCGTAATATTTATCCTGCCACTGAGTGCTGTTAAGAAGCACGGGAATGGTATTTTGGGCCTGGTGGGCCGGCGGCTTAAAAACGTTGCGTTTAGGAACAATACTGCGGAAAAGAGTGTTGAAAAGGAAATGAGACTTGAAAACCTTTTTGATAAGGTAATGGACCCTCAGCCGGAGCTCAAAGGGTGAAAATTCATTTTTTCCTCTCATTTGTCGATTATAAGGAAAAAACAAAAAACGTCCAGAGATTGATAGGATCATAAGCTAAAAAATGAGTGGCAGAATCAAGGCCAAAGAAATGTGTCAACTCCACTGTTATGAATACTTTCAAAATGATCTTATACTCTCCCCATAAAAGAATGGTCGAAATGGTTTAGAGTGGAAGGATAAAAATGATCATGGGGAAAGGGAATTGGAGCAGCAAAGAGAGAATCCCTGGCTTTCAGGGCGAGGTCCCGCCCGGTTCAGATCAGCAGTGGCAGCAGGACGTGCAGGGCGACATCGCAGGCGAAATGGAACAAGATTGCTGCCTCCAACCCCTTTTTCCAGAACAGCCAGCCGCAGGGGATGCCGATAAAGCTATTGAGTACGACGGCGCGGACGACCGTCAGGGGGGTGATAACCACCATGTCCCCCGTCATGGGCAGGTGCATGAGCCCGAAGAAGACGCTGGAGGCCACGATGGCGATCCAGAATCCGGCTATCGTCGGGCGGCGATCCGGGGTGGCCTTGATCTTCCATGAGAGCCAGACGAGCAAGGTCATCAGGGCGAAACGAAAGCAGATCTCCTCGTTGATTCCTCCGTAGAAGCATACGAGCAGGCGCGCCCACCAGGATGCCTGATCCTGGGCCTGTGTGATTGGCTCGATGAAAATGGCGAAGACATATCGGTCCATGGCGAAGAGCAGTGCCCCGGCAGCCAGGCCGGCACCGAGCGAGCGCCAGGCTGTGCGGACGAATCCGGGCAATGGATGGCCTTGCAGTCGGGCCTGAAGGAAGGGAACGCCGAGGCCGACCTTCTCCCCCAACCAGATCCCCAAGAACGTGAAGATGGCGAAAAAAACCGCACTTTGTGCCAGAACCGAGACCACGAGTGCGGGGAGGGGCAGGGAACGCAGAAGCGGCGCCATGAGGGGGTTGGTCAACAGGTAGGGGATGACGGTCATCCCGCCGGCGAGGCAGGAGATCCAGAGGAAGAAAAAAAGTCTCCGTTTGTAAGAACGGTCCATAAGGTGCCTCCTAGGGTTTGTTTCCTTACAGTTTGCGCCGCACATACCAGCTAGAGAGGTCTTCCAGCCCCATGTTCGATGGTTCCTTATGTGAAGCAAATAAGTTTACAATTCATATTGCAGGTTGTCTACTCCAAAATAAATCAACAGGATGGTTTAAACCGAAAAAAAATATTGTAAGTTATGTCTTAAGATGTGCCGTCTATTGTCCCTGATGGAGTTCCTGAAACATCTTTCTGAATATTTCAATACATCTATCTCTATGTTTTTTACAAATCCAATTAAAAAGTCCTTTCAAAACATTCATTTCCAAGGTAATATCACTTGAGTCGGGACTCACACCTTTTTACACCACTTTAGGGACTTCATCCTTTATTAGATAAAGTCCAGTTTGAAGAAATTATTGAAGGTGATTGTGTTCAAATGGTACATGTTGGCAGTTATGATAATGAGCCTGCAAGCTTGAGATTAATGGAAAATTTTGCTGTTCAAGAAAATTATATTAGAAAGACAAAAACTTATCGGGATATCTACCTTAGTGATGCAAGAAAAGTTTCGCCTGAAAAGTTGAACACTGTTTTGAGGTTTTCAATTGAAAAAAATAACTGATATTCAAAATTTGTTAACCTGCTTTTTAACTAGGAAAAGATTTTATTGCATTATTATAGTATGTTTCTGCTTTGTATTTGCATCTTCATGCACCAATGCTCACAATAAACCAGTTACAAGTACGGGGTTGTCTACAGAACACAAGCTAAAAATAATAAGATCATTTATTATCCCTAAATCGGAAATAATTGATTGTGAATATAAGATGTTCGACGTTAATTATAAGAATAGGTCCATTCCCGGGGCGTCAAGTAAAGACTTAAAAATCTTGATTTATGTTGATTCATCTGACATACCCTTATGGATTAAAGATAAAGATGATATGTTGACTTCTTTTCCACATTCCATAGAATGGTTAAAAGAAATAGTTAGCATGAAACAATTTGAGGTGATTGAAAGCTATACGTTTTCTACTTATTATAAAAAGACAGCTGAATCTGAGCTGACCTATTGGGTAAATGAGGAAAACGGAGTGATTTTAATAAAGTATCAACTTCTATAGATTCTGCATTTCTTAATAGCGCAACTTCTTGTATTTGCGGAACGTTAGCGATTATGCTAAAAAGAGAAAGAATATGAAACACGAATGGAAGAAAAAAGAGAAAGTGGCGTAAAGAAATCTATGACAGAGGAATTTACACACTTTTTTGGACTTGACTGTTATTGCAGGGTATACGAAATACGAGTTTTTATTATTAATTGCGACTTTTTCAATGATCGGAACTTTATATGAAATACTGTTTATTAATTCTCATGAAAATTTGTCTGATAAAATAATAAACGGAGAACTTGATTATGATCTTATAAGGCCGGTGGACTCCCAATTTTTTAATAATTTAAACGAAATAGAAATCCCCAGCTTAATCAACCTTGTATTACCCATAACGATGCTCATAATCTGTTTAAATAAGATTCCTGATTCAAGTCTTTCAAATGTATTGTTCTATATGGTATTTGTGTTTATCGGAACATATTTATATTATTTATTAAATCAATTTTTTGTCTCATTATCATTTTGGGTTGAAAGACCCGGGAAATTATTAGGAGTTCCTGAGTATATGTTTGAAATGGCAAATAAGCCGCGGATGATATTTCCTCGAATATTGCAAGTCATATTTGCGTGGATTATTCCAATCATTTCTGCAACTAATATACCTTTGGAAATTATTACAGGGAATATCAAAGCAATAGATATTATAATCTACCTGGCCATATTAACGCTTTTTTCAATATGTGTTCGAGTGCAATGGAAATCAGGATTAAAAAGGTATGTGTCAGCCAATTGATTACGGGAAAATTATCTGGTAAAAAATCAGGAGTATGATATCTCTTGATGAGAAGGCTAAAAAGAATGGAAATAGTTCATATTTATGATACTCTCCAAAGATGAAGAAAACTCTTTTTGTCAACGGACGGGAATTAACACGCCCTGTTTTACACAGCATGCGCCGTATTCTTTTGGAGACGGTGCCGCGTCTTGCCGATTATTTTGAAATTGTTCTCTTGTCTGATCTTCCTTTGGAGAAGACGCTTCTTGAAAGTCTTCGAATCCCGCCTGAGCAGAATCAGGCTTGGGGGAAGCCGGCTCTGAAAAGTTGCGCCCATCTGCATTATAACAGGTGGATGGGGCAAAGGGTCCGCTCTCTTCAACCCGATTTCTTTTTTGAAGTCCACCATAAGTTGCTCTTTCATCCCGGCAGGACAAAAGCTCTGGTCATGGTGCACGACTATTATGTCCTGGAAGGCGTGGAGTCGTTTCCCCGGTTGATTAAGGTGAAGCAGCGGATGAGCGTCCGAAAGACGTTATCCCATGCTCACGCCATTATGACGCCTTCTCAATTCAGCAAAGATTCTGTCAATCGCTTTTTTTCTTATCCGGAAGAGAAAATATTTGTGAATCCTCCCGGAATCGATCACAGCTTAGATTGTGTG
>Ga0334895_1002291_pt1 | contig 16680 bp, 18 predicted proteins | sample GraSluR3_MG_7_FD_207229 | JGI IMG/M metagenome (GOLD analysis project Ga0334895, IMG submission 207229) | Sludge microbial communities from methane-producing bioreactor in Wageningen University, Netherlands - Granular Sludge_31_05-R3 | ecosystem: Engineered > Bioreactor > Anaerobic >... | reverse complement strand
GCATAGTGGCCAGCACCTTCTTTCAGGCGTCCTATACAACCTTTTGGGAGGTGAGACCATAAGCTTTCACCTGGGAAAGGATTATTCATCAATCGATGTGACCCTATCTCATATGGAGCAGGAGGAAGTTGACAATGCTGAGGCCCTGTGCAACAAGATCATCCAATCTAATTTTCAGGTAAAAACCTACTTTGTCAATCAGGAGAAAATTAAACTGCTACCTGTAAGAAAGGCACCCGCAGTTGCAAGCAACATAAGAATGGTAGAAATCGATGGATTTGATTATTCTCCATGCGGTGGCACACACGTGAACCACACCGGCGAGCTTGGATTGCTGAAAATTACAAAGTGGGAGCATTACAAGGGCAATCTGAGGATTCATTTTCTGACCGGACTAAGGGCATTTATGGATTACTCCTCCAAGTTTAAGTCCGTCAGATCCATTTCAAATCTATTGTCCTCCTCCGATGATGACATTGCAGTCAAGGTTGAAAAGCTATTCAATGACAGGACAGAACTTGAAAAGGAGGTCAGATCTGGAAGAGAAGAGATAATTTCAGCCAGAAGTTCCATGCTGGTTGATGGTTCGGAAAGGCTCGGGGATTTAAGGGTAATAAGAGAGCTGTATGACAATTATGATTTCAAGGCCCTCAGTCAGCTGGGAAGTCATATTTCAAACAATTATGAAAGGGTTGTGCAGATCTATGGAATATCGAACAATGGTCTTGGGCAGTTCATAATCAGCAAATCCAAGGATATCAACCTTGACCTTGGAAATGTATACAAACAGTTGTCAACAGAATTCAAACTCAAGGGAGGGGGAAATCCCAACACTGTGCAGGGTTCAGTTCCAACTGCCAATTTGAACCTACTGCTCCAAAGGTCCATGGATATAATTTCCCAGATGCTCCAGTCCGAAAATTAACTATAAGCATATTAAAAAGCACCTTCACAGGTGCTTTTCTAAATATGAACATGCAGTATCATCGTATTAATTTATATGGCGGGAGTATGTGAGAATCGAACTCACCCAGGACGCTCCTAACGCCCCGCGCTGGTTTTGAAGACCAGAGAGCCCACCAGGACTCCTCTACCCCCATATGGCTACAAAAGCCATTATACAATAAATACTAAAATATTTCAATCCTAATTTACCTTGAAAAAGTAACCTACTCCCCATTTTGTAAGAACATACTCCGCAGCTTTGGGATCTTTCTCAATCTTTTCCCTAATTCTCCGTATATGAACGTCAACTGTTCTTAGATCTCCATAATAGGCATATCCCCATACCTTTCCCAACAGTTCCTCTCTTGTGAATACCTTCCCCGGATTTGATGCCAGGACATATAGAAGGTCAAACTCCTTGCCAGTCAGTGAAATGTTCTTGTCATTTCTTGTGACCTTTCTCCCGACGGAATTGATCCTCAAATCCTTTATTTCAACAACATTGCTGTCATTGTCAGAAACCTTGTGGTTTATCCTCCTAAGAACGGCCTTGATTCTGGCTTTCAGTTCCAATATGTTAAAAGGCTTTACCAGATAATCATCTGCTCCATACTCCAAAGCGAGAATTTTCTTGATATCCTCATTCACGGAGGTTATGAAAATAATTGGTACAGATGAAATATTTCGGATATCCTGGCATAATGTAAGCCCATTAATGTCTGGAAGATCCGTCTCCATAAGTACCATATTGTAATCCTTCCTAGATATGTGGTCCAGGGTATTCTTCCCCTCGGAAAGTATATCTATGCGATAATCATCCTGCTCAAGGCTGTATCGAAGCCCCTTCACAAATGACCTGTCGTTGTCTATAATCAGTATTCTACCGCTCATACCTACCCCACCTCAATATCAATTTACAAGTATCCTCTTCTCGCCATCTCTTTTTGTAATTTTAATTTGGTCGAAGTACTCAAGCAGACCAATTGCATTCTTTCTATTCGTATTTAATAGATCTCTGTACTCGGCTACAGATATTCCTCCATTTTTTTCTATGTGACCTATCAACTCCACTTTGGCTAATTCAAGATTTTCAGGCGACAGTATCAAGTCATCGCTGATCTTCATCAGTTCCTGCCTGTTGAGCATGTCCATTATAATTTCCTCTATATCATCGTTTTTACCCAAATCAGACTTTATCAAATCCTCTTTCTTTGGTGGCATAAAAGCTTCCTTGTTGATGATTTCAAGAACCTTGTGCTTTAGCTTAAGCTGTTCACTTGAGTACTCAGGATTAAAATTCTGAAGTGAAATCAGGTCTTTTTCCTGCTTGAAGTGTCCTTTTTGGATCAGGTTTTCAATTATGATCTCTGCAAGCTTTGGTTTTGCCTTCTGTAGGAACCTGCTTCTCATCTCCTCCTTTGAAGCTCCAATTCTCAGTGGATATTTACTGTGAAACACCTGAAGAACCTTTTCCATGGATTCAACAAGGTTGGATATATGATCCATATGCACGGGGTAGATATCCTTGCTAAGCTCATAGAGGGTTACCTTCCCTTTCTCTTGAAGGTTTCTTACCTCTTGGAGAATATTCTCCTCCAGCATGGACGTTTCTCTGGCCATTTCCTTAACAGAAAGGTAAAGCTTAGCTTTGTCAAGAATCATATGCTCTACAATATCTCCAAAATCTCCTTCGTCCTTTATTCGAAGCTCCTGGATATCATCATCGTCAAATCTCTTTCGTTTAGCAGGGTTAGGCTCAAGAATCTCTCCTCCTCCGATTGTAAACATAGGTGAATAGAATCTAAGTATAAACCTATCTCCCCTTTTTGCTACGGTCTCAGATTCAAGTCTGAGTTGAGCATAAGCCTCTTCACCAGGCTCAAGTGCTTCCTTGTCAAGTAGTACAATTCTACAGAGAATCTCTTCAGTTCCCAGATAAAGCTTAAGTCGTGTACGATTTTCAATTATCTTATCCAAATTCTTTAGCAGCTTAATCTTTACATCGAGCATCATGGTACTGACCATGGCATTTATTGGAGCCACAACATTCCCTCTATTGATATCATCCTTCTTAACATTGGCAAGATTCATGGCGACTCTCTGCCCACCGAAGGCTTCCTTTGCATCTTGGTCATGAACCTGTATGGACCTTATCCTGGACTTTAATCCTGATGGGTAGATTTCCACCTCGTCACCAATTGAAAACTTCCCTGCCAATAGAGTCCCTGTTACGACTGTTCCAAATCCTGAAATGGTGAATACTCTGTCAATTGGCAGCCTAGGCATATCATTCAAATTCTTGTCCTCAAGCTCTCCTGCCATATCCTGAATCAAGTTGATTACCTTGTCTATTCCTGTTTTCTTTGTTGATGATACGGGAATGATTGGGCTTCCTTCCAGAAAGGTCCCTTCCACTGCCTCCCAAATCTCCTCCTTGACCAGTTCAATCCATTCCTCTTCTACCATGTCAGCCTTTGTTATTACAACAAATCCCTTCTCCACTCCAGCCATATCAAGAATTGCAAGATGCTCTGCTGTTTGAGGCATTATTCCCTCATCAGCAGCAACTACAAGCATCACTATATCAATTCCAACAACACCAGCCAGCATGTTTCTAATGAATTTTTCATGGCCAGGGACATCAATAATTCCTGCCCTCTGTCCATCGGGAAGATCAAAATATGTGAATCCCAGTTCAATGGATATCCCTCTGTCCTTCTCCTCTTTCAACCTATCCGTTTCTCTTCCAGTCAGTGCCTTTATTAGAGTTGTCTTGCCATGATCTATATGACCAGCTGTTCCAATAATCAGATGCTTCATTTTTTACACTCCTCCAGTCCGTCAATTGCCCTCCGGACGGCCTTGGAGACTATCTCCATTTCAGAATCGTCTATGGTTCTCACATCAAGATATACTTTATCCCTGTAGATTCTGGCTATGACCGGAATGGTATTGGTTCTTAGAAGCTCCTCGAACCTTGCTGTACTTCCTTCTTCAAGTTCAATGACAACGCATTTGGTGGGAAGTTTCTCCATGGGTAATGACCCTCCACCCACCTCAGAATAGTCATCCTGTAGGGTTAAACCAACTCTTTTCTGAAGATCTTCCCTTGACAACATCCCCATCAGCCTTTCACCCTTTTCCTGGAGAATCTCCCTGGAATAGGTTAACATCTTTAAAGTGGGGATTTTAGATACAACAGTATCCTCATCCAGATAGTACCTAAAGGTTGCCTCAAGGGCAGAGATTGTAAACTTATCTACTCTAAAGGCTCTGGTTAGGGGGTTCTTCTTCATCTGGTCGATGAACTTCTTCCTTCCCACAATTATTCCAGCCTGTGGCCCTCCCAAAAGTTTGTCACCGCTGAAGGTAACCACGTCAACTCCGTTCTTCAGACTATCCATCACTGTGGGCTCATAGGTTATTCCATATCTGGAAAGGTCAACAAGTACCCCACTTCCCAAATCCTCAATTAGTGGGATATTGTTTTTCTTGGAAACATCCTTTAGCTCTGAAGCCTCCACTGCGGAAGTAAAGCCCATTATTCTGTAATTTGAGGTATGAACCTTCATTATTGCTCCAGTATCCTCAGAGATGGAAGCCTCGTAATCCCTTTTATGGGTTTTATTTGTTGTGCCCACCTCTATTAGTTTTGCACCACTTTGGGCCATTACATCCGGAACCCTGAAAGCCCCACCTATTTCTATCAGTTCCCCTCTTGATACAATCACTTCCTTCCCTGACGCCAGGGTGCTCAATACAAGAAGAACCGCTGCTGCATTATTGTTGACCACCATAGCTGATTCGGCACCTGTTATCTCAGCAACCACTTCCTCCAGATGTGAATATCGTGATCCCCGGCTACCCATTTCCAGGTCATATTCAAGATTTGAATAGCCCTTGGCAACCTCCCTTAAATGATCTAGTATTTCAGGATTTACAGGAGATCTTCCCAGATTGGTATGGATTACAACCCCTGTTGCATTGATGACAGGTCTTAGCTTAAAAGAACTCTTCTTGCTTGCCAACCTAACTACTGTTTCTCCCAGCTCTCTTATCATTTCCTTGATTTCTTCATGCTCTTTCCCACCATTGATTGAAGCTCTTATGCTTTCGGTGGCAAGTCGAATTGAATCCACAATGGTCTTTCTTGCTACCTTGTCTTCCAGATTTTTTATAAGCTCATTTTCCAGAAGCTCATCTACCTTGGGTATCATCTTATATAGATTAATATCGCTCATTTCACACCAATCCTTTATTCTACGATCAACTGTTTTTCTTCTTTTGTAATAACTTCTCCAATAATTCCGAAATCAACAGGTGATTTGGAAAGACTGTCCAGCAATGCATCCACATTTTCCCTTGCAACTGATATCAAGAGTCCACCTGATGTCTGTGGATCGAATAGAATATCCCTTAGGTATTCTGGTACAGCTTCATCAATTCTAACCTTGTCACCTATGAATTTTCTATTGTTGTAAGCACCTTCAGGGATCAAGCCCATCTGTGAATAATCCTTTGCTTCTTCAATATAGGGTACCTTGCTGCTGAAAATCCTGATGGTCACACCGCTCCCCTCTGCCATTTCCAGGCTATGACCCAACAGGCCAAAACCAGTTATGTCAGTTACGGAGTGAACATTTTCTGTGGCATCAATGGCATTCTTGCCATGAATGTTCAAGGTGCCCATTGAAAGTATTGCCTTATTCTTGGCATTTTCACTTGCAAGCTCTCCTTTTATTGCAGTTGTGATGATTCCTATCCCCAGAGGTTTAGTCAATACAAGTAAATCTCCAGGTTTCGCTGTATTATTTGCCTTCACCTTTTCAGGATGCACAAATCCTGTAACTGAAAGCCCATACTTAGGCTCATCATCGGATACACTGTGACCTCCCACCAGTATGGCACCGGCTTCAGAGACCTTGTCATGTCCTCCTTTCATTATTTGTGTCAAAACTTCAGGGTCCAAACAATCCGGGAAACAGACGATATTCAATGCCAGCCTAGGTTCTCCACCCATTGCGTAAATATCGCTTAGGGAGTTGGCTGCAGCAATCTGACCAAAGGTGTAGGGATCATCCACTACAGGAGTGAAAAAATCCAACGTTTGGATTATTGCCAACTCATCATTTATCCTATAAACTGCGGCATCATCTGATGATTCAATTCCAACCAATAAATTATCATCGTTGGCTTTTGGTAAGTGGCACAGAACCTGTGCCAGGACATCCGGTCCTATTTTAGCCGCTCAGCCAGAGCTTTTTGTCATTTGGGTCAATCTATCTTCCAACTTAAATCCTCCTATCAGTTAACAGTAATAAGATCCTTGATCTGCTCAAATTTTGCATCACCTATTCCAGATACATTCATTATATCCTCAGGCCTCTTAAACTTGTTCTTCTCTCTATATTCTACCACCCTGCCTGCTATGACCTCTCCTATCCCAGGCAGGCTCTCAAGCTCCTGTTGTGAGCAGCTATTTATATCCAACAGTCCGCCACCTCCTGTGGAGGTATTCATTCCCGTTTCAATTGCCACCTCTTCCTGGTAGGATGGTATATATATCTTATCCTCATCAACAAGTTTCTTAGCTAAGTTTATTCTATCCAAATCTGCCTGTTTGGTCAAACCTCCTGCCAGGTCAACTGCATCGACAACCCGGTCACCCTCAATGAGCTGGAATATTCCCGGGTGATACACCTGACCGCTTATGTGGACCATTATTACCTTTGGTCTTATATCTTCATTCTCGCCGTCATCCTCAATAGCTTCAGCTTCATGCAAACTCCTTACATCTGTGATTTCCGGCACCTTTTCCTTCAAAACAATCCTGGCTCCAAGTACTCCCAGGATCAGCACGACTACACTAAGTATAGCTATTTGTTCTCTTTTTGTAAAGAATTCCATATGTCCAATACCTCCAGAAAATAGTATAGTATATTATTATATTCGACTTGTTTTGTGAAATTCCTTCTTTTTTTGAAATTCTAGAGCTTAAATAATCCATCTTTTTCTGGTATAATCTATATAGTCAGGTGGTACTGCAAAATATAGGCGAGGTGGTTTGATTTGAAAAAGATATTGATATTGCTATGTATTGTTTTGATTACTGTTTCAAGCTCGGGAGCTTATGCCCAAGCCCTAGATATAGATGGAGAAGCTGCTATTCTCATTGATTATGACACCGGAGAAATACTTTTTCAAAAGAACAGTCATCTTAAGCTGTACCCTGCAAGCACAACAAAAATGATGACTGCGATACTGGCTGTGGAGAACTCCTCCCTCAATGAGCTGGTTATGGTTGACCAGGAAATAGTGAGTCTTACAAAGGGAAGTCATATCGCCCTTGAACCTGGAGAAGTCCTAACAATGGAACAAATGCTACATGCATTGCTCCTTCCATCTGCTAATGATGCAGCTTTGGCAATAGCAAAGCATGTGGGAGGCTCAATAGAAAACTTCGTATCCATGATGAATCAAAAGGCCAACGAGTTGGGTGCCCTTGATACAAACTTTGTCAATCCAAACGGGCTTCATGACGATAGACACGTATCCTCAGCATATGATTTGGCTCTAATTGGTCGGTATGCAATGAACAGTGAAACTATTAGAAGCATTGTAGATACGGTTACATATGAAATACCACCAACAAATATAAAAACTGAAACAAGATATTTTAAAATCACCAATAAGCTATTGTTCAGCTCAGAGCTCATAGACAAGGACGGAGAACTTGTTCCGGCCCGTTATGAACCTGCCTCTGGTGTAAAGACAGGCTATACCTCCCAAGCTATGAATTGTCTGGTTTCATATGCTGAAAAGAATGACCAGCGGCTTATAGCAGCTGTCCTTAAGGCCGATGGTAACATGGTATATTCAGACAGCCAGAAGCTACTGGACTTTGGCTTTGAAAATTACAGTAATACTGTTATAGCGACTAAAAATGAATTTATTGATAATATAGGTATAACCGATGGAGATGCTCCTTTTATTGCAGGGATCCTGGATAGGGATATAAGTTACCCGGTTTCTGAGACAAATACAAACCTGATTGAAAGTAAAGTCACATTGAATGAAAATCTGAAGGCACCCATAGACAAGGGGCAAATCCTGGGCCAGGTTGAATACCTTGTGGATGGGAAGGTGATTGGAGGAGGAAATGTAATCTCCACAGCTTCGGTTAAGGTTGATCCACTTACCGTAATGCCTGGTAAACTATTGAGCAAGTGGTATCTGTTTGTATTTGGAGCTTATTTTATCATGAGGGTTCTAATACTCCAGAATCGGAAGAAGAGAAGAAGATATTCGAGAAAAAGAAGGCAATCAATGTACAGAGTACCCTATGCACCTAAATAGAATCTAAAAGGCCAGGACAATGTTGTCCTGGCCTTTGTATATCCTACTTTGCTACTGCAACAGCCTCTATTTCTATTACTCCATCTTTGGGAAGTCTCGCCACTTCAACAAGGCTTCTAGCAGGCTTGTGATCAGTGAAAAATTCTGCATAAACCTCGTTAATGGCTCCAAAATTGTCCATATCCTTAACAAATACGGTTACCTTTACAACGGTCTCAAGGGAAGCTCCACCTTGCTCAAGCACAGCTTTGACATTGTTCAAAGCAAGTCTTGTAGCCGCTTGGATATCTTCCTGTACCAGCTGACCTGTTTCTGGATCGATTGGCAGCTGTCCTGATGTATAGACAAAATCTCCCACCCTTATACCCTGTGAATAAGGTCCAACTGCTGCAGGTGCTTTTTCTGTTGCCAATGTGTTGATGTTCATTATTTCTCCTCCTTTGAAATTTTCTCATATTCTGACCACAATCTTTCTAGATTGTAATACTCCCTTTCATCTCTGTGGAACAGGTGAACTATAACATCTTCATAGTCAAGAATAATCCATCTTGCACTACCGTATCCCTCTTTGGTGGTTAATGTATGAAACCCAGCTTCCTCCATTTTATCTTCAACCTCATCAGCTATTGACGTGACCTGATTGGAAGAATTTCCACTGGCTATTACAAAATAATCAGCAATTGTTGTCAACTTACCAACTTCCATTGTTTCGATGTTAAAGCCCTTCTTGTCATCAATTGCCTTCTGGATTATTTCCAGTTTTTTGTTCAACTCAGTCATTATATAATCGACCCCCTTTGGTTTATTTAATTCCTATATCTATCAACAGTTGCTCAGTTTCATTGTGATCGTGAATAAAATATGATAGGCCCTCCATCATTTTTGCACTTCCCGGCAAGGTGTACCCATTTATTTTATCCATATCAAGCCTTAAGCTCTGAACACCGTAAATAACCATTTCAAAAAACGAAATGTTTGTCTCCATATTATTATTGTATATACCTATCATGCCGGGAATTTTAGAGATATTCCCCAACTTTATGCTTTGCCCAAAAAGCTCCTTCATAAACTCCTGCTGTGCTCTCACTCTTCCCAGGTCTGCATCCTTGTAGCCCTTTCTGAACCTTAGATATTGAAGTGCCTTTTCTCCATCAAGTGTCTGTTCCCCTTCCTTCAAGTCAATATGAAGTGGCGGATCTGCCACTGGATCTGAATATTTCATGTCCATCGGCACATGAATATCCACCCCTCCTACAAGGTCAACAAACTCCTTTACAAGCTGATAATCAGCTAAAACATAGTGATCCAGCTCTATGCCCAGCAGATTCCTTACGGTGCTTAAGGTAAGCTCCGGTCCTCCGTATGCGAATGAATGATTAATCTTTTCAGGACTCTTTCTGCCTTCAATAGGTGCCCTGGTGTCTCTTGGAATTGATATTATGTTTATTTCTCCTGAAGAGGTGTTCATATCCACAAGCATAATCGTATCTGACCTGACACTGGAAACCTCACTGTAATCACTTGAGTCTATGCCAAGAAGAAGGAATCTTTCATGATTCTCCTTTGAACCCATGAAGCCTCCGGCTAAAAACAGCAAGGAGAGAAAAATCAAAAATGATACCACAAACACTCTAATAAACACACTATTATTTTTACGCTTTTTCATTTATATTCTCCCCTAAACGCTTTCCAAGGAGAAAGTTTCTCGCATGTACAGTGTTCACATGGATAATGCTCTTCTTCTTTAAAAGGTATGATATGGTACTGTCCAAAGCCATAAAAATAGCTTCATCCAAGTCCTCCAAAGCCTTGGCTCTTATGATCTGGATCCCTTCAAACTCTCTTCCAGGCTCTATGAAATCCGCCAAGAAAACTATCTTTTCAACAGTTGTCATGTTCTCTCTTCCTGTTGTGTGATATGTAATTGCGTTTAGGATTTCCTGATCTCCAATATTGAAGTATTCCTTAACCATTCTGGCTCCCAATGGGCCATGAATAAGCTCTGTGCTTGTGATTGTAACATCGTCAAGCTTAAGGCCGTATTCTTTAGCCAGTCTTAGAGACTCTTCCAGAGTCAGGTTCTTCGCAAAATCATGCAAAAGGGCTGCAATTTTCACCTTGTCCTCCGGTGCCTTGTGCCTTTTGGCCAAGCTAAGGGCCTCTTCAACTACACTAAGAGTATGGTTCAGTCTTTCCTCTCCAATTCTATCTTTTAAAACCTCAATTATTCTATCCATTTCATTCCCCTTTGTATAAGGATTCCCTTTTGATCTCTTCAATAAGGATATCCGGAATCATATACTTTACTGATTGGCCCTTATTTATCCTATCTCTGATTTGGGTTGATGATATCTCAACCTCCGGACCTTTACTCCTATTGATTTTAAAACCATAACCATTCCTCAGACTCCATAGTTTTTCCTCAATTTCTTCCTCGGAGTGGGTGCCACGGCCATACATTATAAAATCAATCTCTTTGGCAATTTCCTTGAAATTTTTCCATGTTTCAAGCTCGAACAAGGTGTCTGTTCCAATTATAAAGTAGAGCTTCTCATATGGATATTCTATACTCATCTGCCTTATTGTGTCAATTGTGTAGGAATACCCTTCCCTTCTAAACTCAATATCACTCATCTGAAAATATGGATTATCCTCAATCGCCAGTTCCACAAGTCGCATTCTATAGCTAGCATCAATAACATCCCCACCAATTTTGTGTGGTGGATTGGCGGATGGTATATAAATCACTTTATCAAGATCCCACTCATCCCGAATGTATTCCCCTACAAGCAGATGACCCATATGAATTGGGTTAAAGGTTCCACCAATTAATCCAATTGCCATTATATCCCTCCTTCTCCCAGATGACATAGGACTTCAGAAATATCTGAAGCCCACTATCCCTAGGGAAGCACGATTGTTTTGTTGTCCTTTGATTCCCTGTAGATTACAAATCTTCTTCCAATACTTTGTACAAATTCTGCATTAAGTGTCTCGACAAGCTCCACCGCTACATCAGTGGGGTCAAGAACACTGTTTTTCAATACGCTTACTTTTACAATCTCTCTTGCAGTCAGAGCATCATCCACCTGCTTGACAAAATTCTCTGTCAAACCATTCTTTCCCAGCTGAAATATTGGGTCTAGATTATGTGCAATGCTCTTTAAATAACTTCTCTGTTTTCCTGTTAACACTTTTTCACTTCCTCTTCTATTCAAAAAATTCAAATTCGTAATCACAGATGAATACTGAATCTCCCTCGGTTATCCCCAGTTCCTTCAGCCTGTCAATGACACCTTTCTTTCTTAGCATCTCCTGAAAATATCTCAGGGAATCAGAATCATCCATATATGTGGATCCCAGGAGTCTTTCCATGAAATCTCCCTCTACAATGAATCTTTCATCCTCTTTTCGGACAATTATTTCATCACGTCTGGGAGCAATGGCTTCCACATATTCTTCATCATAAGTTTCGTAAGATGTCTCAGTATTCTCCAGAAGATTCCAAATTGCATAAACCAATTCCTGAATTCCTTCCTTGGTCGCTGCTGAAACCTCGAGAACCTGATGCCCCTTGGGTATGAATTCTTCCTTTATTCTATCAATCCATTCATTGGATGAGGGCAGGTCAATCTTGTTTGCAACTATTATCTGAGGCTTGTCCCTCAGCTTCTCATTATATTGAAACAGCTCTTCATTGATCTTGTGGAAATCATCAATGGGATTTCTTCCTTCGCTACCGGATGAATCCAGTACATGGACCAGCACCCTGGTTCTTTCAATATGTCTCAGGAAATCATGCCCAAGACCTGCTCCCTGTGAAGCGCCTTCGATAAGTCCAGGTATATCAGCAATTACAAAGCTTTTTTCTTCCCCTACCCTTACCACTCCAAGATTTGGTTTTAGTGTGGTAAAATGATAATTTGCTATCTTTGGCTTTGCTGCTGATATTGTTGATAATATTGTTGATTTCCCAACATTTGGAAACCCTATCAAGCCGACATCAGCCAAAAGTTTCAGCTCCAGAACGATTTTTCTTTCCTGCCCCTTAGTCCCTGCCTCAGCAAAACCAGGTGCCTGGCGGGTAGCTGTGGCAAATTTTGCATTTCCACGTCCACCTTTACCGCCTTTGGCAATCACAAATTCCTGACCAGGCTCCTTCAGGTCAACTATAACCTTACCAGTCTCCTCATCCTTTATCAGTGTACCTACCGGCACCTTAAGGTAAGTGTCTGAACCATCCTTGCCAAATTGCTTTTTTGCCCTGCCGTCTTCACCGTTTTCTCCTACGTAGGACCGTTTATATCTAAAGTCCATTAACGTTCTTATTCCTTCATCCGCATAGAGTATTATGGAACCACCTTTTCCCCCATCTCCACCATAGGGGCCTCCAGATGGCTCATACTTTTCCCTTCTCCATGCAACTATACCATTTCCGCCTTTTCCTGCCTTAACAGATATTTTTGCAACATCAATAAACATTACCATCATCCTCATTTACATTATTTATACATTCTGGGTCTTAGCCATCTATTATTTGTTACCCCAAAAAGCACCTTTAACACTGTTCTTGGGAAACATCAGCTCCAATACAAAAAAATTAAAGCTTACCAGACGGTAAGCTTAAAATTTACGCTAATTCTTCTCGAGGATAGACGCTAACTTGTTTCTTGTCGCGACCTTTTCTTTCATATTTAACAACACCATCAACTGTGGCAAATAATGTATCATCCCCACCTATTTGTACGTTGTTACCTGGATGGATTTTAGTTCCTCTTTGTCTTACCAAGATATTTCCTGCCAATACAAACTGTCCATCTCCTCTTTTGACACCAAGTCTCTTAGACTCACTGTCTCTACCGTTCTTTGAACTACCTACTCCTTTTTTAGAAGCAAACAATTGTAAATTCAATTTAAACACGAGTTCCACCTCCCCTATATTCAAGAGTGATATATTTAGGGTAACTTTCTATCATTGATTTGATTCCGACCTCGTAGGTCCTTAATATCACCTGGACATCGGATAAATTACCGTTTCCCATTTCTGTATCCATATTCACCTTCATATAGCCCATATTATCGTCAACCTTGTAGTCAAGGCTTGCTTCATCTATGCCGGCTACTTCTACAATGGCTCTAAGAGCCGTGTAACCCAAAACCGATGCAGCCGCACATACAATATCTTCTCCATATGGTCCATATTCCGCGTGTCCTGACATCTCAAAGGATACCATGTTCCCTGTTTTGTCAGTTTCAATTATTACCTTGATCATAATTAACCTACAATCTTGTCAATTTGAACCTTAGTAAATGGTTGTCTATGTCCTTGCTTCTTTCTGATGTTCTTTTTAGCCTTATACTTGAACACCACAATTTTCTTTGCCTTGCCTTGAGCAAGAACCGTTCCTTCAACCTTAGCTCCTTCTACGAATGGCTTTCCAGGAGTCACTCCTGAATCAGTTGACATTAAAAGAACTTTGTCAAAATTAACAGCGTCGCCTTCTTCAGCGTTTAGCTTCTCAACGAAAACTACATCGCCTTCCTGAACTTTATATTGCTTACCGCCTGTTTCAATAATTGCGTACATTTACTGCACCTCCTCTTACCTAGTCTCGCCAATATCAGGTGACTATGCTTAAAACCCATATTGAGCGGCTCTACACCTAAGATAGTTTAACAAAATAAACCGCTATTGTCAAGCTTCATTTTTCCTAATTCGGCCTCTTCCATTGCAGGTCGGGCATACTATTGTTGTCTCCTTGTCAAGTGTAGGCCTGTTTCTCTTTCTGACAACCTCCACAAGATTCAGCTTGGTCATTCCCACCACATAGGGCTTATTCTTGTCTTTTCTGAATTCCTTATCCAGCTTTCCAAGTACTATGTCTATGTTATCCTGGCTTTTCATGTCGATAAAATCTACAATAATTATGCCTCCAATATCCCTTAGCCTGACCTGCCTTGCGATTTCCACAGCAGCTTCGATATTGGTCCTTACGATTGTGTCACTTAAAGTAAGGCTTCCCACATATTTCCCGGTGTTCACATCTATAGCTGTAAGGGCTTCAGTCTCGTCAATGACAATATACCCCCCACTTTTAAGCTGAACCTTCCTTGAAAGAGCCTCCTTCATATCCATTTGTATGCTCATATGGTAATCCATATTGTATTGCTGGTCAAACTTCAATCTATCCTTTAGATTGTAGTCACTTAACTTTGTGGTTGATTTGAGATAATCATAAATCTCCTTGCTGTTGGTAACAACATCAGTCTTGGATTCATCATAATAATCCCTTAGTATCTGGAGAACCAGGACTGGTTCGCTGTAAATCAGTTTTGGTGTAGGAAGATAGTTTCTCTCTCCTTCTATCTTCTCGAAAATTCTAACCAGCTCCTTGTATTCCTCCTGTAGAAGTTCCGAAGCCACACCCTGGGAAACGGTTCTAAAAATCATTCCCATATTGTCCCTTTCCAGATCCTTACCCAGATGCTTTAGTCTCTCAATCTCTTCCTGGTCTCTGATTTTTTTTGATATGTTAACCCTGTTTGAATAAGGAGTGAGAACCATATATCTTCCAGGTATTGAAATATGTGTCGTTACTTTTGGTCCCTTGTTTCCCAAAGGCTCCTTCACAACCTGAACCATGATATCCTCACCATGTTTCAAGACCTGGTCTATGGTCAATCTATCCCTTGAGTACATCATCTCTCTGCCGAGTGCATCCTTTATGTTCAGATAGGCATTCCTCTCCTCACCTATGTCAACAAAGGCAGCTTCCATTCCTTGAAGAATATTCACCACCCTACCTCTGTAGACATTCCCAAGAAGCCTGTGCCTGCCGGTGTCTTCCTTGTAGTATTCAACAAGTCTGCCATCCTCTACAATACATATTCTATTGATCCCATCCCGTGAATCGATGTATATTGTGTTCATTGGCTGCACCCCTATGCAAGTTCCTTGATTTCCCCATCCTCATCTGCAAAAACATCAAGACGTTTTATCATAACCATGTCCAGGTCAATGCTTAGTTCAAGCTCCCTCTCCATGGCTTCAACAAGCTCAATTGGCTTCAGGTTGCCTGACTCTCCAGATTTCAGGAGAGCACTTAACACGTGAAAACCCTCACTGTCCTTGCCCTTGTATGTTATATTTCCAATGAGGGGTTTAATGTCAAGTTGTCTTTCAACCTTCTTTTTGCCCTTCTTTTTCTTCTTTGTAATATTAACCTGTGAAAGTCTGTTCCAGCGTGTCAGAGCTCCCTCAAAGTAAATATCTTCATCCAATTTCTCAGACACGAATCTTATCTCGTAGTGGGACCATGCTATGATTGAGGTCAGAGATGCTCTCCTTTCAACTGTTTTACATCCTATAATCTGAATTCCCTCAGGCAAAGCATTATTCATCCTTTCAATGAAGGTTTCCGGATTCATCCTTTCAGCAAGCTCCACATCCATGTATTCTGCCATGCTTTCAGTACCCAAAGGCAGAGGATTCCCAATTGAAAATTTTGGATGAGGGTTAAAGCCCTCTGAAAACTTTATTGGTATTCCAGCCTTTGAAAATGTTCTGGTAAACAATCTTACCATGTCCAAATGAGAAAGATACTTCAAATATCCAACCTTGGTAAATCTAGTTCTTAAAATCAATTGAATACCCCCCACATTGCACAATCCTTTATCCCGCATCCAGTACAGCCCAATCTGCAATCCCTTGTGGTTTCACCCTTTATGGCCTTGGTGTATTCATTCTGGAGATACTTCTTGCTTGGTCCTGGGTTTATGAAATCCCATGGTAGATTCTCTGAAAAGTCTCTGCTGCGATTGGCATAGAAGCTCCCGTCCATTCCAAGCTCACTCATGGCTTCCAACCAGGTTTCATACTTGAAATGCTCAGACCATCCATCAAATCTGCAGCCCTTCTCCCAAGCTCTGTAAAGCAAGCTGCTTACCCTTCGGTCCCCTCTTGCAACTATTGCTTCCATATAGCTGACTCTTGGATCATGGTAGTTAAAGGTTACCTTCTTATCCTTTATACTTCCCTTTACAAAATTAATTTTATCGTTGAACTCCTCTATTGTATCCTGCCCATGCCATTGGAAAGGAGTAAAAGGCTTTGGAACAAAGCAGGACGCACTCGCTGTCACTTGAAAATTACCCTTTCGCTCTTCAGGTGGTCTGTTGAAAAACAGGTCCTTCACTAGATATGCCAGCTCCTTTATGCCCATTACATCCTCATCTGTTTCAGTTGGGAGTCCGATCATGAAATACAGCTTGATTCTTGACCAGCCTTCCTTGAATGCATAGCTGACAGCATTTACAAGGTCATCCTCATCAACGCCCTTATTGATAACATCTCTCAACCTCTTGCTTCCCGCTTCCGGG
>Ga0334895_1002287_pt1 | contig 16690 bp, 21 predicted proteins | sample GraSluR3_MG_7_FD_207229 | JGI IMG/M metagenome (GOLD analysis project Ga0334895, IMG submission 207229) | Sludge microbial communities from methane-producing bioreactor in Wageningen University, Netherlands - Granular Sludge_31_05-R3 | ecosystem: Engineered > Bioreactor > Anaerobic >... | reverse complement strand
GTTGTCCGGCTCCTGGATTCCCATCATGGCGAACACCCCCTGGCTATACCTATTTTAAGGGTATTCAGCCACTTGCGCCTTGATATAAACTATTTGGGCAACAGCCCGTGTAGGTTTGACCCCTATGATCCTTTTAGTATCGGTCCGATTGAATCCCGGAGCCACGATGGACAGGAGGGACGCTATGTGTTTCCATTCCGTATCGGTCCGATTGAATCGAGTTTGAGTTCGACATCATTCTCGACCTGGCAGGTTTCCATTCCGTATCGGTCCGATTGAATCAAGGGGATACGTCAATAAACAACTGGAAGTAGTTTCCATTCCGTATCGGTCCGATTGAATCAAAAAGAGCCGTCCTAAGAATGTTCCCGGATATGTTTCCATTCCGTATCGGTCCGATTGAATCTTACCTGACTAGAGAAAACATTGCTGTAAGTAAGTTTCCATTCCGTATCGGTCCGATTGAATCCTTATAGTGTTTAATAAATTGTTGCTGTCTTAAGGTTTCCATTCCGTATCGGTCCGATTGAATCGAACCACAGCAACAAAACCTGTTCGGGGAGGGGTTTCCATTCCGTATCGGTCCGATTGAATCCATTTACCGGATCCATCGAGGGAGCCAGGAAAGTTTCCATTCCGTATCGGTCCGATTGAATCATGAAGCCGGAATCAAGCACGGTATCGAACAGGTTTCCATTCCGTATCGGTCCGATTGAATCGGGCATACCTGGAAAACGAGGACTTTGAAAAGGTTTCCATTCCGTATCGGTCCGATTGAATCGACGAGATCAGGGCATTCGACTCCGGTTGGGAGTTTCCATTCCGTATCGGTCCGATTGAATCGCATCGAACAACTCATCCAGATTGTACCTGTCGTTTCCATTCCGTATCGGTCCGATTGAATCTTGGCGGAAATGTCACTAGAGGAAATCCTGGCGTTTCCATTCCGTATCGGTCCGATTGAATCCTACCTGCATACAGACTATTGAATACACTTGATAGTTTCCATTCCGTATCGGTCCGATTGAATCGGGCAGAAACAGAGAAATTGCTAACCGACATAGACGTTTCCATTCCGTATCGGTCCGATTGAATCTTCATCGTCGTTGACACAGACATACCCGCAGGGTTTCCATTCCGTATCGGTCCGATTGAATCGAGCAGTTCAAATCTATTCGCAAACTCTACAAGGGTTTCCATTCCGTATCGGTCCGATTGAATCATCATCCCCCCCGACCTGTTGAAAGCGTTCAGTTTCCATTCCGTATCGGTCCGATTGAATCCTGATACACACGCATCAGATATGGATTAAGGTTTCCATTCCGTATCGGTCCGATTGAATCGGTCGCCGTGCTTAACGACGAGCTCGCCACCGCGTTTCCATTCCGTATCGGTCCATTTGAATCGGGCAGAGGACATCAGGAGCAAGTGGGTCAATGTTTCCATTCCGTATCGGTCCGATTGAATCTGCAACGTCGCCCCACGTTACCCACGGCGCGGTTTCCATTCCGTATCGGTCCGATTGAATCATAATCGGCATCGAAACAAGTTTTCTTGAGGACGTTTCCATTCCGTATCGGTCCGATTGAATCCTTCCGGGCAATCGAACCACGAGTCAGACAGGAGTTTCCATTCCGTATCGGTCCGATTGAATCGCATCGAACAACTCATCCAGATTGTACCTGTCGTTTCCATTCCGTATCGGTCCGATTGAATCATCCATCGAGGTGACACCGAAATATTTTACGGTTTCCATTCCGTATCGGTCCGATTGAATCGAACTCATAGGCGAATGGAGCAACGATATGGTTTCCATTCCGTATCGGTCCGATTGAATCAATCTGTAAATACTGTTACAGCAGGGCAATGCTGTTTCCATTCCGTATCGGTCCGATTGAATCAACACTGCAAGGGCGTATCAGGGGTAGACGAGGACGTTTCCATTCCGTATCGGTCCGATTGAATCCCAAGGTAGAGAAGCCGACCATTTCCTACGTGGAGTTTCCATTCCGTATCGGTCCGATTGAATCCATAGCGTCAACTCCCAGGTGATGCCCCATCCCCGTTTCCATTCCGTATCGGTCCGATTGAATCTTCTTCGAGAAAACACCTGTAAAGTAATTGCTGTTTCCATTCCGTATCGGTCCGATTGAATCCTGAAAACAAGGGAGAACGGGGAGGTGTCGCCTGAGTTTCCATTCCGTATCGGTCCGATTGAATCGGTGATGGAGAAGGCATTGGAATTGGCTTGTGAGTTTCCATTCCGTATCGGTCCGATTGAATCCAAGGGGAGGAAGGAATTATGGAATGGAATCTCTGTTTCCATTCCGTATCGGTCCGATTGAATCCAAATATCCTGCGGATTCAATATCTGGAAGATGGTTTCCATTCCGTATCGGTCCGATTGAATCAGGAATGGACGGCAACAGGAGACACAGGTATGGTTTCCATTCCGTATCGGTCCGATTGAATCCGAAGGAACGAGTTGAACAAATTCTGGGAAAAGGTTTCCATTCCGTATCGGTCCGATTGAATCTAGCATCACGGGACAAAGACTGCCCCTGTTGGCGTTTCCATTCCGTATCGGTCCGATTGAATCCTAGGGTTACCATCAATGTAATATCTGGACTTGAGTTTCCATTCCGTATCGGTCCGATTGAATCCACGGTTAGAGGCGATCAAGTTAGGACAGGTTGTTTCCATTCCGTATCGGTCCGATTGAATCTCCTGAGGATTCCCGGTGTAGCAGGCACGAAGTTTCCATTCCGTATCGGTCCGATTGAATCATGTTTTAAGCGGTATTATCCCGTAGCAGAGGGGTTTCCATTCCGTATCGGTCCGATTGAATCTTCGACGATCTCTTCGATGCGGTATGGGACTATGAGTTTCCATTCCGTATCGGTCCGATTGAATCTCCTGCTCAAGGGGAAAAGATAGGACTATAGGGTTTCCATTCCGTATCGGTCCGATTGAATCAACCTGCGGGGTGCCAACCTACAGGGTGCCAACCGTTTCCATTCCGTATCGGTCCGATTGAATCTTCGGGAGTTGTTGGAGAGGGGGCAGGAGTGATGGTTTCCATTCCGTATCGGTCCGATTGAATCCGGGACCATTGGATCATCTTTGACGGCGACAAGGTTTCCATTCCGTATCGGTCCGATTGAATCCTTCGTGCGCAAGCATAGGGCAATCGTTGGGCGTTTCCATTCCGTATCGGTCCGATTGAATCCAAATGTGAAGATGAAGCGCGCATGGCGTCTGGTTTCCATTCCGTATCGGTCCGATTGAATCCTGGTGGTAAAGCCACCACTGATGAGGGCACAAGTTTCCATTCCGTATCGGTCCGATTGAATCCCAGGTGGGTTTTTGATCTACGAAATGAAGAGGTTTCCATTCCGTATCGGTCCGATTGAATCAGCACTGGGGCTACACCGGGAAAGGCAACGAGGTTTCCATTCCGTATCGGTCCGATTGAATCTTTACGGGGAGTTTATCGACAACACCAGTGAGGGTTTCCATTCCGTATCGGTCCGATTGAATCCTGTAAACGTTCACGATTTTAGACAGGCTTTTGGTTTCCATTCCGTATCGGTCCGATTGAATCCAAACGAGGAGATGAAGCAATATGTGGCTCAAGTTTCCATTCCGTATCGGTCCGATTGAATCTTGACCAATGTGTATGACTGGATTGACCAGGGGGTTTCCATTCCGTATCGGTCCGATTGAATCCTGCCCAGGATGGGCGATCGATGACTGACATAGGTTTCCATTCCGTATCGGTCCGATTGAATCCTGCCCAGGATGGGCGATCGATGACTGACATAGTGTTTCCATTCCGTATCGGTCCGATTGAATCGCGCGCAAAGTTGTTGAAAGAGGGAATTGATTGTTTCCATTCCGTATCGGTCCGATTGAATCTTGCAAGGAGCGGTATAGATTCTTGGCCAAGGGTTTCCATTCCGTATCGGTCCGATTGAATCGCCATCGATGCCACATGAAGATCCACGCGGGAGTTTCCATTCCGTATCGGTCCGATTGAATCCAGCAAATGGTGCCAATAATCTCCTTGATGATGTTTCCATTCCGTATCGGTCCGATTGAATCAGGGTTCGAACAAGGAGCATCTGAAGCAGTTTTGTTTCCATTCCGTATCGGTCCGATTGAATCTGCCATCTACGACACAATATCAGGGGAAGCGGGTTTCCATTCCGTATCGGTCCGATTGAATCTTGGCTTCATCCGAAATCTAGCCCAAACCAAACGTTTCCATTCCGTATCGGTCCGATTGAATCCGCTCCTGAAAAACAAGCAATTTCAATGACTTTTCCCATGTTTAAGATTACACAATATTATTAGAGGAGGTTTATCACTAAAGCCTCGATAAAATGTCATTCGATAAGGGATTTTTACCCCAACGCTCAACGAATAATCCGAATGGGTATCTTAAATAATAGCAGCAAACACAGTCATGTCTGAGATCCAAAAAACGCTCCAGGTTAAAAAGAGTCTTCCTGAGGACTGCCGGAGAAAGACTGCCTGAAAAAACGCTCCTCTGCTCCCAGAAGAAATGGCCTGAAAGGTACTTATACACTTTTGCAACTCTTTCAGCACCTACATCATAAATAACCAGAGTGTTTATGGTCCGGCAGACATTGTCCTTCAAATCTTCTTCTTGTGCATTCATATTCATCTGAACAGATTCCCCAAGGTGTTCTTTTCGATGCCGATCATTCTTTTTTCCCAGGAATAGTCAGCTTCCGTCGAAAAAACCAGTATCGAATCTTCTTCGGGGTCAAGGAACGATGAAAGTTGCTGCAAAACGATAGTTTTTTGAGGCTCTGACAAGAAGCCCTCGAAAGTGCTATTCTGAGTCCAGAAGAGTTTGTCCGACAAATATCTTCTTACTTTCGAAACACGGCTTACCTGGACATCGTATACAAGTATCCGGAACATTACCCGCCCCTCCTTGTCAAAGACCAATATTTCGGGAAAGTCCCTCTTAAAAAATCCTTGGACCACTCCAAGGCAAAATAGTCAAACAGATCCAGAAGTTTTTGTGGCCAACCATATTTCTTGGAGGACGAATCGCCAAATAATTTATCGGCACTTTCAGACATTTTTTCCTTCAGCAATTTTCGGCCTTCCACTTCCAACAAGCATCCCGAAGTACTAAAAGCGTACATTCCCGCCTCAAGTTTTTCCTCTTTAAGAATTGCCCAAACAGGAAACTCAACAAGAAAGGGCTTTATCAATTCCGCCATATCCAGGGCAAGTGTGTTCCTGCCCCTTCCCGGTTCATGGAGGATCCCCAAGGATGTATTGAAACCAGCTTTTTGAAGCGGTGGCACACAAAGTCCGTAAACTATGCTATTGCCGTAGGAGATCATCGCATTTACCGGATCCTCCGGTGGTCTCCTGTTCCTACCGTTAAAACCGTAAACCGAGGAAAACTCTCGCTCCCAGTATTTAAAGACTTCCCGGTGGAAATAACCTTCTATGCCCAATGCTTCCCGGCTGTCCTTCATCTTCTCAACCTTTATCCTGGTTGACTGAACGAGCGATTCCACGCCACAAGGATTTTCGAAGCAACCACGGGCCCAACGATCGTATTCCATCAATACACCACATAAAAGCGCCCTCACAGCCTCAACTCTTTTTTTCGGGGAGGCCACGATTTCCATCTGGGCTTTCCTAAGAAAAATAAAGGGGTTTACCGAAACTTCCCTCGGGAAGAAGACTGAAAGGTGAGGGCCCCTCCATCCCTGAAAGACTTCAGGTTTGTTATCACTATTACTTTTCATAAGCCACCTCCCTCAAAAATTGGCAAAAAAATTCATAAGGGCATTCAGTACATTTAATGCCAGGGATGGCTTTAACAGAATGTGAAAGTGAAACTTCAGATTCTTTAAAAATGGATTCTGCTTCATCGGAAAGAATAACTGAAACCGTCCTCATTCCATCACTGACCCGACCCCTTTGCAGACCCATTCTCCTTATCCAATAAATGGCAATCCCTACCCAAACATGGAAAGTCAACGCCGGCAATGTTCGGACCACAAGATCACCATCGATGCAGTTTATGTTGGCAGGAGGCATATACTCTTCCAGATAATCTGCATCAGCATCATTGGTCTGGTAATACCAGTTCTCGTCCAACCCGGATAATTCAAAATCTCCTTGCGGTGAAATCCCCCAATCGAAAAGCTGACCTGCCCTTGCACACCATATAGACCAACCGAAAGAGATCGATCTCCCTTTCATTGAGGAAACTCGACTTTCCGAACCGACCTGTATTGGCTTTCTCCCATGAAATGAGATATCAAGGCGTATCCCTCCCTGACTGGCAGTGACCTGAGGCTCCAGACCCTCTTGCCATCTATAGCAGCAGATCGCCGATAATGATTTCTATAATTTTGAGGCATATTGTTTATGCTGTTGCTATCAACAGGATTTTCTATGGGCCATAGGTCGACAAATAGAGGTTCGAAAAGAAAATTGAAATCCTCAACAAGACAAGTTTCGTATCTGTTTCTCAAGGGAAGAACACCAACCCATGGATCCAGGGAAAGCCTTGCGAAACTTCCAATTACTGTAGCCTTGGCAAGCCCCTGAAGAATAGGCAATGAGGACATGTCCATCCCAAATTCAGCCCTTCTTTCATTGTCAATTTCACTGACCAGTTCTTTTATCTCAGGAATCACGTTTTTTGCTTCAAGATAAACCTTACTCATAAGTGAAAGGTAGCGGTGTTCCCATAGATCCCCTTTTGAGGGCTTTAATTTCCTTGCCGCCATACACCGAAGACGAATAGCACCCCTTACTATCTCTTTTGCAAGCTCTAGCCTGAGATCGGAATCGAAAAGAAAGGAATACTGGGCCAGAGTGACCTGGCCAGAGGGGATTGAAATAAATGGCATCCAGGAGCCTGAAAAAAGGCCTTTCTCAAAGAAATGGATGGGGACGTTTTTTTCGGAAAGGAGGTTTAGCGCTGGCCCATCAACATCTGCTCCTTCCAGGGCGAAAATTTCCGATATTTGGAGAATGGGGATCAGGCTCTTTTTCCCACTGCAAGAATCATCGATTTCAATTGTATTGTTTTTCCTCCTTAAACCCGCCTTTCGAATCAGAAAAGCCTGATTGGGCATAATCTCAACCTCCGGAATTACTGCCTGTTGGATTCCTCGACCATGCCGAAGCCCAGACTGTTACGGCTGCCAAAACCGGCGTTGTAACCCAGGGAAACAAGTTCCGGGGGGCCTTGCACCGAGAATGGGACAAGGTGGCCCTTTACGATATAACGATCCTTGATAATGATCTTCTTACCTGTGCTCCTGGAGGAAATATACCCGTAATCCGGCCTGAAGATGACCTTACCGCTGGGTGGTTTTCCGTGAAGGGTCTCCCATTTTTTATAAAGGTTGTTCTCCACCGTTGTCCAAAACGAAGCCTGGTCCGGCGAAAGGTACCTGTGCCCGAGTTTTTCGTCAATTACACTGGCTACAAGGGGAGAAATACAGTTGAAATAGGCAAGGCCATTTCCCAGTTCGGGTTCTCTGTCATCCGAGACTTCCATTACCTCGGCTTCAAGGTTCGCGATCCTAACCAGTTTCATGGACAGTAGACCCTCAGCAAAAAGCGTTGAAACCGCCGGTATGGGTGAACCGAATTTCCATATCAGGTGGTCCGTGTCGAAAGCGAGCTTCCCCTTCTCTATACGGGTCTTGCCTTTGCCCGCCCAGAGGGTGCTAAACGTAAAGAATTTAAATGATGGTCCATCAAGCTGAGGAAAACCTAAATCATGAAGTGTCCTTGTAAAATCCGGGGCCGCATTTGACAAGCAGGAGTATGTCATTGCAGAGAGCGGCCACTGGTAGTTGAAATCTAATGCAGAACCGGGCTCGATGCCAAATTTGATCCTAAGCCTCATTTCCGGTCACTTCCTCCCCTCGGGAAGAATATCGAGATGCCCGTAGCCCTTTTCTTTCCAACTTCCGAAACCTTTCAGTATCGCGAGATCAAGTATCTTGCCAGCCATTGGGTGACTGCTCCACAGATCCACCGATCCGACCATCATGTCCTTGTTATCCGGATTTCTGACCAACCGGACAGAGGTGATCCGCCAGCCGGGCAAATCCCCACCAGAGCATTTCACCTCCAACGATCCGAGCCCCAGCATGACCTCAGCCTCCCGGAGCTCGTTAAGGATCGAGAATGGCTTAACCAGCGGGGTCCAGGTTCGAAGCCTCACGGGAGAGTGAAGCGGACTTTCAACCCCTGCCTGACGATATTTGACAACACGGACCCATGGGTGGGCCGCAGGGTCGGCATTCACACGTACCACCCGGCAGCACCCCCATGGACTCTCGACGGTTTTGCCGAAAAGTGCAGTCAGACCGAGAACCAGCCTGGAATAACCGGCCGGCAAGGGAGCACATGCAATGAATCCCGTGTACCCGGACCGTGAACCCAAAACCGGACCTGCCCTGACAGACCCATTACCTGAAGGAATATTCCCTTCAAGGAAAAGAGTTCTTGTCTCAGGATTCTTCCACTTTTCTGGTTTTTCCGTTTCCAGGTAAACCGCAATGCTTCCCGCTGTCGAGTTCATGGTGCGGGAACAATTGTCAGTTTTGCCCAACCGAGCATCATCTGCGGGTTACCCTTACTGTCAATGATCATTTTGCGGGAGAGAGGTCTGTCCAGTGACCCTTCTGCAGGATACCCTGCGAGAACGGGGAAAAGGGAAGAACCTGCCCATCCGCTCCCCCAACCGATCCTGATGATGGCGGAGTCCTCGAATTCCTGCTCCAATTCCTGATCCCAAAGTTCCGGGCAGCCGTTTCGCTCAAGGTATTCCTTCTCAAGCTTCGCTGTAACCTTTGAATGATCCTGCAAAGCCATCAGGATATCGTTGTGGTCCCGGAATTTTATATATGGGTTCATACCCTCGTGGTTTGCAAGCATGGCTTCATCGATGGTCATCTCAAATTCAAATGGCGTATCAGGATCAATCACCTCGCAAAATGCTGCAGGGGTGTTCGGGCTTAAAATCTCAAGCTCGCCGTTCCTGGAAGTGAAAATGTTCGTCGCCGCCATAACCAACGGTTTCGGAGAAGGCAGGGAGTCGCCGACCTTGACGCATTTCAGGATGTCGTTCTTGGGGTCGGGACTGGATCCTGACCGGAAAAGGTTCTCGACCTTTCTCTCCCTCGATGTGTTTCGTTTTCGTATGCCGTGAATGTTGGTTTGGTTCGAATGTTCCATCATGTAAATAACATCTTTGATGTCACTGTCGCGTGCCAGATCTACCCTTTTTTCTTCATCATTCAGCAAGGCGGAGAATAAAAGACCAGTCCTCAACACCCCTTTAATGGATGAACCGGGGATGTAGGGGCGCCCGAACCCGTCCCTGACGAAGGGTCGAGCCTCCTTGTTCAATTCATATGCGGCCTTGGTGAAACGAATATCGTAGGCCTTAATTCTTTTTAGTTCCGCCTCATTACGTGGAAGCCCGGCCAAAGGGAAGGGCTTCTCCATGTAGTCTTTTATCGAGACCCTGCCCTCTTTCAGTTTTGAAACAACGAAAGATTCCCTAAGGCACAGACCTGTTCCGCCACTGTCGGGAAGAACATACCGGCAGGCGGGATTCGGATCTCCAGTACCTATGTGCAGGGGGGAAATGGGAGTAATCGTGCACCGGTACCTGGAAGCCTTCCATGGGAGCCTGGCCATTATTTATCTCCCCCTTCGCCGGGTATATCTACGGCGATGTATGGTGTCATTCCGTTAAACAACACCGGGTGTTCCGCCGCCGGGGGAGTAATATCAATGACGCAGCCTTCGGGGCAAAAGTCCAGAAGCGCACCATGACCTATCGATGCCACTGTCGGTTTGATCACATCCGTTTCACCAACAAAACCCCTCTGCCGGCATATGGAGTAACCGGCAGGATCCTTCATGGCCCTGATCTTCTCTATCTCACCGCTGGAAGGCAGGAATGAGCCCAGCGTCAGGTATCGATAACCTTTGTTTCGAAGAAGGCGAGCAAAGGGAGTCCGTTCAGGTTCGACCGTTCCTGTGTGGAAAACTCCCCAGCCGCTGCTTCTTTCCCCCCCAAGGCCGTTGTCCCCCAGAAGGCTGAATGCATGAACTATGTCTTCGAGCATCTTCTCAGACCCCTCAGCTATAACTACCCCTTCAACTCCTTCACGGGGAATGATCCTTCTCCTGTAATAGGGCACTGCAGCGTTGGTGGACCTGTCAAGAGCAGCGGAGACGGTCACATCCTCGACAAACAGTTGTTCTTCTTCAGGCAGATCTTTGCCCGAAATCATGAACCCCAGGCAATCTGCCGGAACCCAGGTCAGTTTCCTTATCCTGCGAGCCTGATCAAAGGCCAATCCCCTGCAGGGTGTAACAGGAGCCGGAACAAACCATTTATCTCCACGTCTCCAGAGCAGTGAGGAAAGCCTGCAGAACCGGATGATCTCTTCGGTCCTCGCCGGGCCGAAGAGAGAGTTGCATGCCCAGCCGACACCTCCCCATAACGAGCTGGCGTTCAAGCCCTTTTCCTGCCTGTTCACATCGCCGACAAGGCCGCCCTGGCGGATACCGTGCCTGAAACAGAGGGTCAACACCAAGGCATCGCTCTTCATGATGATGTCATCGCCCTGGAAACGGCTGCCCCGAGTTTTTGCCCTTGCGTATCGACAGCGACAGGTTCTTCACCGGAAACATAGGAACCTATGGGTTTTAGAGTCACGGAGGCGATCTTTATTGATATTTTCCCGCTTCCCCTGCTGCCTCCACCCCCAAGGGAATCGTCCTCCAGAAGATCGAACATTGCCTGCAGGTTGTCCAGGTCTTCCTGAACCTGGCTGGGATCCTCGACGGTATAGACTATCTCGAAGGAGAAAATGGAGCTTGCGGGCACCCTTTCTATCGGCCTCGGCATGGCAGCACAGGTAACCCGGTCAAGGCTGTTCTCCGATTTCCATTCGGTGTAAGGCAGGCCCTCGTCTATCTCGGCAAGCCTTTCCACGCTCTCAGCGGTAAGGAAGGCATCCCTTACCTGGATCCTGGATGGTATATTCCGCCCATCTCTTCCCCCCTGGGTACTTGCCCCGAAAAGGCGGCAAACGAGGCAGGCGGGTTCGTTGCATTCGTGCCTCCAGATCTCATTGCCGCCCCTCCTGTTGAATTCCTTGTCCAATGACCTTTCCAGCAAAGATCTCAGTTTTCCCTTAAGGGAGCTGCCTGGTATATAGGGCTGCCTGGAGAGGGGATCCCTTATGACGGGATTATCCATCCCCCCGATGGAGAGTTCCGTGTCGGAGCCGCCGATATGGAGCCCAGTCCTGCATGTTATCTCCCCGGCTATGACAGCTTTTCCGATTATCGGTTTCCTGTTTCCCATGGCTATCTCCTTTCGGGGGCCAATTACCGGCCGCCAAAGAATTTGTGATAGGCGACGACAGCCTCGGATATCTGCCGGAGCCTGGCAATGTCCCGGGCCGAACCTACTTTCTCGAGGGCGGCATCGAAGAAGGATGCCAGTTCTTTCATCGCTTCACGCTGATCCCTGTTGTTGATCCTTGCTGCAGCGTAAGAGAGGTGGTAACTGAGGATCCTTACCTCCGATGGCTCAACCCTGCCGGCTGAAACATTTGTGGCGAGCCTGACTATATGCTCGTGAAACTTGTATATCTGTGTGGCGGGCACTCTTTTGTCTGCGAACCATTTCCCAAGGGACCGAGTGATCTGAACGAGCTTTTCCGCTGTCAGTTCCTGCAGGGATGCAAGGCCCCTTATCTCTTTTATGTACAGACTGGTGCCGGATCCTGCTGCCTGGGAAGTTGACGGGTGCGTCATTTGTATACCCCCTTAGAAGCTATCTGATCAGGTAATCAACCCACTGCGCGGCAATGCGGGCGACCCTGATGGAGCTGCTATCCGAGGATTCCATTTCGGAAAAGGCTTTCTTTTCTAATTCGTGATCCGATCTCGCCCCGGCGTAAGCGGCGTGGACCTTCCACCGCATGTCCCCCGAAAGGTCCATCTCCTCCAGGGCCATGATCTTCCTCAGGAAAGCCCTGTCCATATTTATTCTTAATCTTCGGCCGTCGCTTCCTGATGAAAGTTTCGAACCCTTAAGGAACTGAAGGATCTGCCCCTTGAGAGCAGGCAGCTCATTCCTGGTGCTGAAGGCATATTCCCTGGGCTTCCTGGAAGCGGTTCCCGGGTCCGGAACGAAGAAAAGCGAGAGGCTGTCCTTTTGTACGCCCCGGGATAGGTGTTCCTTTGCGTGCTCTTCTGCCATGCCTGCCGAATCGGCCAGGTGGTAGACAGGGGCCTTGTCGTCCGCCATTATCATCCCCCCCGATATCGTCACAGAGGGGTTGTCACCGGTGAAAAGCCGGAACTTGTCTGCGATATCCATGGAGAACTCGGCTATCTCGTTCCATGCGCCTATTGCAAAGAGGTCATCCCCACCGGAATAGACAAGGATGATCCTCCGGGGACCTTCGAGGGCGCCTTCAACAAGCCTGTTCTGAGGTTTGGATGCTATTTGAGGGATGTTGATCTTGAAAAAGTGGGTCATGAGCCTCGAGAGTGTTGCCACCCTGGAAAGGCTGTAGGATGATTCCTGATCACCAGATAGACCCTCACTAAATACCCTTCCGAGGTTATCTACGTCCATCCGAAGGGCTGCTATCTTCTCTGTCCCGATACAACCGGATTTAAGGATCTTCTCGATCTCACTATCCGCAGCGTATCCGGCCCATGGCATGGAAACAAAGCGGTCGTCCTCTTTTCGCAGGTTTCCGTGCGGTTTCTTCAGGACAAGCACCAGGGGTGAGCTTTCAGGGACACCTTCAGCTGTTGTCGAAACGGCAAAATCCGACCCCAACACGCTGAAAGCGGCTTCCTGTTTTTCGGGGACCAGGTAGAGGTAACGATTCTCCGAAGAACTCAGGATCTTCCCTGCCTCCACCATTTCGATACAATGACTGCAAGAGTAGTCCTGACCTCCTGGTTCCAAAGGCTTTAGCCCGTCAGCCCTCTTCCCGCAGACCATACAGCTGCCGTGAAGGTGATGGTCGTTCCTACTCCCAAGAACCTCCCCAAGAACTCCTCTGAACGGACGGCAACGTTCTATGGAAAGTTTTTCCCCCATCGCCCGGAAGGCCTGGTCGACCTTTTTTTCGGCAAGGGTCTTCCAGGAAAAATCGGTCCAGGCCATAGATATCGACAAACGCCCGTCTTCCTCTTCAACAAGCCGCCTGTTAACATCGTCCCTGAAAGATCCGAGCTTTTCAATGACAGTAGCCGTGTTGGGGAGAACCATTATCCAGTGACCGCCACCGACGAAAAGAAGCTGGCTTCGAGGGTATCCGAGCCTGGAAAGAAGTTCGAAGATCAGCTTTTCCTGCATGGCCTCGATATAGAACGATCTTGACCGCAGACCGCGAAGGGCTTTCCTGCTACCGATATCGTATATGTAACGCTGGATACCCCTGATATCAGCCTCCAGCATCAGGAAGGGCACGGCCCTGTCAGGTTTCAGCTTTTTCTGGACCTCTTCGAAGGCTACTATCGGATCCTTCTGCCCGAGCAATTCAGGGTGCCTTTCGAAGACAACCGCAGCCATACAGAGGCCTATCATCGCGGTCGTCCTGAGATGGTCGTAAAGAGATATGTCTGGATAACGGCCTTCTCCCACGGCTGTTTCGCTTGGCACAAAGGCAAGGTACCTTTCGAGTACCCTGTCAAGCCAGTTGGGTCCAATTGCCCTATCCTCGCCCAAAGCAAGAGTTCCACCCAAACCGTCTTCAATTGCAGAATAATTGAATTTCACTGATCTGTTGTCGGCAGGCTTTGGCAGGATAATATCGGTATCATCCAGAGGGGCTACAGGGAAAAAGGTTCTTGGCCCGGTCTTTTCTGGGTGCCCCAGGATGCTGACCCGGTCGAAAATGTTCCAGAGAGGGACATCGGGATCCCATTTACCGGTCACTTCCTCCCTTTCTGAGGCCGAAAGGCTATCTGAATGGGCAATTATTGCAGCGGCGAGGGATTTTGAACTGTCATTCAGGTCCTCGAGCCTGATGCCTGCCCTCGGATCGGTATGGTGATGCCTTGCGGCCCATGAATATTTGTCCCAAGGCTTTCCCAGGCCTTCAAGCCATCTGGCTCCTGCCTCCATGTGGTTGATCCTTTCGCCCGACGCACGCTGTACGAGCTTGCCCGCATCGTGCAGAAGCCCACCCATTACCACGTCATTCAAAAGGCTTCTCAATTCATCCACGGTCATCAGTTACCCCCTTTCAATGCAGGTCTTGATTCAACCCTGGAAGCTAACCGGCCTAAATCACCTTCCTTTCAAGCAAGATACCACTCTCTCTCAAGCGTACTTCCGGTTGAGAAAATCAGCTGCCCAGGTCAGGGCATTGGGTGATTCGTCGGTAAGATGGAGCCGGAACCTGGCCCCGAAGCCTTCGTGATCATTTCTGTAGGTGCCTATGAGTCTTTTCTCTCCCTCAATTTCCTTTACGGAAAAACCGTTCCCCCTGATAGATCTTTGCCTGTCGTAGGGAAGGGAATTTGATGTTACTATCCACCTGTTCTCCCTACATACCTTTTCGACAAAATCCTTGAACCCTGAAGGATAGTGGTCGTCACGGAAAGAGGGCTCTTTTTTTCTTTCCCCAGCATCGGCCAGATCAACCGGTTTGGGGTGGCGGATCCTGAAACCTTCAATAAATATCTGCCCAATAGCGCCCAGTTCGAAAAGTTTTGAGCCATCGACATTGATCTCCTCGAGAAGGACTCTGAGCCTTTCATCCACTTCACCCATTTCGTCCGATCCAAGGGCTTCGCCCCGCTCCAAAAGGGCGAGAAGATCAGCATGTTCGCCAAGCAGTTCGAAGTCAAAGGAAATGGGAAGGGGGGGGAAGTCAATTATCTGGGGGAACCTTTCGTGCTGGTAAAGGATGGGGATGGATAAAACCTGACCCAGCACCACTGCAACTGCAATCTGCGCCTTATAACCGCCCGTAGCGTTGATAGCAACGAATTCCGGTCCACCGGCCCTTTGAATTATCCTTGACGCCTGACGGACCAGGTTTCGAAGACCATGGATCTTGAAATCTACCGGCCTTTCATCCTGCAGTCCTTTTACAACAAAGTACTCAATGGCCCTTAAATTAAGATCTGTTCTTTTTGAATAATATTTTTTTAGCAGCTCTCCCGTTCCTACGCCGTATTCGGTATCAGAGACAAGGAAAAAAAGGCTTTCGAGTGAAAGGATACCCTTTTTGCGGGATTCTTCAATGGTGTTTATCTCAGCACCACAGACTCGCAAGGAGGGATCAAATTCGAGGATCTCATTTGCCAGGGCGGCCCAATTTTTAGCTTCAAAGAATTGCCTCAAAGCCTTCCAGTTTTTCGGAGCTCCAGGCTTTTCCCCCGTCAGGCGGGACAAGTTTCCCTCGAAAAGACTTGTTCCGACAGTACATATCAATGTGTTCCTTGCCATCAAATTCGCTCCCTTGGTGGAGAAATATTGGCTAAGGACCCCAAATTTATTCACCCTATTTCAATACCATTACCCAGATCCCAATAATTCCCATAACCTCTCTATCACAACCAGACGTCACTTTAGATGTGGTGTCTTGCCAAATCATTAACTATCAAAATCTAATGCCTTTTGATTTGAAGGCTTTTTTCCCAGGTTCATACTCATAAACTTTCCTTGCAGATCTTTCCTTGGGGCACGGCTTTTTGCCTGATCTGCTGAACGGAAAATTTCCTTTAAATAATAAATCATTTCCCCATTATGTACATTAAATCGGCAGCTTCCCGTTTCCCGGTGATCGTCTTTGATCTTTGTTCTTTCTATCGCCTTGTTTATTCTTTAGTGGTGCAAGATCTGGGTTTTTATACCAGGTCGAGATTCCTCGTCGCTTCCCTTCTCGGAATGACAAAGCCTTTACTTCCCTCTGCGTTACTCTGCGTCCTAACCTACGCTGGCGGTGCGCCAGCTAGGTCACCTTGCCTGCGGTGAAAAGGAGCGTAACTTGTAACTCGTCACTCGTGACCAGCTTTAATAAAACCCCAAAAAAAGATCCAAGATTTTCCTCTCTTTTGCCCTCCTCTGCGTCCCCTGCGGTGGAAGATATGGGTTTTGCATTGGAACCAGATTCCTCGTCGCTTCGCTTCTCGGAATGACAAGCAATGCCTTGCTTTTTCGTCTCACGTCTAACGTCTGACGTCTCACGGGGTTAAAGGTTTTCCTGATGCCTGCAGCCTGGTTTAGCGCCCCGTAGGCCGAAGGCCGGAGTCCCCTCGTTGGATCACCTCGGGAGGCTTCGCGCTGCCCCGAGCCGCGGCTCTACGCGGCGAAAGGGTATGCAGCCTAGGTCCTTCCCCTCCCCCCTTCATATCTTTAAAGATTTACCAGGCCATCAGCATTTTTGTTACAATGTTGTTACATTCGCGATGAGATAGCGTTACACCCCATCTTTATACTTTCTTCCAGAAGACCCGGGATCCAGGCCGGGATCAAATTTCAGGGAGGAATACAAAAGATGAAGCGTACCGGTGTTCTTCTGGCAGCAGTCCTTCTTCTCGGAGTATTTTCAGGCCAGGCACTGGCCGGACAGATTGTCGTAAACGGCTCCACCACCGT
>Ga0334895_1002286_pt1 | contig 16696 bp, 15 predicted proteins | sample GraSluR3_MG_7_FD_207229 | JGI IMG/M metagenome (GOLD analysis project Ga0334895, IMG submission 207229) | Sludge microbial communities from methane-producing bioreactor in Wageningen University, Netherlands - Granular Sludge_31_05-R3 | ecosystem: Engineered > Bioreactor > Anaerobic >... | reverse complement strand
TTTGCATGAGGACTTCATCCTTTCTGGGAGGTATTTGTTTTCCGCAAAAAACATTGTACCACAGAGGGTTTGGAGTCCTCAATTTTCATTTAAGTTTACAAATCGGCTGAGAGTTTTAGGAGGGTGAAGAATGAAGTGACTTAACGTGTGCGGAAGCATTGAAACATCTGTTTCATTCAGGATTGTATTTATTTTGTCATGGATTGTTTATTTTGTTAAACACTTGAAAAGCAAATTCATTATAGATATAATGAACATGTAAGCGTTCCCAATAAAACAAAGGAGGAGCACATGTTTAAAAAATTTACTAATGGCTGTGTAGCAATAGTTAATAAGTATTTACCTGATCCATTTTTATTTGCAGTCATACTAACTTTTATTGTTGTAATAGGTGGGTTTTTACTAACGGGACAAGGCCCCATGGAAATGGTGCAACATTGGGGAAATGGCTTCTGGGGACTACTGGCATTTTCCATGCAAATGGTATTGGTTTTAGTTACTGGTAGCGCGATGGCACAAGCGCCGGTTTTCAAGAAGATTTTGAGAGCTGTAGGTGGGTTGGCCAAGTCTCCAACTTCAGCAGTCATGATAACTGTTTTAGTTGCTTTAATCGCATGTTGGATCAACTGGGGATTCGGCTTGATTATAGGTGCTTTGCTGGCAAAAGAGATGGCTAGGCAGATCAAGGGCGTTGACTATAGACTTTTAATTGCTGCTGGTTATTCAGGAATGGTTGTTTGGCATGCGGGTTTGTCAGGATCAATTCCGTTAACTATTGCATCAGATACCGGGCTAGGAGCAACAGGTGGCGCCTTAACGCAGGCTGTCCCAACGAGTCTAACCATATTTGCACCCCAAAACTTGATTATCACAGCTGTGGTTTTGATCGTGATGCCGTTTATTTTTAAGGCTATGCATCCAGAACCAGAAAAAACAGTGGTGGTGGATCCAGAGTTATTAGCAGAGCCTGAACCTAAAGATTATATCTCCAAGACACCTGCTGAGAAGATGGAAAACAGCAAAATCATTTGGGGAATCATTGCAGTAATGGGGTTTGCCTACATTGTCTATCATTTCATGACAAAAGGGTTTGATTTGAATCTTAACATTGTGAACTTCATTTTTATGTTTGTTGGAATTTTGTTGCATGGCACATTGAGAAAGTATATCGATGCAGTTATCGAAGCCGCAAAAGGAGCTTCGGGTATTATTTTGCAGTTTCCATTCTATGCTGGAATCATGGGCATGATGACTGGGTTGAATGCAGATGGTGTTTCAGTTGCAGGAGTCATTTCGAATGGGTTTGTTAGCATTTCTACTGCAACAACATTTCCACTATTTACCTTCTTGAGTGCAGGGATTGTAAACTTCTTTGTTCCTTCAGGTGGTGGTCAATGGGCAGTTCAAGGACCGATTATGATGCCAGCTGGAGCTTCTCTAGGAGTAGAGCCGGCTAAAACAGCTATGGCGCTTGCTTGGGGAGATGCTTGGACAAACATGATTCAGCCTTTCTGGGCATTGCCAGCTCTAGGAATCGCTGGATTGGGTGCACGAGATATCATGGGATATTGCGTGATTACACTGTTAGTTGCTGGTGTAATTGTTTGTGCAGGTTTCTTGATTTTATAGACGCTTTAACAAGTGGTACGCTTACACAAAAAGCGCATTGGCTGATTGATTCAGCCGAGGCGCTTTTTTAAAGTCCAATTTGGTTAAATTTATTGGAGGTGAATTCAAACATAACGAATTCATTATGTGATACAATGAGGAGAATAATTAATAAAGAGGGATGGCGCATATGAATTTTTTGCCTATAAACAAACAAGAAATAATGGATAGAGGCTGGTCACATCTGGATTTTATTATGGTAACGGGAGATGCGTATGTAGACCACCCATCTTTTGGAGCAGCTATCATTACAAGAACGCTTGAGAGATATGGCTATAGAGTCGGGATTATAGCCCAACCAGACTGGCGATCGTTGGAGAGTTTCAAAATCTTGGGAAAACCGAGAATAGCTTTCCTCATAAATTCTGGCAACATTGATTCGATGGTTAATCACTACTCGGTGTTTAAAAAGAGAAGGAAAACAGATGTGTATTCACCAGGAGGGAAAACAAATCTTAGGCCAGATAGAGCTGTGGTGGTTTATGGCAACAGAGTTCGGGAAGCTTATAAAGATTGTTCGATTATCATTGGTGGGATAGAAGCCAGCTTGAGACGATTTGGTCATTATGATTATTGGGATAATCGTGTCAGGCAGTCAGTTCTAATGGATTCAGCAGCAGACTTGCTAGTTTATGGGATGGCTGAGAAAACCATTATTGAGATAGCAGAGGCTTTAGACAGTGGCATACCAATTTCAGAACTTTCTTATATAAGAGGGACTGTCTTTAAAACAAAAGACGAAACGCGTGTGTATGATGCTATTGAATTGCCCTCTTTTAGTGAAATTGTTGAAAGCAAAGATAGATATGCCAAAAGTTTTCGAATTCAATACGAAAACACAGATGCCATACAAGGGAAGCAATTGGTTGAAAAATACGGCAACATTTTAATTGTTCAGAATCCACCTGCTTATCCACTGACGCAACAAGAAATGGATGATGTCTACCAGTACAACTATATGCGTCGTTCTCATCCCATATATGATGACAAAGGGGGTGTCCCGGCTTTTCAAGAAGTGCAGTTCAGCATAACAGCAAATAGAGGTTGTTATGGTGGGTGTTCTTTCTGTGCATTGACCTTTCATCAAGGAAGAGTTATCCAATCAAGAAGCAAGGACTCTTTAATTGAAGAAGGAAAAATACTCATAGAGGATCCTTCATTCAAAGGCTACATTCATGATGTTGGGGGACCAACAGCAAACTTCATGAATAAAGCCTGTGAAAAGCAAGTAAAGCACGGTGTTTGTCAAGACCGACAATGTATATTCCCAGAAAAATGCAAGCAATTGATTGTGGATCATGAATTCTACCTTGAATGCTTACAGGCTCTAAGAGCTTTAAAAGGAGTGAAAAAAGTATTTATTCGTTCGGGGATACGTTATGACTATGTGATGTATGATAAGAAAGACGATTTTTTAAAGACTCTTTGCCAACATCATGTGAGCGGCCAACTTCGAGTGGCTCCAGAACATGTTTCTGAAAAAGTACTTGCACTGATGGGTAAGCCGAGTCATCTCGTTTACAAACAATTTGTGGATAAATTTGATGCTATTTCAAACAAGATGGGAAAAGATCAATACATTGTGCCATATTTCATATCTTCTCATCCAGGCTCTACGTTGGAAGATGCGATTATGTTGGCCGAGTACATACGAGACACCGGGCATATTCCAGAACAAGTCCAAGATTTTTATCCAACGCCTGGAACCTTATCAACCTGCATGTACTACACAGGGTTGAATCCCATCACGATGGAATCGGTCTACATACCAAACTCATTAGAAGAAAAGCGTATGCAGCGAGCTTTGATACAGTATAATAAAAAGGAGAATTACAAATTGGTAAAAAAAGCGTTGGAAAAAGCGGGAAGAAAAGATTTGATTGGAAAAGGAAAAAAAGCATTGATTCAATAAGAGAACTTAATAAATTATTAAGCTTTAATCTATTGCAAAAAATTGCATATTCAGATACTATTTTAGTGTACTAAAAACTTTTAAATGAAGGATGGCACAATGAAGCGGAAAAAAAGAAGATCCACAACAAGAACAGTCATTGCAACAGTATTTATTATTGGATTAGTGGTATTGTTAGTTAATGGTTTGGATATATTTTCTCAAGAAGAGAATGAACCGGGAGAACAGGATCACGTTGCGGATACTCCCAACCAGCCACCTAAAGAACCTGTTGAAGAAGTACCAGAAGATCCAAGAACTGAAACGCTTAGAATTACAGCGGTAGGTGATGTCATTTATCATATGAGCCAGATAGAAAGTGCGTATGATGCTCAAAGCAACACGTACGATTTTAAGCCTTTCTTTGAATTGATTAAGCCGATCATTCAAGAAGCGGATATAGCTATTGCCAACTATGAAGGAACCACAGCTGGATTGGAAGTCGAGCCCTATATGGCTTACCCAAGATTCAATGCTCCTGATGAAACTTTAGATGCACTGAAGTATGCAGGCTTTAACGTTATTTCTACAATAAACAACCACAGCTTAGATATGCGTAAGTATGGACTTATAAGAACTTTAGAGCAATTGCATAAGAGGGGATTTAAAACGGTAGGGACGTATGAGGAAAGGCCCGACACAAGAGTGCTTTATGTAGAAGAAAAAGATATTAAGTTAGCTTTCTTAGCCTACACGTATGGATTAAATGGTATGGAAGTTACGTTGACAACTGAAGAGTTGGATTATATGGTGAATCTTATTGATAAAACGAAAATTCTAGAAGATATTGAAGATGCTAAATCGGAAAGTGCAGATATGATTATTGCAATAATGCATTGGGGGAATGAATACCAAAGAAACCCTTCAAATGAGCAAAAAGAATTGGCTGAGTACATGTTTTCTAATGGGGTAGATATTATTCTGGGTAGTCACCCTCACGTTATACAAGATGCAAAAACAAAAACACTTGATGGCGATACAAAATTTGTGATTTACTCGATGGGGAATTTCATTTCAAATCAGAGGCAAGAAAGCTTAGATCATGAATACCCAAATTTGGATAACTTTTATACAGAAGATGGCGTGATTGTTCAAATAGAAATCGAAAAAGATTTTGGGAGTAGCAATACAGTGATAAAAGAAATCGAAGTTATCCCAACTTGGGTAAATCGGTACCGGCAAGCGCCGTTGTATCATTACGATGTGATACCAATCGAGTTTTACCTCGAGGGGAACCCTTTGGGATTGGATGAGCATACACTGTCAAGAATGCAAAGATCTTATCGAGACACAATGGAAAAAATAGATATTGAAATCAATTAGATGGATGTGATTTTTTGGAGTATATAAAAACACTTATCGCAAACTTAAGATTAAGAGACGCTATTGATATTGGTATTGTAGCGTTTGCTTACTATAAGCTCTATATGATCATTCGAGAGACACGTGCAAAACAGCTACTGAAAGGGATTATGTTCATCGTTATTATTTCAGCACTAGCTAGCACATTGAAATTGTTTGCACTTAGCTGGATTCTAAGCAATACGCTACAAGTTGGATTGATTGCGTTGATTATTGTTTTTCAACCTGAACTCCGGAAGGCTTTGGAGTATATTGGAAGAACAACTTTTTTGTCATTCAATTTTTTTGAAGGAGACGACAAGAAAGACGAGATGACGATTAAGGAGATTTCCACTGCATGTTCCGCGCTTTCTAATCAAAAAATAGGGGCATTGATTGTGTTTGAAATGAAAACAGGGTTGAGTGATTTTATAGAATCCGGGGTTTTATTAGATGCGGATGTGTCCAGTAGTTTATTGATTAATATTTTCATTCCTAACACCCCATTGCATGATGGAGCGGTTATCATTAAGGATTATCGGATCAAAGCTGCAAGTTGTTTTTTACCATTGACAGACAATTCTCGACTCAGTAAAGACATTGGCACTAGACATCGAGCTGCTATTGGTGTAACAGAAAGATCAGACGCGATTGCACTCATTGTTTCGGAAGAAACAGGGGCGATTTCTTATGCTCATGAGGGTAGACTTTATAGAAACATAGAAACAAAAGAATTAAAAGCACTTTTACAGAATATGTACAAACATGAAGAAAAGCAAACATTCTTGGAAAGATGGTGGCAAAAAGATGATGGGCAAAGATAAAATTCTCATACAAGTTTTTTGTGTAATAGCGGCTTTAGCAACATGGTTTTTTGTTGTTAATGAAGTGAATCCGATCAGTAGCAGAGATATTACCAGTGTGCCACTGGTAATTAGTAACGCAGATGCTTTAGCAGACAGTGGATATGTTGTGGCAGGAAAAGATGTCTCTGAGATTCGTGTCACGATTGAAGGCTATCGAAATGAAATTCTCAATATTACGAGAAATGATATTGGCGCGTATATTGACGTCCAAGGTTACAGTGAAGGTTTGAACAGAATACCAATTGAATTGTCTTTGCCAGAAGGTGTTACGGTGATTGACTACACGCCTAAACAGGTGTTGTGTGAATTGGAGGCAATTGTCAACAGGACCATTGACTTGACCATTGATATTGATGGAAGAGCTCAAGAGGGATATTATGTAGGAGCGCCTAATTCAAGCATTAACTCAGTGATTATTAGAGGACCAAGAAGTGTTGTGAATTCAGCGGTAAAGGCAGTTGCATTATTCAGTATTGATGGTTCTTCGGACACGTTGGACAAGCGGATACCCATAGATGTCTATAGTGATACTGGTGTTGAGTTGGATGTTCGTATAACACCTGAAATTGCAGAAATTACGGTACCAATTTATCCAACAAAAATAGTAGACATAGTGGTACCAGTTTCAGTGACACCAAGAGAAGGGTATGGTATTCGTGAGATGGAAATTGAACCGGGAACTGTTTTAATAGCAGCCAATCGGGTTGCATTGGCAAATCTAGAACATGTATTGACAGAACCCATTGTGTTGGAAGATGTGACTGATAATGTTTACCGCGCTGTTGAGATAGTCAGTGGTAATTATATCGTAGCGGAAGCGATGAATCCAGTGGTAACCATCTTTGTTGAACGGATAATTGAAAGAAGCTTTGAATACAACCATGGAGAAATCGAATTTATTAATATTCCAGAAGGATATGACCCGCAAATCATGAATCAGGTGGATCAAATAGATGTCAATGTAACAGGACTTGAAAGTTATATTGAAGATATGATACGTGATGATATCAAGTTATTGATAGATCTTGAAGAGTTGAATACGGATGATAACACAGCATTGATCTATTATGAAACAGAAAGAGAGGTCAAGGAAGTAAGAATAAGTGTGGAGCGTTTGTTGATTGAATTGGTAGGAACCGAAGAAGTTTCTGATAATAGTGAAGGAGATTAACATTTTTGGGGGTGAGTCTGAAATGAAAAAAGAGCTGGAAGTTTTTTTGACATCAACAAATGATGGTGTTATTGCTATTGATGAGAATTGTAGAATCACCCTTTATAATCAACAAGCAGAAAAACTGGTAGGAATACCGAGAAAAGATGCAATAGGAAAGCCGGTGGAGGACATTGTGGTCAACACACGGTTACCACATGTTTTAAATACAGGTCAACATGAATTAGAATGGCAGCAACAGTTAAGAGATTATGAAATTATCACAAGCCGTATCCCCATTAAAGATGCAATGGGTAAAGTAGTTGGTGCAATAGCTGTTTTTAGAAATGTGACGGATATTTACAACCTAGACAAGCAACTAAGCTCACTTAACGAATACAAGAGTTTGTTGCAAGCAGTGTTTGAGGCGGTTCAAGATGCAATTAGTGTGGTTGATGAATACGGGAACCATATTATGGTGAATCCAGCATACACTAGAATCACTGGCATTGAAGCAGACGAAATATATGGCAAACCTGCTGGTTTTGATATCAAGCAAGGAGAAAGCATTCATTTAAAAGTTCTAAGAACTAGAAGGCCTGTATCTAATACTAGAATGGCGATCAAACCAAGTGGAAAAACAGTCATAGCTCGAGGTGCACCGATAATCGTGAAAGGTGAATTAAAAGGAAGTGTTGTCATTTTGCACGATATCAGCGAGATACGCCAGTTGACAGACAAATTGTCAGAAGCGCATCAACGGATAAGAGAACTATCGGCAAAGTACACATTGGTCGACATCATTGGAAATAGCAGTGCTATTTTACAAGCAAAGGAACAGCTAACAAAAGCATCTAATGTACCTGCGACCGTTTTGTTGAAAGGAGAAAGTGGAACAGGGAAAGAATTGTTTGCTCATGCAATACACAATGAAAGTAGCAGAAAAAACAATAAATTTGTTCGCGTGAATTGTGCAGCGATACCAGAAACATTATTGGAAAGTGAACTTTTTGGATATGAAGAAGGTGCTTTTACTGGAGCAAAGAAAGGCGGTAAGAGTGGACTGTTTGAAGAGGCAAACAATGGAACGATTTTTTTGGATGAAATATCTGAAGTAAACAATAACACGCAAGTCAAATTGTTAAGAGTGTTGCAAGAAAAAGAGATAACACGTGTGGGTGGACTTAAACCTATCCATGTAAACGTGAGAGTTATATCTGCTACGCATGAAGATTTGTTGGAATGTGTGCAACAAAAAAAATTTAGAGAGGATCTGTATTATCGGCTAAATGTTTTTCCTATCGAGATACCACCTTTAAGAGATAGACTTGAGGATGTGCCCTTGCTGGCTGATCGCTTTATCAATAAGTACAACATTGAGTACGGCAGGTTAGTGAAAGACATAGATAGAGAGGCTATAGAAACCTTAAAAAACTATCATTGGCCTGGGAATGTGCGTGAACTTGAAAATGTGATAGGTAGAGCAATGATTAATATGAATATACATGAAAAAACGATACGACTTAGCCATTTACCTGGATTGGTGAAAAAAACAGAAGATACAGATAAAGTGTGGGTAAAAGTTTCAGAAGGGTATGGTGAAAGCAATCTTACCGAGGCACTAAGTCAGTATGAAAAGAAGTATATTGAACAATCGTATGTTCAATCAGGTGAAAACAAAGTAAAGACTGCTAAAATGTTGGGTATTTCGATAAGGAGTCTGTACTATAAATTTCAGAAATACAATATTCAGTGAAGTGCGCAAATACTTGCGCACTTTTTAGTTTGCGCAAGTATTTGCATGCAAGATTTTTCTTATAAATTTGGTAGGATAGACCATGTTTTGAGATCCTGTTGTTACGTGGCATTGAGAAGCTGAATTTTTTGAGGATTTTGGCATGAACTTTGCTTATAAAAACAAGAGAGATGGCAAATTATTGTCGAAGAAGGAGAAAAAATGAAAAACTTTGGACAAATAATGGATCAAGTTATAAAAGCTGAAGTTAAAACGGTTTCTGTAGCGGTGGCTCAAGACAGATCTGTTTTAGAAGCAGTAAAAAAGTCAATTGAAATTCAAATGGCAAAAGCAATTTTGGTTGGAGACAAAAAAGAAATTATACAGATAGCTAATGATCTGGCATTCTCTTTGGAAGATACTTGGATCATTGATGAACCAGATAAAAATTTGGCAGCGAGAAGGGCTGTAGAGTTGGTTAGCAAAGGAAAAGCAGATGCTTTAATGAAGGGAATGGTGGACACTTCTGTTATTCTAAAAGCTGTTCTTGATAAGGATATTGGACTTAGAACGGGAAATGTTTTAAGTCATGCAGCTGTTTTTTCTGTCAAGACATATCATAAAATGCTGATTGTGACCGATGCAGCTATGAACATAGAGCCTGAGTTGGATAAGAAAAGACAAATACTTGAGAATGCAGTTGGTTTGGCTCATTCATTAGGGATAGCTAGACCGAAATGCGCAGTGATTTGTGCCAAAGAATCCGTTTCGACAAGTATGAGACATACGGTTGATGCTGAAAAATTGGTCAAACTGAATGAAGAAGGGATCATATCAGGATGTCTAGTGGGGGGACCATTTGCTTTGGATAATGCGATTTCACGAGAGGCTGCGCTACATAAGGGTATCAAACATGAAGTCGCAGGAGATGCGGATATCTTGTTGATGCCACAAATCGAATCAGGAAATGTTTTGTATAAAGCGATGACATTTTTAGCTCAAGCAGAATCTGCAGGAATTATTTTAGGAGCGAAAGCACCCATTATTTTAACTTCACGAGCAGATTCCAACATTTCTAAATTAAATTCAATTGCATTGGCATTATTACATGCGTAGGAGGCAATTATGAAGCAATTAATAATTAATCCAGGATCTACATCCACAAAGATAGCACTTTACGATGAATTGGAAGTTTTGTTCGAAACAACCATTCGACATACTTCTGAGGAGATAGCACTTTATGACAGCATATTAGATGAATTGGAATTTAGAAAAGAAATCATTGTCAAAACATTAGAAGAACATCAATTTGATTTAAAGACATTGTCAGCCGTGGTTGGAAGAGGAGGATTGCTTAAACCAATTCCAAGTGGGACATATGAAGTAAATGAAAAAATGCTAGAAGATTTGAAAGAGAGCAAGAGGGGTCAGCATGCGTCTAATCTTGGCGGCATATTAGCTTATGAGATTTCCAAACCTTATAATCTTTTTTCATTCATTGTAGATCCAGTTGTTGTAGATGAAATGGAGCCTATTGCAAGGCTCTCAGGACACCCTCGATTTGAAAGGAAAAGTATTTTCCATGCATTGAACCAAAAGGCAGTTGGTAGACGCGCCGCTGATATTATAGGACGGTGTTATTCTGACATTAACTTAATTGTGGCGCATTTAGGTGGTGGCATTTCTGTAGGAACGCATAAAAAAGGAAGAGTGATAGATGTTAACAATGCCTTGGATGGGGAGGGCCCATTTTCGCCTGAAAGAAGTGGCACATTGCCAATAGGAGATGTGATAAACACGGCTTATTCAGGAAAAACAAGCCTAAATGAGATGAAAAAAATGGTTAAAGGAAATGGTGGATTAACAGCCTATTTAGGGACAAACAATGCAAAAGTCGTAAAAGAGATGATGGCATCAGGGGATGTGAATGCGGCATTAATTTATGAAGGGATGGCTTATCAGGTCGCAAAAGAAATCGCCGCCAGTGCAGCTGTATTGCAAGGAAAAGTTGATGCCATAATCATCACAGGTGGGATTGCTCATGATGATGAATTTGTTTCATGGATTAAAAAGAGAGTCGATTTCATTTCAAAAGTAATGGTATTCCCAGGTGAGGATGAAATGCGAGCTTTAGCAGAAGGCGGTTTGAGGATACTCAAAGGAAAAGAGAAAGCTAGAATATATGATTAAACATATATAGAGTAGATTAGGTTTGACACTATAAAATCCTTATGGAGGTTTGAAATGGCAAAAGGGAATGTGATTTTTGATGTAGATCGATGCAAAGGTTGTGGATTGTGTGTGGTAGCATGCCCAAAAAAAATCATTGCATTAGATGAAACAAAAAGCAACATAAAGGGGTATAATCCAGCTTATATTATAAAAATGCATGCATGCATAGCTTGTGGGAACTGCGCAATAATGTGTCCAGATTCTGTTATAAAAGTAGAGAAGATTGGGGAGGATGTAGATGAAAAAAGTATTGATGAAAGGAAATGAGGCGATTTGTGAAGCGGCTATTCGCGCAGGATGCAGATTTTTTTTCGGGTATCCAATAACGCCACAGAATGAGATTCCAGAATATATGTCAAAAGAATTGCCAAAAGTGGGAGGCGTTTTTTTGCAAGCTGAAAGTGAGGTTGCTGCGATTAACATGGTATATGGTGCTTCAGGAGCCGGTGGTAGAGTGATGACCTCTTCGTCAAGTCCTGGGATGTCATTGAAACAAGAGGGAATTTCTTATATTGCTGGAGCAGAATTGCCTTGTGTCATCGTCAATATGATGAGAGGAGGACCTGGACTAGGAAGCATACAGCCGAGTCAAGCTGATTATTTCCAAGCAACCCGAGGAGGAGGAAACGGAGATTATAGACATATTGTTTATGCGCCGGCTTCCATCCAAGAAATGGTAGATCTAACTGTGGAGGCGTTTGACAAAGCAGATATTTATCGAATTCCGGTATTGATACTGGGAGATGGAATGCTTGGTCAAATGATGGAAGCAGTGACATTCAAAGAAATTAAGAAGCAGGATTTGCCAGCTAAAGACTGGATAACAGATGGAACAAAGGAAAAAAGAGAACCCAATATTATTAATTCTTTATATCTCGAACCAGAGCTGTTGTACGCGCATAATCTAAAATTAGAAAAAAAATATAATGCCATAGTGGATAAAGAGGTGCGTTTTGAAGCAGTGGATTTAGAAGAGGCGGATGTTGTATGTGTGGCATATGGAACGACATCACGGATTGTTAAAAACGCTATTGAGACGTTAAAAAAAGAAAATATTAAAGTTGGTTTGATTAGACCCATCACATTATGGCCATTTCCTGAAAAAGCATTTGATCAAATCAATACCAATGTGAAGGGCATTTTAACTGTTGAGATGAGCATGGGTCAAATGATAGATGATGTCAAAATCGCATCCAATGGGAGATGGAAAACTAGTTTTTACGGGAAAAGTGGAGGATTGGTGCCAACGCCAGCAGGAGTGATAGATAGCATCAAAAAAATATTGGGAGAGGAGATATGATGGGAAGCGTGGTATATGCAAAAACAAAAGCGTTGACAGATGTAGAATTCCATTATTGTCCAGGATGTACACATGGCGTCATTCATAAAATACTTGGAGAAGTATTGGTTGAATTAGATATTTTAGGAAATGCTATTGGTGTTATTCCAGTTGGATGTTCAGCCCTAGCGTATAAATACCTCAATTGCGACATCCATCAAGCGGCTCACGGAAGAGCGCCAGCCGTGGCGACAGGGGTTAAACGTGTTAGACCTGATAATGTGGTGTTTACCTATCAAGGAGATGGAGATCTTGCTTCAATTGGAACAGCCGAAATCATACATGCAGCACATAGAGGAGAAAAAATAACAACGATTTTTGTAAACAACGCCATATATGGCATGACAGGAGGTCAAATGGCTCCAACCACTCTTGTAGGACAGAAATCAACCACATCTCCTGAGGGAAGAAATGAATCCGTTTGTGGCAAGCCACTTAAAGTTTCAGAGATGATCGCCACAATTGATGGAGCTAGATTTGTTGAGCGAGTATCTGTTCACAGTCCTGCAGAAATAAGAAAAGCAAAAAGAGCTATCACAAAGGCTTTTCAGTATCAACTGGAAGGTAAAGGATTTTCGATTGTTGAGATTTTATCCACTTGCCCAACAAATTGGGGCATGAAACCTGTTGATGCACTAAATTGGGTCAAGGAGAGTTTGATTCCTTATTTTCCTCTTGGCAACTTCAGAGATGATATAAATGGGGGAGTGAGAAAATGATTGAGAAAATAATTGTTGCCGGTTTTGGTGGTCAAGGAGTAATGGCAATCGGAAAACTGATTGCTTATGCAGGGATGTTGGAGAACAAACAAGTAACTTGGCTACCCTCATATGGACCTGAAATGCGTGGTGGAACGGCTAATTGCGATGTTATTGTTTCGGATCAACTGATAGGCTCGCCAGTCTTAACAGATGATGCAACGGCCGCTATTGTGATGAACTTACCTTCTATGGAAAAATTTGAGAGTCACCTTGAAAGAGGAGGAAAGTTTTTGGTTAACAGTTCGCTGGTGGCAAAAAAAGCTTCCCGTGAAGACATTGAAGTTTTCTATGTGGATGCTAATGAAATTGCAGCTTCAATTGGAAATGTAAAAGCTGCCAATATGGTGATGTTGGGTGCATTGATAGAACTTACAGAAGTGGTGAACCAAGACTCTGTTTTACAGGCTTTCACACAAGTGTTTGGCGAAGATAAATCAAAATTTCTTGAATTAAATAAGGAGGCCTTAAAAAAAGGTGCAGAGGCAGTAAGTTAAAGAGATAAAATAGAAGTTGACAAAGGGTGCGTTATTTGTTAACATGATGAAAATCAAATAGTGTATGGTTAGAGGCCGCGGCATGTCAATAGTACTGATGGAAAGGGACTGTCGCCGAAGCATATATAGTATGTTGGGTCTGCATTGAATAAATGCAGAACTGTCCGAAACGGAACCCACCGTGGAAGGGAGTGCTACCGTACATTTGGGGTAAGAATCAATGATGTTTTGTCATGAGTTTTACTCATGGCTTTTTTGTTAGAGCAAATCCCCTTCTTTTTGTTGTGAAGGGGATTATTTTTGACTCATAAAGACGTTTACCTGTCTTTGAGATTTAACAGAAAACTTGATTACTTGCCTAAAAAATAAATGGAGGCGGAAATGATTTTTAAAGGAGCAGCAACAGCATTGGTAACACCATTTAATAATGGGAAAGTAGATTTTGAAAAGTATGGAGAATTAATCGACTGGCAAATCAAAGAAGGCATCCAAGGGATTGTTACATGTGGCACAACGGGAGAAGGCGCAACACTTAATGACAAAGAACATAAGGAAGTTATCAAATTTTGTGTCGAGAAAGTTGATGGGAGAGTACCTGTGATCGCTGGGACAGGTAGTAATGACACAGAATATGGACTTCAGCTTAGTCAATACGCAGACAAAGTCGGGGTGGACGCATTGATGATGGTGACACCCTATTATAACAAAACAACTCAAAAAGGATTAGTGAAACATTATCAATATTTGGCTAACAATGTTGAGAAACCAATTATTCTATACAATGTGCCTTCTAGAACAGGCCTTAAAATGGACGTAGATACTGTAGTTGAACTATCAAAACATCCGAGGATTGCGGCTTTGAAAGATGCAACGGGTGACATAGTTTACACAGCAGATTTAATCAGCAAGATATCAGGGAATGATTTTGTTGTTTATTCTGGAAATGATGATATGATTATTCCAATTCTCTCTCTTGGTGGGGTAGGTGTTATTTCAGTTTTATCAAATGTACTGCCATTTGAAACACAAAAAATGGTCGAAAAGTACCTGTTAGGAGAAACAGAAGAAGCTAGAATGATGCAATTAGATTTGATGGATTTCATACATAATCTATTCATCGAAACCAACCCTATTCCCGTTAAAACAGCTCTGAATTGTATGGGGCATAAAGTTGGTGGGTTTAGATTGCCTTTGTGTGAGATGGCACCAGAGAATGAGATAAAGCTTAGAGAAGCTATGAATCGAATCGGATTAAAGGTGGTGAAAGAATGAGAACAAAAGTGTTATTAGTTGGTTGTAGTGGTGCAATGGGAGGTGTCGTTTCTCAATTAGTATCATTTCAAGACCAGTTTGATATTGTAGCGGGGATAGATTGGAAGCTATCTGCTGGAACTTACCCCATTTATGAGAGATTTGAAGAAGTGACAGAATCTATCGACGTAATAATAGATTTTTCAAGCAGTGAAGTTCTCGAAGAATTGTTAGAGTTTTCTATCGCAAGAAAAACACCGGTAGTGCTTTGCACCACCGGCTACGATCAAAAAGATCACGAAAGGATTCAAGCAGCGGCACGAGTGATTCCTGTTTTTAGAAGTGAGAATATGTCTTATGGAATTAATGTAATGGTAAAACTTCTTAAACAAGCAACCAAGTTGATGTCAGATCAATTTGACATAGAAATCATTGAAAAACATCATAATCAAAAAAAGGATGCCCCTAGCGGAACAGCCGAACTTATTAGCAGGGAAATCAATGCATGCAACAATAATCAATACTTTATGCAACATGGCAGAAAAGGCAATTGCACAAAAAGAAAGTCCGATGAAATAGGTGTTCACTCTATTCGAGGAGGAACATATTACGGAGAACATACGGTAATATTTGCTGGCAATGAGGAGGTTCTTGAGATAAAGCACTCGGCTATGTCGAAAAAAGTTTTCGCTGAAGGCGCTTTAAGAGCAGCTGCTTATATTATTCAAAAGAACAAAGGATATTTTGATATGAACAATTTAATCGATGAAAACTAATAAGGATTATCATGGAGGAAAAATGAGTAAAGAGAAATTGACAGACGCGTATGAAATTGCAAAATACATAAAAAATGCTACGAAAGCAACGCCTGTGAAGTTATATATCAATGGAGATTTAAACAAAATTGATTTCAAGGATTGCTTAGTGTTTGGATCTGAGAAGAGTGCTATCGTATTTGGAGAGTATGAAAGAATCAAGGAAGTATTAAGTACTTGCCAGACTAGTATAACAGATTACAAGATTGAATATGACCGACGTAATTCGGCAATTCCTTTATTGGACACGAATGAGATACAAGCTAGAATAGAACCAGGCGCATTTATACGGGAACACGTAAAAATTGGGAAAGGTGCCATTATTATGATGGGGGCGATTATTAACATAGGCGCTGAAATTGGAGAAGGCACAATGGTAGATATGGGAGCTGTTGTTGGCGCAAGGGGAACGATTGGCAATAACTGCCACATTGGAGCGGGAGCAGTTATTGCTGGTGTTCTTGAACCACCTAACAAAACACCAGTCATTCTAGAAGATGATGTGATGATAGGTGCCAATGCGGTCATTTTAGAAGGTGTGACTATCGGGAAAGGTTCTGTTGTAGCTGCAGGAGCTGTGGTGACAAAACCTGTTCCTGAGGGGGCTGTTGTAGCAGGATCACCTGCAAAGATTATAAAAATGAAAGATGATCAAACAGCTGAGAAAACTAAGCTTCTGGAAGATTTGCGTGATAGGTAGAGGATGGTCAGTTTTTTGTCGATTAGGCTAGTAAGATAGATAGACTTGGCACTTGATTTAAAAATGCCTGTATTATATCATATGAGTATGAATAGTATAGTCACTATTTAATATAAGATAGGAGGCATTTAAATGAAAAAAACAATCATCACATCAGCGATAACAGGAGGCATTCACACACCAGGAATGAGTGAATACCTGCCCATAACACCGGAACAGATCATAGCAGATGCCTTGAGCGCATACGAAGCAGGTGCATCCGTAGTCCACATACATGCGCGAGACCCAGAGACAGGACGGCCCAATTCAGACATAGGGCTATTCAAAGAAATCGCAGCGGGAATCAAAGAAAAATCAGATCTAATCGTATGCGTGACCACAGGAGGCGGACTG